>Ga0163162_10000065_pt1 | contig 102191 bp, 99 predicted proteins | sample S55metaG_FD_115310 | JGI IMG/M metagenome (GOLD analysis project Ga0163162, IMG submission 115310) | Switchgrass rhizosphere microbial communities from Kellogg Biological Station, Michigan, USA - S5-5 metaG | ecosystem: Host-associated > Plants > Roots > Rhizosphere > Soil | place: USA...
AAACTTAGGATCAAAAGAGTTTGATGTACTACAGTGCAGCTTTTCATTAAATAGAGATGTTGACGCAAAAGGCCGTCCATCATCAGGTGTTTATGGTGGTACCATCAACATCGAAATCGAATCTACAGAAGATACTTCAGTAATCGAATCGATGGTTAACAATCAGTATAAGCCGCTTTCAGGAAACATCATTTTCAAAAAAGGTGAGGAAGATGCAAAAATGAAGGAATTATCTTTCGAAGATGGCTACATTATCCAATATAACGAAGGTATTGCAGTTAACGACAATACACCGATGACTTTAAGTTTTGTGGTATCGGCACGTAAGCTAAAACTAGGTAACGCAGAACACGAAAATGATTGGCCAAAGGCTTAATCATTTTATGCATATCAATTAAATTGATACGCCCCGATTTTATCGGGGCGTATCTAGCTCAAAGCGCTTCAGTTACTATATAGTATATCTAAATTATCATAGCAAGGTTGGGATAGTCCTGTCAGCTATTTTTATATTAAAGCTCAATTATGTCTGGCCAAAGCAAATATATTGCAATAGAAAACATTTACCACCCTGGTAAAATGTTTGGTTCGGCATCCGCACACAAAAATCATCTGAACAGTCCTGGTATAAAAATGGAATCATTTTTACTAGAAAAGTTATGCATTAAAACTCGGCAACTGGATTTAGCTTAGGGTAATTTTGTGATCAAGATTAATCAATATGGAAAAGAAACTCATTGCAGAAATCAATATAGAAGATAAGGAAATTACCCATTTTGCTTCCTTTAGTCTTACACAGGCTTTTAACGAACACCATTATTTTGAGCTGCGTTTTAACCATGATCAAATGGGTGCACCGGGGCTGATCACTTTAGATGATAGCCGCGATTTTGTTGGTAAAACCTTAACCGCATCTTTTGGCCACTCGCCAGAAGGCATGCAGAATTTTGTAGGTCTGGTTTCTAAAGTGGAACTGTCACAAAATCATGGTTACCATGGTGTTTTAATCGTAAGCGGTTACAGTCCAACTATTTTAATTGATCGTGGACCCGATCTGGGCTCTTATCTGGATAAAGATCTGAATGAGATCGTAAAACTGGCTACTAAAGATACACCCGCTAACGATTTAAAGGTAGTGGCCAATGCCACCAGAAGTACTTCTATTGATTATATTATTCAATACAGAGAAAGCGATTTTGCTTTTCTAAACCGTCTTTCGGCCGAATACCATGAGTGGTTTTTTTACGATGGTAAACAGCTTAATTTTGGTAAACCGAACATACAGAAAGAAATATCGTTGTTTTATGGTAGAGATGTGCAGGAAATGCAATATGCCATGGAAATTGCACCGATAAAAAATAAACGGTTTTCATACAATCCAAAGCAGAATGAAATGCTGCAAAGCGAGAGTACAGGAAAGGTAGAAGGTACCCCTGATTTATCGCATGCCGTTAAAGCTTCCAATTTAACTTTTAGCAAAACTTTTAATCAACCTGCTTTAATCAGGGTTGACAATAATAACGATATCAAAAACCTGGTAGAAAATGAAGAAAAGGCCAATACCAGTGAACTTTTAAAGGTTACGGCCAGAGGTGATAACGCAGGATTGAGTATTGGAAGTATTGCTGAAATTACGATGAGCCTGAGAAGAGAAATGGCATTTGCCACCGAAAGTTTGGGCAAGTTTCTGATTACAAATATCAAGCACCACATCGACGAGAATGGTAAATACCACAATAATTTCGAAGGCAGAATAGCCACTACCGAACGTTTATTGGTGAAAAACTTTGAAAAACCACAGCCCGATATGCAATTGGCAGATGTGATTGATAATAACGATCCACAGGGTCAGGGCCGAATTAAGGTAAAATTTAAATGGGAATGTTTAACCAATGATGTTACCGAATGGCTGCGTGTAGTTACCCCAAGTGCAGGTATTGGAGATAGAGGCAATAACCGTGGTTACTTTGCTATCCCTGAGATCGACGATCAGGTAATGATCGCTTTCGAAGAAGGCAATATTGCGCGTCCGGTTGTAATGGGTAGTGTTTACCACAGTTCCAGCGTAGATAGCAGCCCTTTAATTAAAAATCACCTTAAAAGTATTATTACCCGGAGCGGGCACCTTGTTGAGTTCGACGATGATGCTGGCACACAAGGAATAAAAATTACCGATATCCATAACAACATTATCCATATAGATACCAAAGGCAATAATATTACCATTACAGCATTGGAGAACATGACTTTGAACTGTAAAAATATGCAGATTAATGTAGGTGAAAATATGGATGTACAGGTTGGACAAAACCAATCGACCAATGCTGGTAAGGATATTGCCACTACTGCAGGAAATAATTATTCTTTAAGTGCTGTTGGCGATGTTTCTGAAACATCAAACAACAGAACAGAGCTGGCAACAAAAGATTTTAAAAGAACCGCAGATACATCAAACGAAATTGCTTCAGAGATTAGCATGTTTAGTGCAAAAGAAAACATGACTATGCAAAGCGGTAAAATTGTAGAGCTTAACAGTGCAGAAAAATCTAATCTTTTTTAAGGATGGCAATCATAAAACAGGCAAAGAATATTACGATAGAGGTGATTCAAAAATACGAATTGCGTGTTGGCGTTAAATTGGAAAAGATTGCTCAGGTAATGAATGTTGAAGCTACTTCGCAAAATTTATCATTGGCCAGCAGCAAGAAAATTGTATCAAGCGGTAACAAATCATGAGTTTTAAAAAAAACAGGTATTTATTGTTGTCGTTCATTTTATTCGCGATAACAAGTTGCAAAGGACAAAAAATGGAAGAAAAATTTGAGTGGACAGGTACGGTTTCGGCTCCGGAAGAATACCCGGTTGAAGTTTATAAAGGAGCCATAATAGCCAATGATTTTACCTACAGCTTTGATGCCATTTGGGGAACCCAAAATACTGGTTGGGGCAATGATGGTGGTGTGATGAGCGTTTCTACAACGCAAATGGAAGCACCGGATTCGTTAAGTTTTACCTGGCTATCGCTAATGGAAAAGAAATTCTATACGGGTAAATGGAAGTTGGATAAAGCCCGTATTGCCGAATTATTCCGTGCCGGATTTAAGGATAATTTAACCAATAAAAAAGACAACTACACATTGATAAAAATTGGTCTGGCGCCAAAAGGTAAGGTAGTCGTTTGGCTTAGCGGCCCAGGTTTCCAAACTGAAGTGGGTGCTTTTGAGGCTAATGAGACTACCATTTCAAAAGAACAGGCTTATCCCAATGCAAAATATATGTTGGAACCAAATTTTATCACACTTACACTGGAAGATAAAATGATTATGAAGCCGGAAATTTTAGATCGGATTAAAATCAATGGCATGCCGGATCCAGCTGTTTATGAATTATATCGCAAAAAATACCAATGGCATACAGAAGTTCATTTACCAGTTAAAGATCAACTAATATTATGCTATTACAACTTTCTTAACGGTGAAGAAGAAAATCGATTTGGAGAAGACCTGGTTACTAATCCGTACGTTTTAAGGGCTGTTCCAAAGTATATCACGTTGGTTTGGAAAAAAGAAGACGGAACGAAATATGGGCTTGAAATAAAACCTTTTGATGAAAAAGAAACAATCGCTTCTTTTGAGAAACTTGGGAACTCTAGTGAGATAGACCTGGTTGTATCGCTGAATGCAGACGGAAAAGGAGCAAAAATATCGCTAAAAAATAGTACAGAAGAAATTCAGCTTAACAGAGCGAAAATCGATATCAGTAAAGTAGATTAGTATGACGAGCGTTAAATTGGGCAATTATGTGCCGACAAACGATAAAGTAGAGTATTTAGATCTTTTTGTAGGGGTGTTTTTTGATGGAACAAAAAACAATATGAATAATTCTCAAGAGCGTAGAGCCAATACACCTACTTACCAGCGTAACGGCACAGATAGCGATAGCAGCTATCAGAACGATTGGTCTAATGTAGCCAGACTATGGGATATTTACGATAAAAGTCATAGTATTTATTTGGAAGGTATTGGTACTGAAGATAGGCAAAAAGATAGTCAAATGGGCTATGCTTTCGGTACTGGAAGCACAGGGATAAGGGGGAAAGTGAGAAAGGCATGTGAAAAAATTTTCACCGATAAACTGAAAGTCCCGATAAAAAGCAATGGGAAAAAGAAATTAAGAAGTATTACTTTCGATGTATTTGGTTTTAGCAGGGGTGCGGCGGCAGCAAGAAATTTTGTTTACGAGATTGGTAAAAACGAATATCGGTCAAGTACTATTACAGACTCGCATACTGGAATCACCTCAAGATTTGATTCAGACGGGGAAGCAACAAGTTTAGAGGTAATGCCGGCTTGTGGGCATCTAGGCAAAATGTTTAGCGCTGCCGGACTGAAAATATCTCCCAACCAGATTAAAGTAAGGTTTTTGGGTATTTTTGATACCGTATCGTCATATTCAAAATATTTTAGTGTATCCCCTAATTTCAATGATGTTGAAGAGTTACACCTCAACCAAATTGGTCGTGCACAAAATGTTGTCCATTTTGTAGCTGAAAATGAGCACCGTAAGAATTTTTCTTTAACACATACAAATGTAGGCAGGGAACGGGTTTTTCCTGGAGTACACAGTGATATTGGTGGAAGTTACGAAACAGGTACAGAAATAGTATCGGAGTTGGCTACCTCATGGACGTTTAAAGGCAATCTAGACGCCTTTAAAGCAAAACTTATAAAAGAGGCTTGGTATAAGGAAAAACAATTGAAAGTTACCGGAGGTAATATGTACTGGGCTTTGGAAGGAACAAGGTTTATTTACAAAGAGTATAGTTATATTCCCTTACAATATATGGCAGAATATAGTCAAAATCATAATTTGCCACTCGCTAAAAGTAAAACCGAAACAAAATATACCATTAATGGCAATCCCCTGTTACTTAGAATCAAAGCTAGGCTTAGAGATTATGTAATGGCTAATGGGGCACAATATGTTTTTTCTGCAGATTTACCTAGGGATCCGGCGCAAAGGCAACAACAGGAAGACCTTCGTGAGTTGAGAAACAAGTACTTACATTGGTCGGCAGATAGAAAAAGTTCTTACGGCGTCATACAGCCTATGACCCCAAATGCCGATGGTAACAGGGTTACTTATTAATACGCTTGGTTATGGAAAAAGTAAGTAACCTTTCAAATTCTGCAGCTCAGGGTAAAATTAAGCTCAATATCGATCATGCGATTGATTTTGCTCCAAGGCCACGTTCTACAAAGGGCTATGGTATTACCATTAAATATTATGACGAAGGCGATCAAGAAGCGACTAAAAGATTAGATTACCAGATCCACCTCAAGGTAAACCAATTTAGGGATGAACATAAAGTTTGGCAGTTATGCATTGATAAAACAGAACTTTTCATAGATCGGCACGAACCCGATTTTGTGGGCGAACAGTTAGCCAGTATGGCTATGGGTGCTATTTATCCCTTAAAAGTTGATGTAAATTCGAGAAATGAAGTGTTCCGGGGAATTGTTAACCATAATGAGATTTTAGACCGCTGGAAACAGGTAGCCGAAAAGATCTCCGATAAGTATGAAGGGAAATACGCAGAACTATATTTAGAAAAGATGGAGAGAAAGATATCAGATAGGTTTGAGCTTGAATATGCATTAAGGGCAGATATGTTCTGGAATGTGTTTTTTCATCCCCAATACCTAAAATACGATGGTAACTTATCTCAAAAAAGCACATTGTTGTTTCCTGTTATCGCTTATAAAAACATGGCTTTCGAAGGTATTCAATCTGTTGAGCCTAACTATACCGATTATGGGACATTCAAAGTAAATTTTTTTTCAGAAAGAGAGCTAACTGAAGAGCAAAAAATACAAATGAGGCAGGAAGGTCCTTTAAAAATGAGATTAAATGCGGCCTTTGATTTAGATCAGAATGGAGCATTGCTTAAACATGCGCGTGTAGATTGGAATTTATATCGTAAGGAAAATGGCAAAGAAATAAGCATTAAACGCATAACATTTTCTGCTTATGAAATTGAAAGCAGCATTCAAAAAGCAGATCAGCAGTTGTTAATTCAAGAAGGAAATAGCAGTTTTCCTGTTGAAAAGAAAAAAGGATTTTGGGCAAGGGTATTGGGTTAAATAAAGGAGAAAAGAATGTCACAGAAAGAAATCATTGTACAAGGTGCCACCTGCCAATGCCAGTTTGGTACCACAACCGATAAATTGAAAGTGCTTACCCAGCAAAAGCATTATGTAAACGATAAAGATGGCGCACAAAAATTAATTGCGTCTCATGTAGATATCGGAATGACTTTTGAAAAAAACACCTTTGGCCAATGTAAACTTCAGCCAACCCCAGGTGGTTTTAAACCCTGTGTACCTGCACTAACCGAATGGAAGGGCATGTATAAAGAAATGGTATTAATTAACAATGGACAGGTTTTGGTAGAAGATAGTAAAGGTGTTTGTACCATTAGTGGTTCGCCCTGCATCTTTTTTGCCAAAACCGGGCAGAAAGGGGAACCTTCTCAGCAGAATATTGATAATGCTGATGAAGAGCAACAATCGCAGATTAATCCACTGGTGAATATAAAAGAGCTTGATAAGGCTGATTTTTACGAATTTTTAAATGCCGAGTAGTCATGTCAGATAAAATAGAAGATAAGAGAGGTTTGCAACATTGTTATTTCAGGGAAAATGGCAAGCTTTATTCGCTTGCAAAAGGAAATTTGATACTCCTTAAAAGTGAAAATAAGAATGAGTTTGTAGTAGACGAAAGATGTGTTGGCGGAAAAACAACTAACCCTAAGCATACTGTTGAAAATGCAAGGTGGGCTTTTATATTTGATTTGTTTTTTAAAAGTTTTGAAAAAGCGAATCAAGGTACCATTACAGAAAATCTTTGGGCACCACTAAGTGGAGGTACAACTCCAGTTAGTAAATATGGACTGGGGCTGAGATATAAAGTGGGCAGCACTTTTTCGTTTAATCCTTTGGCATATAGTTATTATTATGGTTTTAAACAAAGGGTTGAACTTTTTAGCGAAAGTCCAGGTACCGGATTTTATTTTTATGTAATACCTGTTACTAAATCAAATATCTGCTATGCTTACTTTGATAAAAGTGAGGATGTGAAGCATTATGGAGATAGCGTAAACCTAGAAATAATGCTACATGGTTATAATCTTGATAAAAAAAATAGGTATCGTGGTAAAGTTTATTTATTAGAAGAGGATAAAGCTAAGGATTTAAAAGAAACAGGTCAGTTTGAGGATAATAATTTATGGGAAGAAGCTAAAACTTTTAATATTCCTCAAATTGGAGATTATCCCATTAACTGTAATTTTAATTACAAAACGTCATTCCCAATAGAAGTTGGCTGGAAAAAAAATCAAACCGCTAATAAAAAATTTACAATTGCACTCGAAATTTATAAATATTACAACGAGCCTGGAATAATATACGGAACAAATGAAAAAGAAGAGCGGGTAGATTTCAGAAATTTTTATGATGATCCTACAACCGATATGCTGGAGTATGATACTAAAATATTAGAAATTAAAGATATAGATAGTAAAAAGTCTATCTCAAGTCGATTTATAGTGTCTGAAGAGTTAATGGATAATTATCTATCCCGAATAGAAAAAGGAAAAAATATTACCATTCAGTATATTGGTGATATTCAATACACCCGTAGAGAATTCGACCCTTGTGGATATTCAAAGATCACTATTCAGGATAAAGGAGATAAAGAAAGAAATCCGTTAGTTATTTTTGATGAAACTCAACCATTAAACCAAATAGATAAAACTGATCAGATATTTGCAATTGTTGCTGGCGACGAGCGTAAAGATATTACCATAACTTTAGACAATCTTAAAACTCAAAATCAATATTGTCAGGGTTTACTCTTGGATGATGGACAAAAACACACCGAAAATAAAAATGTTTTTCAGGTCGATAAAGTATATTCTGCCCTTAACAATGGAGCTACCAGGCGAGATGATAACACACACCAGCAGCAACAAAAAGAAGCAGGCATAGCTACTACAGAAGAAAATAAAAAGGATAAAGATGTTATAAAAACGGATAGATCTTACAATCCTACAGCTGTACAACAATGGAAAGACGGCACGGATTATAAAATTGAAAATGATCATGAAATTACTTTAAAACTGAGGTATTTGTATAATAAAACGGCATTTGAATTTGTACAGCAGGAATACAAAAAAATTAATCCTTTTGATAAAAGTCCAGAAGCATTAAATATGCTTTGGTTGTTTAGATATTTCAATCTAGCAGACGACTTGGCTCAAACTTTTTTCTTACCAATTAGTACATGCCGTTATCCAAATCAAATAGCCAAAATAAAAGTATATCCAGATATAGAATGGGAAATCGCTTTCCTTATCACAATTGGTGCTGGTTATTCTGGCAAAATCAAATATGAAAGGCAAAGAATGAATGGCATTCATAGAGGATATAAGTTTAAGTATTTAAAGGACGATTTACAAATAGAAAATACTCAATCCTCAAATCTTGGATGGTCAATTATGGGAAAATGTGCCGTAAATGGCAAAGAACATTCATTAGGTTTTGAAGGGATTAAAAGAACTGTTGATGTACTCGTTACAACATTTAATGATAGTAGGACAGTTCTCCAAGTTTTAAGCCCTGATGGCACAAATCCTGCTGATAGCGCTGCTGTAAGTAAAAAAATTATAGAGATTGATTTCTCTATCGATCCTCCAAATATTGGTTTTGCATTAAGTAAAAAATTTGGGGAAGCCAGTACAAAACAAATAGTTCCTGTTTATAAAGGAGGATTTAAAGCAGATCCATTTATTGGAATAACAATCAGTGTTGATTTAGTTCCAATCTTTGCAAAATTTACAAGAGGTCTTTATGGTGTTGGTTACGTAATAGAATTTATAATTAGTGCAATTAAATGGTTAACGGATTCGGAAATTTATGTAACATTCGAAGCGGGTTTAGCGGTAAAATTCGATTTTACATTGTCTTATAATAAAATTGATGGATTGGATGGTAAAAAGGAAAGTGAACAATTAGTAACTGTAGAAGTGCCTATTAGTGTAAAAGCAGGTTGTAAAAGTAATGATGTTGTAACTATTGCTGCTGTAACTAGGGGAGGCAGAAACTTCCCTGAGCAAAAATTGGAAAAATGGAAGGTAGAAGGACAGTTAAGCACCACATTCACATTCACCAAAACTTATGGATATGATAAGGATGTGGGTAAGCAATATGAACAATCAAAGGGAGTCTGGAAACCAGCAGAAATTACCATTACTTGCTACGAAATTACAACCTCAAAAATAACGGGTCAACCCAAGAAAAGTGATAAATTCCCATTATTTAAGGAAAAAACATTGTTTGATAATCCAAAAACTTATATAGATGAAGAGCCTAAAAAGTAATCCAAAATTTTTAATTCTGATAATAGCGATGACTTTATTTCAAAATTGTCAATCCCAAACCAAAAAAAATCCTAAATATTTGGGGTCAAAATATGGAAGTTTTGATTTAGGCGAAGTAACATTCAATGAAAAAATAGATACCTTATTCTCTAAGGTAAAGAACGAGTATTATAAAAATCAAATTAAAGAAAATGGTCAATTAGTTGGTTCTCAGGTTTTTTATGATATTGAAGCAAATAAGGCGACTAATATTTTCTTTATTGATGAAAACTATAAAGCAACAAAACCAATTTTTATTGTGGATAAGAATAATATTTTTTTTATGATTTCTTCATCTTTCAAAACAGATTTTCCTCCTGTCAAAATATTTGAAAGAATAAACAATAAATTCAAAAAATATAATGTTAAGTTAAAAAGTACTGATAAAACCAATCAAATTTATCAATGGGAAACGCCAGAAAAAATTATTGTATTCAAATATCTTGAAAAAGGTGCTAGTTACTATTTATCATATTTAACCATATTAGATAAACAATATTCTATTAAAAATCTTGATTTTCCATTTAATAAATTTTCCAATTCAGCTCCGCTTTGTCTTGATAATAGCTGCAAGAAGTAACCAAATTTAATGAACATGCGACACAATTATAGTAATCCAATATATGAATTTTCAATTGATTCTAGAGAATGTGCAATTGATTTAAAGATAAACGATTTACCATGTTTTTCAAGTTATGAACATGGAGGAGTTGCTTTAGACTGGCCTGTAAATGCAAACTTATTGTCATCTGGAAAACAATTTTATTCTTTGAGTATTCTCCCTTATGTGGACGAAGATTTCATAAATAAAAAAGCTATCGTAAAGGGCAAAATTTCTGTTAGAGATGCTTTGGATTACTCAAAACCTAGAATATTAATTTCAGATATCTCAATTCCAGACTTCTCAAAGGATAAAGATTCCAGAAAAGAGTTCCGAATTATAGGTGAGTTTGATGCTGATGTTCCATATGACCATGAGGGATGGAAAAAATCAGTTGACCTTATAAATGAGAATAAGAAAGTGTTATTTAATGAAATTCACAACTTCTACAATGAACTATATAATATTTTCAAAACTAATAATATTGATAAATATAAAAGCTTTACAGATTTAAGATTTAACGAGTTATGCGACTCTTTTTATCTCAGTGAAGCGCAGATGAAAAGAAGAGAAGTTTCGTTCATTCCCAAATTTAAGGGAACAATACAGCAAGTGCCTATCGAAAATTATCAAATAATATTCTTAGGTGGAGGAAAGTTAGTCGCAATTAGAATTCCCAATGAACCAATCGGATTAAAATTCATTTCTGATGATGAAACGGAAAGTGTAATCTACGAACAGGCAATTTTCCATAGAAAGAATATAGGTGATGCACTTACTTTAATAAGATAAATTTATTGTAGAATATGTTCTATAAAATTTATTTGGAAAACAATGATCTGATTATTGAAACATTCTTTTTAAAGGAGAAAATCGCTATTGATTCAATTGATGACATCATTATTTCATACCATCGTGGATGGAATGAACATAAGCTATTTACTTACTTTGATAAACCGATACAATATGAATTGACCAGAAGATCTTGGTTTTATCAAATGTTATTTCAAATATTTTTAGCATTTAATACAGAAAAATTTAGAATTTATCGCGCTTATGACAATGAACTTATTACTAGTATGTTTAGTTTGTTAAAGCCTTATCTATCTCCACTTATTAAAACAAAAGATCTTGATTTAGCTCATAGCTTTACATGGATGACTTATGATGAGGGTGGACAATTTAAGCAAATGAAACTTGTTTATAGTAGGGAAGGCTTAGGTTTGAAAAGAGTAATGTTGAAGCATAAGATATTATTGGAAAAATAATAAATAGTTTGGAGTGGATAAAATAGGCTTAAATTAGTCTCTTAATTAGATGTAAATAGCTATTAAAGTATGATTGCCAAAAGAATTTCAACTATTCTATTCTGCTATTTCCTACTTTTTAGGCTCTATGTTGTTTGCTCGTTATTCTATTTCTTCATTACCCAAGAAACTAACGAAAGCTTAATCAGAACTACCAACGACGGTTATCAACTGACCATTTTTCAGCTTGAATTTTATTTCATCCTTATTGTTTTATACAGTTTCAGGCCATCACGTTTTAACAAAACGATTGCTAAAAGCTATAAGCAAGCTGGAAATGAAACAGTCTCAAAAAAATCTTTTTTTTGGATTGTTTATATTGGTACACTACTAGCCGTTTTTGGGATACCTGTATTTATATTTAAAGATTCAATTGCCGGTATACTTCAGATAATTACGGTAGCCAACCAGTATATTATTGAAAGATCTGGTTTATTGATAATGGCCACTATTTTTATTGGGTTAAATATAATAGGCTTTTACTACGATTTTATAAATGCTTTTGATCATGCCAATACTCAGTTTTTCAGGTCTTTGTTTGCGTTTATGTTAACCATCCCGATCTCTGCTTTTTTGTATCTTATTTCAATTGTATTACAGAAAAAAGCCGATGCTTTAATCATCATCTGTTTGGCCTTTAACCTTTCTTTTCTGTATCTAACATTATTAGGTTTCTGGAAGCAAAGAAAATAACGCCAACATTAAAAATTTAGATCTCAATCTGTTTCAAAAAGTAAAACTTTGTCTTTAAAACAAACATCGTCTTCTTGGTTATGTTAAACCTTATCTTTCAACAGCAAATGAATCACATTTTTTAGCGCAGGATTCCGGTTAGATTCTTTCCAGATCATGTACAGTTCTGTTCGCTGCGGAATATGGGTAAGTTCTACAAACTTTACGTTTTCCTGGTAACCATATTGCAAGCCAGTAGGTACAATGGCAATACCTAAACCTTCTTCTACCAATTTATAAATGGTGAGCGCATTAACCGATTTATGATAGGTTTTAGGTTTAAAGCCATGGTCTTCACAAATGCTCATCATCAGGTCGTAATAGAAGGGGCTATCGTCACTGGAGAAAAAGATAAAAGGTTCATCACCTAATTTTTTTACCGCTTCAAAACTGGCTTTTTTCATCGGGTGACTTTTAGGCAATACCAGCGAAAAGGTATCCTGATGAATCATGTATTTCGAAATTTCAGGTTTAAACTGCTGCATCCGCACGAAACCTAGATCAAGCATATCTTTTTCTAATAATTCGATCTGCAACTTATTGGGCATTTCATCCAGATTAGTGCTGATCTCCGGAAAATCTTTATTTAGTTTAAAAATAACTTCAGGTACAATTTTTTGCGCTGCAGAGCCTAAAAAACCGATGCGGAGTTCGCCCTGTTTACCCTCATTAATATTGCTGATCTGTTTTTTAATGTTTTCGATGTGGCTGAACAGAAAATCTACTTCATCTTTAAGATAAAGCCCAGCCTCGGTGAGTGTTACTTTTTTCTTGTTCCGATCAAAGAGTGGCGCATTAAAAATTTCCTCCATCTGCTTAATCTGCCGGCTCAGTCCAGGTTGCGAAATAAATAAGCGGTCTGCAGCCTTTCTAAACTTCAGTTCTTCTGCTAAAACCTGAAAATATTTTAAATGCCTAAGCTCTATCTGATAACCCATGGTTATTAAATGATGATGTAATTGGTATTTATAGGTATCAAATATAGGGCTTATTTTTGTTTAAAACCTTCATCACATGAGCGCACAACAGATTTTTAAATATGGAACTGATCATTTAACCGCTAAATTGGCTCTGTCCATCAGTAATGGCGAAGTGAAAGGGATATTAAGTGAAAGCACAAGGGAAAAGGTGCACCAAAGCAGCAAGGTTGTGGAGCGGATTGCTATTTCAGGTAAGCCCGTTTACGGTATCAATACCGGATTCGGCCCGCTTTGTACTTCCATGATTTCGGCTGTTGATACCCGTAAACTGCAGGAGAATATTTTAAAAAGCCATGCTGTTGGTGTTGGTGAGCCGATAGATAGTGAAATATCAAAACTGATGCTGGTGTTAAAACTACAGGCCTTGGCACAGGGCTTTTCAGGCATTAAAATCGAAACGCTCGACCGAATGATCTGGTTTTTAGAAATCGGTGCTACGCCTGTTGTACCTAAACAAGGCTCTGTTGGTGCTTCTGGCGATCTTGCTCCCCTTTCTCATCTGTTTTTGCCTTTAATTGGCTTGGGTAAGGTTCATTATAAAGGCGAAATTATCACCACAGCCGAACTTTTAAAAAAGCACCAGATGCAACCTTTACAATTGGGGCCAAAAGAAGGTTTGGCTTTAATTAACGGAACACAGTTTATTGCCGCGCATGCCGTTAAGGTGGTACAACGTTTGGAAAACTTACTTTCATCTGCCGATATTATAGCTGCATTGATGATTGAAGGCTTACAGGGATCTGAAAAACCTTTTCATGCAGCGCTTCACCAGTTACGGCCATATCCTGCAAATATTGCCGTGGCAGAACAGGTGCGTAAATTATTGGAAGGCTCTGAAATTATGAAATCACATGCCGATTGCGCCAAAGTGCAGGATCCGTACTCTTTAAGATGCATTCCGCAGGTACACGGCGCTTCGAGAACTGCCTGGCTACATTTAAAAGAGGCTTTAGAAATAGAACTGAATTCAGTGACTGATAACCCGGTTATATTAAATGACGACTTAACCATTAGTGGAGGCAATTTTCACGGTCAGCCACTGGCTTTGCCGCTTGATTACGCCTGTTTGGCGGCCTCCGAAATCGGGAATATCAGCGATCGGAGGATTTATCTCTCCCTTGAGGGAAATACCCCAGGCGTGCCAAAATTGTTGATGAAGGAAACCGGACTAAATTCGGGTTTCATGATTGTCCAATATACATCAGCAGCGCTGGCCAGCGAAAATAAAGGTCTTTGTTTCCCGGCCAGTGCAGACAGTATTCCAACCTCATTAGGTCAGGAAGACCATGTAAGCATGGGCTCCATTAGTGGACGTAAAGCATTGCAGGTGATTGAAAACGTGGAGAAAATCCTGGGTATTGAATTATTTTGTGCCGCACAGGCGGTTGATTACCATCAGCCATTAAAACCTGGAAAAATTTTGGCTGCGGTTCATGATTTTGTTCGTACTGAAATTGACCACTTTGAAGAAGACCAGATCATGTACGATACGATGGAAAACGCCATCGAAATGGTAAAGCAAGGTAAGATTGTAGCCGTTGCCAGCAAAGCAGCATTAGCATTAAATTAAGAATTTAATTTTCAGATTATGGATTTTAAAGCACAGATATTGGCAGGCATTCCTTCAACATTGCCGGCAAAAAGAGATAGAAATCCCATGTTGAGCCATGCGCCGGTAAGGAGAGCCATCTTAAATGTTGAGGAGAAGAAACTGAGCATCAAAAATGCTTTACGTTATTTCCCGAAATCATGGCATCCGGAACTGGCGAAAGAATTTCTGGCTGAACTGGAAAATTACGGACATATTTACATATACCGTTTTATGCCTGATTATGCCATTTATGCAAGGCCGATAAATGAATACCCATGTTGTACACCACATGCGGCGGCGATTATGCTCATGATCCAAAATAACCTGGATCCAGCCATAGCGCAGCATCCCGAAGAGTTGATTACTTATGGCGGTAATGGCAGCGTGTTTCAGAATTGGGCACAATATCTTTTAACCATGCAGTACCTTGCTACCATGACTGATCAGCAAACGCTGAATATCTACAGTGGGCATCCGCAAGGATTATTCCCCTCGAATGCTGCGGCACCAAGACTTGTGGTTACCAATGGTATGATGATCCCTAATTATTCATCACCAGAAGATCTTGAAAAATTTAATGCTCTAGGTGTAACCCAATATGGGCAAATGACAGCAGGTTCGTATATGTATATCGGACCTCAGGGTATTGTACATGGAACAGCCATTACTTTAATGAATGCTTTCCGTAAAAAAGGATTTTATGGAAAAGATGTTGCCGGTAAAATTTTTCTAACAGCTGGTTTGGGGGGGATGAGTGGGGCACAAACCAAAGCTGGGAATATTGTAGGCTGTATTACGGTGTGTGCTGAAGTAAACCCAAAGGCTGCAATTAAAAGGCATCAACAAGGTTGGGTAGATGAGCTGATTGAGCATTTGGATGAACTGGTAAAAAGGGTTTTACTGGCCCAGAATGAAAAACAAACGGTTTCATTGGCCTACATTGGAAATGTTGTGGACGTTTGGGAACGTTTTGACCAGGAAAATATTGAAGTGACGATTGGTTCCGACCAAACTTCGCTTCATAATCCTTATTCAGGAGGCTACTATCCGGTAGATTTGAGTTTTGTAGAAGCCAATGAAATGATGGCCAATGCATCTGGCAAGTTTAAAACTCATGTACAGGAATCATTAAAAAGGCAAGCAATAAGTATTAATAATCACACAGCTAAGGGTACCTATTTTTTCGACTATGGAAATGCCTTTTTACTGGAATGCAGTAGGGCAGGTGCTGATGTAATGGCCACGAATGGAATAGATTTTAGGTATCCCTCTTATGTAGAAGATATTTTAGGCCCGTTGTGTTTCGACTATGGTTTTGGTCCATTTAGGTGGGTTTGTGCTTCAGGAAGAGAAAATGATCTCGATTTAACCGATCGCATGGCCAAAGAAGTGATGGAAGAGATTAAACTGGGGGCTCCGGCAGAAGTACAACAGCAATTGCAGGATAACATTAATTGGATTAGTGCTGCAAAAGAAAACAGATTGGTAGTGGGTTCGAAAGCCCGGATTTTATATGCAGATGCTGAAGGAAGGTCAAAAATTGCCTTGCGTTTTAACGAAGCCATTAAAACAGGAGAATTATCGGCGCCAGTGATATTGGGGAGAGATCATCATGATGTAAGCGGAACGGATTCGCCTTTTAGAGAAACCAGTAATATTTATGATGGCAGCAGGTTTACGGCCGATATGGCCATTCATAACGTAATTGGGGATAGTTTCAGAGGTGCAACCTGGGTTTCGATCCATAATGGTGGTGGTGTAGGCTGGGGAGAAGTAATAAATGGTGGTTTTGGATTGGTATTGGATGGAACAGAACAGGCTGCAGAAAAATTGCAAAACATGCTTTTTTATGATGTAAATAATGGAATTGCAAGAAGGAGCTGGGCCCGAAATAAGGAAGCGCGCTTTGCTATCGAACGTGAAATGGAACGTACGGGTACTTTAAAAATTACACTGCCTAGCCTGGTTGATGATGAAGTGCTGGATGGCTTGGAAATAGGGTAGGCTTTTAAGAGAAATGCCATTATTGTCATTCTGAACGCAGTGAAGAATCTTTTATGCTTAGAGAAAGATTCTTCGTTTCACTCAGAATGACAAACCTGATTCAAAGGTAAAGTAAAATGAAACACAGAACCTTTTCCTTCTTCACTTTCAGCCCATATCCTGCCGCCATGCCTTTCTATAATTTCTGCACTTAAATAAAGTCCGATGCCAAAACCTGAAATAGTATGGTTGCCCTGAACACGGTAATAACGCTCAAAAAGCTTATCAATATCGTCGGGTTTTATACCTATTCCCTCATCTTTAATCTGAAGTTCAACCTCATTCTCACTAGTATTACAGGTAATCTCTATACGCGTTCCGTTATCCGAATATTTTATTCCGTTACTGATCAGGTTAGAAATCACGTTGCCGATTTTATCCCTATCCGCATGAATATCTACACCACAGGTTGGATTTAATATAATCTGGTGAGAAGATTGTGAAATATAAGTTTCCTCAATGGCTTCTTTCAACAGCTCATCTAAGTTAAAGTTTGTTTTTTCGATCAGTAGCTTGCCCGATTCCAAACGTGACACGTTTAAGAAACCATTGATCATGGTAGTCATTTTTCTGATCTGGCTATTCGTTTTTTCCAGCGCGATCATTTCATAATTGTCTTCGTCTTTTTTAGCTTTGCGCTGCAAAACCTGTACAAAGCCATTGATGGCTGTTAATGGTGTTTTTAATTCGTGACTCACCATGCCGATGAAATCATTTTTACGGAGCTCATCTAATTTTTGCTCGGTGATATCTATAAAAAGACCAGAATATTCTGTCATATGGCCATGCTGATCTACAAATACCCTTCCGGTTGCCCTAACCCATTTTTCTTCGCCCGTAATTAAATTGGTTATTGGGTATTCATTATCGCTTGATGAGTGATGATTTAATGCATTTGACAAAGCTGTATTGAATATATCATGATAATCTAGATCGATTGCGCTCATGATATCATCCATTTTAGCGGGTTCATCAAATGGCAGGCCGAGTAAATTTTTAACAAAGCCGGACACCGTAATTTCAAGTGTTTTAGGGTCGATGCTCCAGGTACCCATTTTTCCGGTATCAATGGCTTGAAGCAGCCTTTCTTCACTATCGGCTAACTTTTTGGTATATTGGATCAGGTCTTCGTGTGTTTGGGCGAGTTCTTCATTGGTTGCAGCCAATTCCTCATTTGCCGCCGCCATTTCAACATTGATATCCTGAAGCTCTTCCTGATAAAGTTTTCGTTCCGTAATATCCGGGCTTACCGAGGCAATTGCAGTTATTTTATCTGTTTCCTGATCTTTTATGGCAAAACCATTCCATTCAATCCAAAATGGAATTCCAGTTTTTTCGTTCCAGAAACGGATTTCCTGTTTGAAATTGTTGCCCCCCAAAACGCCGGGTAAAAGTCTTTCGGCAGCAGGCCTGTCTGCCGGAAAAATAACCTCCAGTATATTTCGATTCTTGCTATTTGCCCAGCCTAACTTTCTTAAAGCTGCAGGATTTAAATATTGGATAGACATATCTAAACCAACCAAAGCGATAAATTCTGAACTGGCTTCGATGAGTTTATTTAAATTTAAACGCTCTAATTCGATTAATTTTCTTTCGGTAATATCAATACATGAACTGATATAACCAGCAAAAGATCCATCGGCGTGGAAACGCGGCGGACCATTAGCTAACAGCCATCGGTAATCACCTTTTCTGGTCAGGATCCTAAATTCACCAGTAAACGCTATTTTATCCCGAAGAGCTGAAAGATAAATATTCATATATCGATCACTGTCTTCAGGGTGGATCAAATCAGCCCAGCCGAAGGCTAGCAGATCTTTCATCGATCTACCCGTTAAGGTTGTCCATGGTTTATTAAAATAGATCGCATTTCCCTGTTCATCGCCAACGGAAATAAAAATATCGGTTCCCTCAGCCATGGTTTTGAAGCGCTTTTCGCTTTCAGACAGTTGGTTAAACCGCTCTACAACCCTTAATTCGAGTTCATTATTTAAAACATGTAAAGTTTCTTGTGTTTCCTGTAATTCTTCGTTTGTGGCCACCAGTTCCTCATTGGTAGCTGCAAGCTCTTCTACTGTGGCCGCAAGCTCCTCATTCAGTACCTGTTCCCGCTGTAATGCTTCTTCCTTCTCTCGCTCCCTTTCTACAGCCTCACGTCTCAGCACACGCTCGCTTACATCAACTGCCGTATGTAGAACACAGATGGTATTACCTTCGTCATTTTTAATGGCCCGGTATTCAAAATCAAAGTAAAAGGTTTTTAGCTCCCCATCAATGAGGAGGTCGGCAGCAGTATCTTTTCCCGAAATCACCAGGCCTTCCATCCAAACCCTTCTAAACATCTCAATGAAAGGTTGTCCTTTTAATTCAGGCAGGGCATCTTCAAGCGATTTCCCGATCACACTCCTGTCTTTCCCCCAAATCCTGAGCATCGCATCATTTGCACTCTGTATAATGGCCGTTTCTCCAACATGTACGGCGGTTGCAGTAGGGGTATAGTTAAAAACTTCTAATAATTGATCATTACTTAGAAAAGGACTGGATTGACTCATTATGGGATTTTACGACGTGATCTAAAATAATTATTTTACTTAAGTTTCAAAATAAAAATAGACTTAAATTGGGTTTTTCAATAGAAACTATATACTAACCATAACCTCTTTAAAAAGGTTTTTGATTAAATGAATTTCTGATGCATATTGCGTATTTTTTCTACAACCAAAGTATAAAGTGTTGGTGAGTTTTGAGGTACCTTCCCAAATCACCTTTATTTTTTCATCTTCTACTTCTTTTTTGCAAAGAAAATCGGGGATGATAGCCAATCCCTTTCCACCAGATAAGCAGCGGACAATAGAATTGAGGTTAGGTACAATATAGTTTGGACGGAAATCGGCATGCTTGCCAAAGTTAAGCTGCCAAAACCGTAATAGGTGTTCCATATCGCCCGCGGTACCATACCACTTTTGCTGCTTTAACCAGTCTTCCATTCCTGACAGATCTTTCTTTTTAACCAACGTGTCAAAAGCTTGTGCATCAGTTTCTATTCCACCTACTAAAACAATGGTTTCAGAAGAGAAGGCTTCATGTTCTATATGCTGAGAATTGCCTTTTTGCGGGGTAATAATGAGGTCTAAAATACCCTTATCCAATTGATCTAACATTTCCGGATATTCGCCAAAACGGATGATAACGTTAAAAGGCAGGGTAGAGATATATTGCTCAAGCGTAATCTGAAAAGTTTCAAAACACATGCCAACGCTAATGGTTGGGGTATGCTTCTCTGTGCTTTTCTGGAAATGTTTTTCTGCATCCTCTAGTTTGGTCAGAGGTTCTACAATAAAATTATACAAAACTTTTCCTTTTTCTGTAGGAATCATTTTCCTGCCAGTTCGTTCGAATAATTTATAGCCAACATAACTTTCTAATGAACTTAAATGCAAACTTACCCCTGGTTGCGATATAAAAAGATTTTCTGCCGCACCAGTCAAAGTTCCTGTTTTATAAATCGCCTTGAAACTTCTATACCACTCTAAATTAACCATCATCTAAGTATTATAATTCTGATACAAAGCTATGAATTAACTTGTTTTAATAATAGGATTGAGCGCTTTAATTTTGTGTGATCAAAAAAGAAAAAACGAAATGGCAAAAATATTTATTATTAATGGCGGACAAAAATTTGGTCATTCCGGTGGCAGATTTAACGAAACGATAGCGAATGCTACGCTCGATTTTTTTACTTCGCAAAAAGGATTTAAGGTAAAAACTACCAATATTAACCACGAATACCAGCCAAAGGAAGAAGTAGAGAAGTATGTTTGGGCAGATGTTGTCATTTACCACACCCCGATCTGGTGGTTCCAGTTGCCACATGGATTTAAAAAGTATATAGATGTGGTATTTACCGAAGGGCATAAAAAAGGAATTTATGTTAGCGACGGGCGCAAAGCTGAAAATCCAACCCGAAATTATGGTACAGGTGGTATGCTGCACGGACGGAAATATATGGTTACATCATCATGGAATGCGCCAAAAGAGGCTTTTACTTTGCGAGGAGAATTTTTTATGGAAACCAGTGTGGATGATGGTGTTTTGTTCGGCTTTCACAGGATGAATGCCTTTACCGGAATGGAACAAATACCAGGAATTCATTTTCATGATGTAGAAAAGAATGCAGATATTAGGACTGCACTTAAATTGTACCAGGAACATTTAACCGAAAAATTTTTAAATACAGAAATACATGAGCATTTATTTGACAGCAATTGTTAAAAGCAAACAAGAAACGACAGCAGAATTAAGAACGATGCTGCTGGATATGGTCGCAAATTCGCGCAAAGAGGAAGCCTGCATTCAGTACGATCTTCATGATGCGGCAAGTGATCATACTTTTATTTTTCATGAGGAGTGGAAAGATCAGGCAGGTTTGGATCTGCACAATAAACAGTCCTATATCTTAGATTTTGTGGCGCAATCTGGTCGGTTAACAGATGAGATCGTCATTTATAAAACAGAAAAAGTAGCCTGATCATCCTTTGGTATGCCTGGCTGTTAATGATGAGCCTGCGGAAGCAATTACCACAAAAGCTACAGCAAAGCACTCTTTTAAGCTGAGGTATTCTTGTAAAAAAGCGAATGCAGCTAATGCGGCCATGGCAGGTTCTAAGCTCATTAAAATACTAAAGGTCCGGGCAGGAAGCTGCTTAAGGGCTTTCATTTCCAGGGTAAAGGGAATGGCACTTGATAGTAGCGCAAGTGCTGCTCCCAATCCTATTAATTTAGGATTCAGCGTGCTTAAACCACCACCATAAATACCAAAGGGCAAAATGACTATTGTAGCAAATAACATCCCGATGGCAACGGCATCGCCACCTTTCATGATTTTAGAAATTCTACCACCTAAAATGATATAACCTGCCCAGAATACACCCGCCAAAAGCGCCAACAGTACACCAGCTAGATTTAGTCCTGTGCCCGTCCACGGAGTAATTAAGATAATACCGGTAGCAGCAAGTACCACCCAAAGAAAATCAATCGGTTTTTTTGAACCAAAAATGGCAAGTCCCAGCGGACCAACGAATTCTAAAGTTACGCCTAAACCAATCGGAATTCTTGCTATAGCCATATAAAAAACCATATTCATCACACCTAAACACACACCGTACAGGATCACATATTTCCATTGCTTAGCATTAAGTTTAAATAGGTTTGGCCTAAAGGCAATTAGTAAGATTACGGCTGATAAACCAATGCGTAAAGATGCTGTTGCAGCTGCCCCAATCTGTGGAAAAAGGCCTTTTGCTATTGCCGCCCCACATTGCACACTGATAATGGATAGTAAAACAGCAGGTATTGGTGGAATATTGATTTTGCTTTTCATCCAGGGGGGCGTAAAATGAGGTGCAAAACTAGGGGAATTATAGACCGATACTCATTTAAAATAAAAAAAGGAGAATCAGATTACGCTGCTTCTCCTTTCTATTATACGCTGAAGTTATTAACAGAACAGTTCCTGTTCGTCCCTGTTTTCTGTCGGAATTTTCTTCAAAAAATCATCAAACGCCGGACCTTCATTGTCGGAGTATGTGCCATAGGCATCTAATACATAACCAATATTTTTTTCTTGATCTTCTATCAGATACAATACAGAATTATCTGCAGGGTCAGAATCGCCTTCAAAACGATAAGTTTTAACAATAGTCAAATCTTCGGGTTTATAAATTTTCCCGAGCGATTTACTTTGCATCTTACCGTGATCAGATATTTTTAATTCGTTATCTTTTCCTTTCAGCCTCAATTTCTCCAAAATTTGACTTAAAGTGTTCATTTCATTTGGCTGTTCCATAGTATACTATTTTATAGTGATTAAACAAGTGGCGCGCGAAATGGTTTTGCCGTCATTCTTTTTAAAGCAAACTAAATGATTGCCAATCTGTTCTTGTTTAAACTAAATTTTAATCATATGAAAAAATATTTTTTAAGCTTAGCAATTGCAGGTGTTGCGCTTGTGAGTGCCTGTACAAAAACGGATAAAGAAATTGCCCAGGCGACGTTAACGGAAACTGCCGATAATACGAAAACCATCGGGACTGCAAAGTTTTATGAATTGAGTAATGGGAAGATTAAGATGGATATTGAAATGAATTTCGCCGCAAGGGCAGATAGCAATGTGGCGGTTCACTTTCATGAACATGGCGATTGTGGCAATATGGGCGAGAACACTCACGGTCACTGGAACCCAACTAAAGAGGCACATGGCAAATGGGGATCTGCGGCTTACCATAGTGGCGATATTGGCAATATCATGTTAGATAGTAAAGGCCATGCCACACTTTCGGTTACTACAGACAGGTGGAGCATAAAAGATGGCGATATTAAGAATATTATCGGTCGTGGAATTATTGTACATGGCGGTACCGATGATTATACCACGCAACCTACCGGTAACTCCGGGCCGAGAGTGGGCTGTGGTGTTATTGAAGCCGTGAAGTAAAATTTATAGTCTGATCGTTTCTTCGAGAAACAAACTTTCTTAAGCGGTTAAATTTTTAGCCGCTTTTTTTATGCAATTTGATCAGGGTTGTCATCATCATTAAAAAAACTAAATCATTATGGCGACTCTAAACGAATCTCAAAGCGGCAAGGCTGTAAAAGGAAGAACCAAAAAAGCAACACCAAGGGTAGATCTTACTGCAATGGTAGACCTGATGTTCTTATTAACTACATTTTTTATGCTTACCACAACACTGAGTCAGTTAAATGCTGCAGATATTGCTAAGCCGGTTAATGAGCATGATATTGATCTTGCTCCCTTTCCCGAATCGCGTACCATGACCATTGTGCTGGGTAAAGATAATAAGGCTGTTTCTTACATAGGTACTTTTGAAAAGGGCAATATGAAAGTAATGCCTGTGGCAGATCTTCAAAAAGAAATTATGGCGAATAAGCTATTGGTTGCAGCTAGCCATCAGAACGATCCATCAAAGCATATGATCGTGATCATCAAACCGGGCAAAACGGCCAAATTCCAAAATTTTGTTGATGTAGTAGATGAAATGAAAATTGCGGATATTAAATCTTATAGCATAGATGATGAGCATTTCGCCGAAAAAGAGTTGTCGTTTATGAAAAATAATGGGCTTTAATATTTTTTATTTTTTTAATCAGGGAATGAATATTGAGTGTTATAGATATTGGTATTGTTTTTTTGGAAAGCAATTGCGGTAGCTTTTTTTAATGTCCATCCTGCTTTTGCTGCAATCTTTTTTGCCTTCACTTCAACTGTGGTTATTAAAGCTTGCTTAGGGTGGCAAAAAAGGATTTTCGCGGCAATCAGGTTTAGATAGGTTAGGTTTTTGCAACGATGTTAGGTTGAGCAGGTGTGCCAGAAAAACTTACGAAGTTGGCCCCTACTTGGGTTAAGCGAAACCTGGTAAGTTTGGCCTGTCAGCACCAAGCCCAGGTTAAATAAACCTGACAGGAGCGGGCATCCCGACGTAAAGTCGGGATAAAGCGGATGGCGGGCTTTCGGTACGGATGGATGAGGGACCCTGCTTTTCAAAAAAATAGCAATGATTTTTCTGCTTTTGGTGAGCCACCACACATGGTGGTGTTGGATGTTACCATCCGACACAGATTTATACAGTCAGATGGTAACTGACTGACTTCACGACAACAAAAAAGGCGTTTTGCAACATTGCATAACGCCTTTTATAAAAAAAATATTTGAAGAATTAAATGCCGAAAGCAGCTTTAACCTGATCTACGTAATCTAATTTCTCCCAGGTAAACAAATCAACTGAAACTGTTTTTTCTTCGCCGTTTGGTGTTCTAAAAGTTTTGGTAACCGTTTCTGGTGTACGGCCCATGTGTCCGTAAGCTGCAGTTTCGCTGTAAATTGGGTTTCTTAATTTTAAACGTTGCTCAATAAAATAAGGGCGCATATCAAAAATCGATTCTACAATTTTAGCAATCTCGCCATCTGTTTTACCCACTTTGCCTGTTCCGTAAGTATTGATGTAAATACCCATTGGTTTTGCAACACCGATAGCGTAAGATACCTGAACCAAAATTTCGTCAGCAATGCCGGCAGCCACTAAGTTTTTAGCGATGTGACGGGTAGCATAAGCTGCACTTCTATCTACTTTACTTGGATCTTTACCAGAGAAAGCACCACCACCATGGGCACCTTTACCACCGTAAGTATCGACAATGATTTTTCTACCGGTTAAACCCGTATCGCCATGCGGACCGCCGATTACAAATTTACCGGTTGGGTTAATATGGTACTCAATTTTATCGTTAAATAAGTGTGCATAAGCCGGGTTGTTCTTGATGATTCTTGGGATCAGGATATTAACCAGATCAGTTTTAATTTTGGCCAACATTGCGGCTTCTTCATCAAAATCATCGTGTTGTGTAGAAATTACAATGGCATCAATACGAACTGGTTTGTTGTTATCGTCGTACTCTAAAGTTACCTGGCTTTTTGCATCAGGGCGTAGGTAAGTAATTTCTTTATTCTCACGGCGTAAAACAGCAAGTTCCTGTAACAATTTATGAGAAAGGTTTAATGCCAAAGGCATGTAATCTTCAGTTTCGTTTGTTGCATAACCAAACATCATCCCTTGATCGCCTGCACCTTGTTCTTCTTTACTACTTCTATCTACACCTTGGTTAATATCTTGAGATTGCTCGTGTATAGCAGATAAAATACCACAAGAGTTAGCCTCAAACATGTATTCGCTTTTGGTGTAACCAATTTTCTTGATTACATCACGTGCAATTTGCTGTACATCCAAATATGTTTTAGATTTTACCTCACCCGCCAAAATAACCTGACCCGTAGTTACCAAAGTTTCGCAAGCTACTTTTGATTCTGGATCGAAAGCCAAAAAGTTATCAATTAATGCATCCGAAATTTGATCGGCGATTTTATCTGGGTGACCTTCAGAAACAGATTCTGATGTAAATAAATATGACATTTATTAAATAATTAATGATAAATAAACAAATTTATAATTGCCAAACCCCTTGGAAACAGGTGTTGAAATGATTGAAAGGAGGCATTAGCAATTTTTTTAAGTGGTTGCAATCCGGTCCCGAGGTATCGGGATAGCAAATCAATCCACTTTTTACTGTCGCAAAATTAGCATATTTTCTTTATTTCAAAAATTATAGATTATTTTGTGCACTCAATCTTACACTTTGCACACAAAGATCAATATCCTCTTTATCATAAATCCTATCTCTGGTGGGAGAGGAAAACTGCGTATCCCAGATTTTATCGACAAATACCTGGATAAGGAAAAGTTTAGTCCCAATTTCGTTTTCAGCGAATATGTGGGGCATGCCGGTGAGCTCGCAGATGAAGCTGCCACCAAAAACTTCGATGTAATTATTGCTGCAGGTGGCGATGGTACTATAAATGAAGTAGCCACAAAAGTATTAAAGCACAATAAAATTCTGGGAATTTTACCATTGGGATCAGGCAATGGCCTCGCACGCTTTTTAAATATTTCCAAAAACTTGAGGTATGCGCTTTCCATTATCAATAATTTTAAAATTGATGAAATTGATACGGCCGAGTTTAACAAAAAATGTTTTTTCAACCTGGCTGGAATGGGTTTTGATGCGCACTTGAGTGCTGTTTTTTCGAAAGATAAAAAACGTGGACTATCGGGCTATGTAAAATTGGGCTTTAAGGAGGTTTTTAATTACAAAGCGCAAACTTATCGATTAGAGATAGATGGTAAAGCTTATACCCGAAAAGCCTTCGCCATTAGTATTGCCAATTCATCGCAGTATGGAAATGATGTGTTCATCTCGCCAAATGCTTCGGTGAAAGATGGGTTACTGGATGTTTGCATTATTAAACCTTTTCCGATAATAAAATTGCCACTATTGGGTTATGTAATGTTAAGAGGAAAGGCCGAAACATCAGATATGATTGAAATTATTAAGGGTAAAAATATTAAGATTACAAGAGAAGCTGCGGGAGCGGTGCATGTAGATGGAGAGCCTTTGCAAATGGGCGTGGAGATTGAAGCTGTGGTGAATCCACTTTCGTTAAAAGTAATTGTTCCTTGAGTGTAGGGCTAAGCGTAAAGTGGTTGGCGGAGATGATCGATTGGCACTAAACGATGAACTATCAATCATTGACCAATTTAGTGTTTAGCGTTGGGCGTTTGGGGTTGATTGATCGGCCATTAAACTATGAACCATTAAGCTATCAACCAAGAACCAATCACTAATAAACCAATTTGGAGCTGCTCGCCAATTAACCGACTTAAACAATTAACCAGTTAACCAAATAAACTAACCCTCATCCATTTTACGTCTCCCATATTACATTATAAACATGAAACCAAAGAAAAACAGTTTAAGCGATCTTGGCGGAATTATGTATTCTACCAATCCCGAATTCGAGTACGAAGAAGAAGTTGATGATACCATTACCTCGCCGAATAACCAGCAGGATTTAAGGGTAATGCTGGATAAAAAAAACCGTGGTGGAAAAGCCGTTACATTAGTTACAGGCTTTAGGGGGCGATCAGAAGATTTGGAAGTATTAGGCAAAATGCTGAAGACCAAGTGTGGTGTAGGCGGTTCTGTTAAAGATGGTGAAATTATGATTCAGGGTGATGTGCGCGATAAAGTGATGGGTATTTTGCAAAAAGATGGCTATAAAGTGAAAAAGGCCGGGGGATAATATTCGCTTCTTTAGTACCGAACTAAATAAAAAAGAGGTGTCATCCTGAGCGTAGTCGAAGGATCATTTTTTTCGTTTGAACCCTCCCCGCAATAGTCTTCGACTCCGCTCAGACTGACAAATGTTGATCGGTTTTACATCTTACAGCTAATTAAACCGAATATGTAATGGTGAAAAGTGTTGGGGAAATGACTTTCAGACCTCGTAGGTTTCAAAAATCTGCAGGTCTCCTAAGCAATTTTCGCGTTAGGGATTGTAAGGGTTCAGTACCGATCCTTCATCGGTACCGGAGCGAAGCGCAGCCCTGAAAAGCCCGGCCCTTGCATAGCTTGGGAAACGCCCAAATCAGTTAACAGTGGCAGTTTACAATTAGCATCTGCAAGTTTATTTAATATTACATTTAAAAACCTGATCGGTTTAAACCTTACATTTTTGTACTTTTGCGGCTATGTCAGTTATTAAACCCTCATTAGCAAAAGGAACCCGCGATTTTACTCCGGTTGAAATGGTAAAACGCAACTTTATTTATGATACCATTAAAACGGTTTTCAGGAAATATGGTTATGCTGAAATCCAGACGCCAAGTTTCGAAAATCTTTCTACATTAACAGGGAAATATGGTGATGAAGGTGATAAGCTGATATTTAAAATTTTAAATAGTGGGGAGTATCTTAAAGATCCGAAAAAAAAATCGTTCGATTTTGCTGAAGAAGATAATAGCAACAAGCTGATTCCTTTAATTTCTGAAAAAGCACTCCGTTACGATTTAACCGTACCTTTTGCCCGTTACGTAGTGATGCACCAGCACGAAATCACCTTGCCTTTTAAACGTTTTCAGGTACAGCCGGTTTGGCGTGCCGATCGTCCTCAAAAAGGTAGATACCGTGAATTTTACCAGTGTGATGTGGATGTGGTAGGCTCGGAAAGTTTATTAAACGAAGCCGAATTTATCTTGATTTACAATGAGGCCTTGAGCAAATTGGGCTTAAAAGATTTCAGCATCAAGATTAATAACCGTAAAATTTTATCAGGTATTGCCGAAATTATCGGTAAACCAGAGTTGATCATTGATATGACGGTAGCCATCGATAAACTGGATAAAATCGGCTTAGATGGTGTAAGCAAAGAATTATTAGAACGAGGTTTTACCGAAGAAGATTTAGAAAAACTCCGTCCGGTAATTTTGTTAGAAGGTTTTAACGAGGAAAAACTGGCCAGCCTGAAAGAAGTTTTAGCTGAATCTGAAACCGGTTTAAAAGGTATTGAAGAAATAGAACAGGTTTTTGACTACGTAGAAAGTCTGATTGCTTATGGTTTACCTTTAACTGCTAAATTGGAGTTAGACATTACATTGGCCCGTGGATTAAATTATTATACCGGCTGTATTTTTGAGGTTAAAACCAATGAAGTGGCCATGGGCAGCATTGGTGGAGGTGGTCGTTACGATGATTTAACTGGGATGTTCGGCTTAAAAGGTTTAACCGGTGTGGGTGTTTCTTTTGGTGCCGACCGTATTTATGATGTATTGGAAGAATTGAACCTTTTCCCTGCTTCGGCAGAAGTGGGAACGAAAGTTTTGATCAGTAATTTCGATGCAGAAGCTGAAAAATATGCCTTGCCGATTGTTCAGCAGCTTAGAAATGCCGGGATTGCAGCAGAGTTGTACCCAAGTTCAGCGAAGCTGAAAAAACAAATGGCTTATGCTGATGCAAAGAACATCCCTTATGTGATTTTAATTGGTGGCGATGAAATTGCCAGCGGCGAACTGACGTTAAAAGATATGCAAAGCGGAGACCAGAAAAAGCTAACTGTTTTAGGTATATTAGAGTTGTTGAAATAGAAGTTTAATTAACCACAGAGATCACTAGAGTTTTCACAGAGTAAACGGAGCAACTTTAGTTGCTTAAAAATTTACTTAGTGTGCTCTGTGCTTTTTCTCTGTTGACTCTGTGGTTAAATGTCATAATGGGCTTAGAAGCACCCTAAAAGGGTAACTTTTGCAAAATAGATCTTGAAACGAGTTCAGGATGACGAAACGAAGTGAGATTTCGTCTTATTATTTGTGGTTAAATTCATCGTCCAACCCGCAATAAAACAGGGAAATGAACATCCTTCTCTGCATCATCGCCCCATGCTTCCTTTAGTTCGGTAAGCATATACTCCAATGGGTTGCGCTCATTCGCTTTTTTATAATGCTGCAATGAAGACCAGGTATTCAAATAGCCGATTAACTGTTTAAAATTCCAGGTGGTTTTGATCTGGAAATGTGGTGCAATAATTTCTTCAAAAGGAAAGGGAATGGTTTTGTAACCTTCTTCAATGTAACGGCGTTCACTGTCCCAGTATTTACCCAAAATATCTTCATATAGTTTATGTACTGCCACATCTACCTTTTTGTCGATAACCATTAAGCCATAACCAATTACCGCGAAAAGTCCATCCGGTTTCAATGTTCTTTTTACTTCAGCATAAAATGTCTCAAAATTAAACCAATGGATCGCCTGCGCTACTGTAATTAAATCGAAACTATTATTTTCCACAGAGGTTTGTTCTGCTGGTTCTACTTTATAAGTGATGTTTGGTAGTTGTAAAGCATTTTTTAATTGATTTTCGCTAATGTCGGTTGCATAAACTGCATTAAAGTGTTGCGCCAATACACGTGCAACCTGGCCATTTCCTGTGGCGCAATCCCATGCCGTTTCCCTGCTTTTTATCAAGGAGAACAGATATTCATATAATTCTTGTGGGTAAGTTGGACGGTAGATGGCATAATCGGCAGATTGGGTAGAAAAGTTATCTTTCATTGTGGTAATGATTGGGTTTTGAAATACAAAGTGAACGGTATTAGATTGAAATAACTGAGCGCTTTCTTGATAAAATTATTATATTTTTGATAAACAACCAGTGTTGATTTAAGTTTCACATCCGGCATTCAATCATTCTCTCATTCAATCAATCAAAACTCTCTCATTCAGTAATTCAATACTATGGAAAAAACGGTACAGCAAAATGAAGTTAAGGAGGTAGGATCCCGGCTAAAATCTATTTTTGGAGGCTCCGTTGGGAATCTGGTTGAATGGTACGATTGGTATACCTATTCTGCTTTTGCACTTTATTTTTCGCCTGCTTTTTTCCCGAACAGCAATCCAACTGCACAGTTATTAAATACAGCCGGAATTTTTGCCGTAGGGTTTCTAATGCGGCCCATTGGAGGTTGGTTATTTGGAAGTATTGCCGATAAACTGGGCAGAAAACATTCGATGACACTCTCTGTGCTAATTATGGCCATAGGATCTTTAATTATCGGTTTAACCCCGGGTTACAAAAGGATTGGCATTGCCGCCCCACTATTGCTCGTTTTTGCCAGATTGATTCAGGGTTTGAGTACTGGTGGCGAATATGGAACTTCTGCTACCTACCTTAGCGAAATGGCCACCAAAAAACACCGTGGATTTTATTCCAGCTTTCAATATGTAACCTTAATAGGCGGACAGTTGCTGGCTTTAGGCATTCAGTTGATCTTGCAGAACTGGTTGCTTAGTCCTGCAGAATTACATGCCTGGGGCTGGCGGATTCCTTTTTTTGTTGGTGCTGTCCTTTCTTTTATTGCCTTGTATCTGCGGAGACATATCAATGAAACAGTAGCCTTTAAAAGTAAAAATACGGAAGACAAAAAAGGTGGCATTGCCATACTATTGAAGTACCCGAAAGAGATTTTTACCGTAGTGGGCCTAACATTAGGCGGAACCATCGCCTTTTACACATTTAGTACTTATATGCAAAAATTTCTGGTCAATACCGTCCACCTGAGTAAAGAAACTTCCACAACATTATCATTTGTGTCGCTATTGGTTTTTGCCATCATGCAGCCGCTGTTCGGTCTATTGTCTGATAAGATCGGCCGGAAGCCCCTATTAATTGGTTTCGGTGTATTCGGTACCCTATGTACCTATCCGATTTTAACAGGCTTAGCTGGCGAAACCAACACCACCATTATCTTTTTATTGATGATTGCAGCTTTAATTATTGTTAGCGGCTATACCAGTATTAACGCAGTGGTAAAGGCAGAGCTTTTCCCTGCCGAAATCAGGGCATTGGGTGTGGGTTTGCCTTATGCTTTAACAGTTGCCATTTTCGGTGGAACGGCAGAATATTTTGCGCTTTGGTTTAAAAATATCGGTCATGAAAATTACTTTTACTGGTACGTAACCGGATGTATTTTGATTTCGCTGATTTTGTATACTACGATGAAGGATACCAAGCACCACTCTAAGATAGAGGATTAGGTTTTAGATCCTTTTCCTAATGGGATCAGCATGACGGCACTCATTAAGCTACTTTGCATAGATAATGTTTTGCGTCATATCATCTTAGATTATTTAATTTTAAAATATTGCAAAGATGTTCACGGAAAATTGAAAAGCACATTAACCTCTCCGCGTAGATTCGTGCCTTCGTAGCAAACTTATCCCACACCTATTTGGTTACTAAATTATCTACAAACAAAATATTCAATTTTATATATTTACCATCATGCAAAACCTGCCTCCTTTAGCCGAACGTATGCGCCCCCAAAACCTCAATGAATATGTTGGTCAGCAGCATTTGGTAGGAGCGGGGGCGGTATTACGCAAAGCGATTGAAAGTGGCCAGCTGCCATCCATGATTTTCTGGGGTCCGCCGGGAGTAGGTAAAACCACATTGGCCTATATCATTTCGCAGGCCTTAGACCGACCATTTTTTAACCTGAGTGCCATTAACAGTGGAGTGAAAGATATCCGCGAGGTAATCGACCGTGCCGCACAACTAAAAGATAGCTTTCTGGGTTTGCCCATTTTGTTTATTGATGAGATCCATCGTTTCAGTAAATCGCAACAGGATAGTTTATTAGGAGCTGTAGAAAGGGGTTTGGTTACTTTGATCGGTGCCACCACAGAGAATCCATCTTTCGAAGTTATTTCCGCTTTGCTTTCCCGTTGTCAGGTTTACATTTTAAAGTCACTTACCGAAGAAGAACTGGTTGGTCTGTTGCAAACCGCCATTAAAAAGGATACTGTACTTGTGGAGAAGAAAATTTCCATCAAAGAACACGAGGCCTTAATCCGTTTATCTGGTGGAGATGCGCGAAAACTGTTAAACGTGCTCGAGATCGCCATCAATGGCATCGGTGGCAGTAAAATTGTGCTCACCAATGAGAATGTACTGGCCCATGCACAACAAAACCTCGCACTGTATGACAAAGCCGGAGAACAGCATTACGATATCATTTCGGCATTTATTAAATCAATCCGTGGTAGCGACCCTAATGCTGCGGTTTACTGGTTAGCCCGGATGATAGAAGGAGGGGAAGATCCCTTATTCATTGCCCGAAGGTTATTGATTTTATCTTCAGAAGACATCGGAAATGCCAACCCAAATGCACTTTTATTGGCCAATAACTGTTTTACGGCCGTAAATGTAATAGGCTATCCCGAGGCGCGGATTATTTTATCACAGTGCGTAACTTATCTGGCTAGTTCGCCAAAAAGTAATGCCTCTTACGAAGCCATTAACAAAGCGCAGGCTTTAGTTAAACAAACCGGTAATCTGCCTGTACCGCTGCATATCCGCAATGCACCTACCAAACTGATGAAAAACATCGGCTATGGAAAAGATTACCAATATTCACACGGATATGAAGGTAATTTTTCGCCACAAGAATATTTTCCTGAAGAATTAAGTGGCACAAAACTCTACGATCCGGGTAAAAACCCTGCAGAAGAGAAATTGCGCGAAAAGCTTAAGCAGAACTGGAAGGATAAATACAAATATTAGTGTAACAATTTCTTCCAAATGCATACTAATAGGTATATTGACTAAAAATCAAACACCTAAACTAAATATGCTGAGTACTTTTTTAAGCCATCAAAGAAAATCTTTCTGGCGTTCGCGGAACAGGGGCGGTAGTATTGCTGGCCAGATTGTTTTGGGTTTCGTTATGCTTTACTTCTTTGCCATTGCTGTTGGCGTAGGTTTTGGAATGTCGCATTTTCTGCCACAAATTTTCCCAAACAAAACGGTAATCTCCAGTTTTAATGGCATTATCCTTTATTATTTTGCATTCGATTTTATCATGCGTCTACAGTTCCAGGAACTGCCCACACTGAGCATCATTCCTTATCTGCATTTAAGGATTTCGAGAAGTAAAATCATCAGTTTTTTAAATGTTAAAGCACTGTTTTCTGCTTTTAACCTTTGGCCTTTTTTCATTTTTCTGCCTTTTTGCTTTACTAAAATTGCGCCAAGCTTAGGTGCTGTTACCACCATTATGTATATCGTTTCGATATTTTCAATAATGGTTTTTAACAATTACCTTGTATTGTATATTAAGCGTAAATCCATCACGAATACCCTTTATACCTTTTTCGGATTGGTTGTAATTGCTGCTTTTGCTGCTTTAGAATATTACAAGGTTATTTCTATTATGGCAGCTTCTGATTTCGTATTCAAGGGCATTGCCGCACAACCTGCATATGGCTTTGCATTTACGCTTGCAGCAATTGCTATATTTTATTTCAATTCTAATTTCTTGCGTAAAAACTTATACGTGGAAGAGTTGAGTACTAAACAGGAGAAAAAAGGCAGCACCGATTATGCATTCCTTAACCGCTTTGGTAAAGTGGGTGAACTGGCTGCTTTAGAATTAAAATTAATTCTCCGCCATAAACGTCCACGCTCAGCGGTAATTATGGGCTTCTTTTTCCTTTTTTACGGGTTTATTTTTTATAAGGAAAAAGCGATCAATAGCGATGCTTTTGGACAGATGATGTTTGGCGCTATATTTATGACGGGCATCTCCATCATTATTTATGGCCAGTTTATGTTTGCCTGGCAAAGTGCCCATTTTGATGGCATATTGGCCAACAAAATCAATTTTAAAGATTACATAAAAGCTAAATTTTTGCTTTTTACTATTGGTTGTACCATTATTACCGTATTGGCAAGTTTTTATGGATTTTTAAGTCCAAAATTATTGCTCCTGCACTTGGCTGCTTATTTTTATAACATTGGCTTCGGAACTGTTGTAGTGCTTTATCTGGCTACTTTAAATTATAAAAGATTAGATATTACCAAAGCCGCAAGCTTTAACTACCAAGGAACCGGTGCCACCCAATGGCTTTTAATGTTCCCTTATGCGCTTACACCCATTATTATGTATGTGCCATTTGGCATATTAAATAAACCTTACTGGGGCTTGGCTGTAGTGGGCGTATTCGGTTTAGCCATGCTATTATTGAGGGGCTTTTGGGTAAACTACATTGCAAAACGACTTGAAAAACAACGATATAAAATAGCCGAAGGCTTTAGAGAATAATTATGATTTTAGAAGTTAAGAAATTACAAAAAGTTTATGGCGATAAAACCGTTGTAAATATCGAAGATCTACAGATTGCGGCCGGAGAAACCGTAGGTTTAGTGGGGAATAACGGCGCTGGTAAAACCACTTTCTTTAGGATGCTTTTAGATTTGATCCGCCCAACCACAGGTGAGGTTTTATCGAAAGGTGAAAACGTAATGCAAAACGATAACTGGAAAAATTATACCGCATCTTTTTTAGACGAAGGTTTCCTGATCGATTATTTAACACCTGAAGAGTATTTTATTTTTATTGGCAGTTTACATAATTTAAGTGTTGCCGATGTTTCTGCATACCTTAACCAGTACGGAGAGTTTTTTAATGGCGAAATCCTGAACAGCGGAAAGTACATACGTGATTTTAGTAAGGGAAACCAGGTTAAAGTGGGTATTGCTGCTGCTTTGATGCAAAAGCCAGAAATATTAATTCTAGACGAACCTTTTGCCAATCTCGATCCAACCACGCAGATCCGCTTAAAGAATTTGCTAAAGGCACAGGCAGGCAACATGACTACTTTTATCTCTAGTCATGATTTAAATCATGTTACCGATGTTTGTAGCCGCATTGTGTTGGTGGAAAAAGGACAGGTAATCAAAGATTTTAAAACAGATGAAAATACGCTGAAAGAGCTGGAGAGTTATTTCTCTGCTTAGTTTTGTACTAAGAATAATACATTATACAAGAAGGGTTCTGATTGATCAGGACCCTTTTTTGTAAATAGGAGTACTATTTATAGTGTTATTTGTCGAAATAGACCGAAAATACGGTTATATTATTTTTTGGCATTGTGTTTGAATATGTCGGTTAGAAATTATAAATCTAGCATATCATGAGTATTTCAAAAGTAAGAATAGCCACATTAAGTATAGGATTAGCCGTAGGATCGATGGCATTCCAAAGTTGTGATAGTTTAACTAAAACACAAAAAGGTGCCGGTATTGGTGCAGCAGCAGGTGGTGTTATAGGGGCTTTAATCGGTAAAAAAGCAGGTAATACAGCAGTTGGTGCCTTAATTGGTGGTGCTATTGGTGGTACTGCAGGCGCTTTTATCGGCCGTAGGATGGACAGGCAGGCTGCTGAAATTCAAAAAGCTATTCCTAACGCAGAAGTAATCCGTGAAGGAGAAGGTATTATTGTAAAATTCGATAGTGGTATTTTATTCGATTTCGATAAAACCGCTTTAAAAGATGCCGCTAAAACCAATATTCAGAGTTTAGCTTCTTCATTAAACCAATATCCAGATACTGATATTAAAATTATCGGTCATACCGATAGCCGTGGTACAGAACAATATAACATGGGTCTTTCAGAAAGAAGAGCAGCAGCTGTTAAAGCTTATGCCGTTTCTCAAGGTGTTCCATCATCAAGATTAGTTACCATTGGTAAAGGTTTTGCTGAGCCGATTGCAGATAACGATACAGACGCAGGCCGTGCAGCTAACCGTCGTGTAGAAATTGTAATTGTGGCTAATGATGCCTTAAAAGCTACAGCACAAAAACAAGGATAATATCAAAAATTCCCTCTACCTATGAGGTCAATATATATATGCAGCCCCAGTGTACACGCACTGGGGTTTTTTGTGGTGTCTGATGTTACCATTTGACACTGCTGGTTTTTATATTATTTAGTTTTTTTGAAAATCAAGTTCCTGGGTTCGGTGTCTGCTACTGTCTGGTTTAGTTAACTTAGTTTGGTGCTGGCCATGCAAACTGACAAAGTTTCGCTTAGACCAGGCCGGGGGCCAACTTCGTAAGTTTTTTGATGTGGTGTCTGATGTTACCATCTGACACTGCTAGTTTTTATATTCTTTAGTTTTTTGAAAAGCAGGTTCCTGTTTGTATCGGTTCCGAAAGCCCCGCCATTCGCTTTACCTCTCTGCGTTCGGTGTCCGCTACTGTCGGGTTTATTTAACCTCGAATTGTGGTGCTTGGGGGGGTGATCGCTGCAAGGCCAGGCCAAACTTACTAAGTTTCGCTTAGACCAGGCCGGGGCCAACTTCGTAAGTTTTTCTGGCGCACCTGCGACCCCAAATAGTTGCACTGGCTGAATTTATTAAACGGGATTGAAGCGGCATACCCGATTTTTCATCGGGATATAGCGAAAAGCCCGACTAACATAAGAAAAGCAGAGGCCCTGCTTTCCAAAACACTTAAATAACTCTTTAAATAGACTTGTGTCGGATAGGAACATCCAACACCACGGATACGATGAGATTTAGTCTGCAGAATAGATATCTTCAAAATAACTCACCACCAGCGATTTCATCAGCATTTCCTGCTCCAACATGGTATAAGGGGGTATGGCTTTGATTAATTTCCAGTGGGGCCAACCATCCTGATCTAATCCTTCCAATTCATAGAACCCCATTTCGCTTAACAAACGGCAGGTAGCAATGTGCATTAGCTCTTCTTTCTGGCGTTTACTGTATTTCTTGGGCCCTTTACCCAGTTCCTGAACGCCGATAAGAAAAAGCATTACCTTTAAATCAGGGAAATCTGAATCAAATTCAGTTGAAATCCTTTCCTGTAAAACTTTCCACTTGGCATTAATCTCCGACGGTTTCATACCTGCAAAGATAGTGTAAAAACGTGTAAGCCTTAAGTAAAACGTTTAGGCTTTTTAACACTTAGGCTTGAATGGTAATGATATTTTTGGTTACTTTTATAACCTATGGATACGAATATCAATAAAATAATTAATGCGGGTTTATTAGCTTATGGCATGTCGGGGAAAGTTTTTCACGCTCCTTTTTTACAGGCACACAGCGGCTTCAACTTAAAGGCTATAGTAGAGCGCAGCCATAAAAACGCAGTAAACGATTATCCAGATATTATAAGCTACAATAGTGTTAACGAACTGCTGAATGATGAGGAAATAGATTTAGTTGTAATTAACACCCCAAACAATCTCCATTATGAACATTCGAAGGCTGCATTAAATGCACATAAACATATTTTAGTTGAAAAACCTTTTACCGCTACTACTGCACAGGCAAAAGAACTTTTCGAACTGGCCGATAGTGTAGGCAAACAGATTTTCTTTTACCAGAACCGCCGCTGGGACAGCGATTTTACATCTGTACGTCATGTAATTGAAAGTGGTAAATTGGGTAAACTGGTTGAAGTGCATTTCCGTTATGATCGTTACCGCAATGTAATTGGACCAAAAGTATTTAAAGAAACCCCTTTAGAAGCCAGTGGACTTCTATATGATTTAGGGCCACATCTTTTAGATCAGGTAATCAGCCTTTTTGGCAAACCTTTAAGTTACCACAAAATTTTAGGTAAAAATAGAGCTGGTACTTTAGTAGATGATTATTTTTCGATCCAATTGACTTACCCCGATAGTGTGTATGTTTTTGTTACTTCGAGCATGTTGGTCGTAAACTCGCAGTCAGGATTTATTTTACACGGCGTAAACGGGAGCTTTATCAAGCAAAGAGCCGATATTCAGGAAGAACAGTTGTTGGCTGGCATGAAATTAACCGATCCTGGTTATGGCATTGAGCCTGCAAATAAAGAGGGTTTATTAACTACCATTGATGCTGATGGAAATAAAACCGAGAAGAATATTCCGTCGGAAGTAGGAAGTTATTTGCCACTTTTTGAAGCCGTTTATCAGGCGATAGCCAACAATAAACCTTATCCTGTGACACGAGCGGATGTTTTAACACAAATTGAAATTATAGAAAGCCCTGCAATATCATAATCCTGAGCATGAATTCTCTCCCTTTTATATACCTGATTCCAATTTTTCTGATTGCCCTTTATTTAATCCTGAAGAAAAAGAAAGTAGCGGTAACGCCATTAACCGATGTAGACAGGAAAATACTGGATGATTATGTAGGTTATTACCATAATCTTGATTCAACAGATAAACGTAGATTTGAAGAAAAAGTAGCTGCATTTTTCAGTACGGTTAAAATTGAGCCTGTTGGTTTGGAAATGACCACATTAGATGAGTTGCTGATTGCCTCAAGTGCGGTGATCCCCATTTTTGGTTTCGACAATTGGGAATACAAAAACCTGACCAGCGTTTTATTATATCCAGATACTTTTAATAAGGATTTTCAGTTTGATAGTGGCGAAAGGAACATCATGGGCATGGTAGGTACGGGTTATATGAACGGACAGATGATTTTATCGCGTTCGGCGTTGCGGCATGGTTTTTCTAAAAGTGCCGGGAAAGAAAATACAGCCATCCACGAATTTGTGCACCTTCTGGATAAATCTGATGGGGCAACTGATGGTGTTCCAGAGAATTTATTGGCACATGAATACACTTTACCATGGATTAAAATGATGCATGAGGAAATGGAAAATATTGCAGATAACAAGTCGGATATTAACCCTTACGCCATTACTAACCAGGCCGAATTTTTTGCCGTGGTTTCTGAATATTTCTTTGAAAAACCTGAGCTGTTAAAAGATAAACATCCCGAATTGTATTTTCAGTTAAGTCGCATTTTTGCCCAGCAACCTGCCGGATAGCTTGATCAATAAAGGAAGATGAAAATAATAATCACATTGCTCTGCAGTTTAGCCTCACTCGGTGTATGGGCGCAAAAAACATATTCGCTTAAGCAGAATTATCCGACAGGGAATAAGTATGATTTCTCGTTTGTTTCAGATCAGATCATCAACCAGAAAATTGCCGGGAGAAGCATTAACTCTACGCAAACCATTGGTACAGATTATATTTTTGATATCACTGAGGGACACAATGGCGATAAAGATATAAAGGTAACCTACAATAGGTTGTTTATGAAATCGAATGCAATGGGAAATGCCATGACATTAACCTCCGATGATCAGGATAGCACCAAAAAGAATCCTTTCAGCGGCCTAAAAGGCGCATCTTTTTATATGACGATAAGTCCAACCGGAGTGGTTAAAACCGTTGCTGGTATAGATAAAATGCTGGATAATATGGCGGTAAGGATGAGTAAAGATACCAGCCAGATTAAACAGTTTAAAAGTGCTTTAAGTAAACAATTTAGCAATGAAATAGTAAAGCAGACAATGGAATCGTCATTTAAAATTTATCCGGATAGGGTGGTTAAAATAGGCGAGAGCTGGACCGTTGATACCAAAATGCAAATGAGTATGCCCATTGAAACAATTACGCAATACACTTTGAAAGAAGTAAAGGAAGGAATTGCTATATTGAGCGTAAAAGGGACATTGATTTCAAAAGGAAATTTTGAAGCAATGGGTAACAAAATGGAAACAGATTTACGGGGAACCAATTCCGGAGAAACATCTATTGACGTCAAAACTGGTATTGTGCAGAACAGTCACCTACGTGTAGAGTTGTACGGAAAAATGAAATCGATGGGGCAGGATATCGATTTTGAAATGCAGGGTATTAATAAAATTGTGGGTAAAGAGATTAATTAATTTAATATAGTCTTCATTCCCAGCTTGATTGAGAATCTTAATGCTTTATACCTGCCTTATGATAATTATTTAGATTCCGGCATGCGCGGGAATTACGCTACTTACGGTATCTAGTTTATAAACTCCCCGTTAAAGCCACCAAAAACTCCGTAGGGATTTCGATATGCGGGATATGCCCACAGGCATCAAATTCGATAATTTTAGCACCAATAATTTTGGCTGCAGTCTGTTTTCCTAAAAGTTTATATTGCCCATGTAAAGCCTGTTGATCTGGTGTTAGCAATCCTTTACCTACTATGGTTTTGTCTTCCTTACCAATAAATAAAACAGTGGGCACTTTTAAATTCTGAAATTCGTATACCACAGGTTGCTCATATATCATCGTATAAGTTAGTGCGGCAACTTTAGCCCAGCGCGGGTAATCTGAACTATTGGTAACTCCACCGGCAATGTTTACCAGATATTCATACTCGGGTTTCCAGTAAGTAAAATAAGAGCCCTGGTAGTATTTTCGTATGCTTTCGGCGGAGCTTTTAAGTTCTGTTTTATACTGTTGCGCGGTAGTTACATAAGGAACAAAAGTTTTATAATCTTCTAAACCGATTGGGTTTTCCAGTAAAAGTTTCTCTGTTTTTTCAGGATACATCAAAGCGAAACGTGTGGCTAGCATACCGCCCATGCTATGACCCAAAACTACGGATTTTTGGACGCCCAAAGTATCTAGAAGCCTTTTGTTCCAGGTAGCCATTTGGTGGAAACTATAATGGATAAATGCTTTTGATGATTTACCAAAGCCAATCTGATCAGGAACAATTACCCGGTAACCAATATTGGTGAGGGCTTTGATTACGTTGGTCCAATAGTAACCGCCAAAGTTTTTCCCATGAAAAAGAATAGCCGTTTTGCCATTGGCAGCTTGCGTTGGCTGGATATCCATATAGGCCATTTTAATATCCTGGCCTTCCGTATTAATGGGGAAGTATTTAACGGGATAAGGATATTTAACGTTATCCAGAGTGATAGAAAGGGTATCTGTTTTTTGTGCCTGTGCGTGGCTAAAAATAAACAGGCTAATTGCTAATAACAGGAAGTATCTCTTCATTGATGGCTAATCATTTAAAAAACTAATTGGCTCAAGTTAAACTTTTGCCAATTAGTTAGCTTAAAAATCATGCCCTTTTTACTTATGCTAAATAAAAGGCGCTTAAAGCTATTTCACCTAGACCAGGATTATTTCTTAAAAAGCTGTTTAAGCAATGGCGTCGGAATCTCTAATGTAGTGGCGTCTGAAAAATCAGCTGAAAAGGTTTTTAGTTTAACATTTTGCAATTTCACCCTGGATGTATCTGTTGTTTTAATATTCAGATTATCAAAAGGAAAAGATTTTTGGCTGTTTTCTTCCATGTTTCCGATTTCAATTTCTGATTTATTTGCCATAATATACAGGTCTTTAAAACCGTTGGTAAAACCGCTAAACTTAGCTTTGTTTAGGTTAAGGTAAAGTTTACCGATTTTGGTTGGGTTAACTTCAGTTGTTTTTCCTATTGTATCAGTATGGGTAATGTCGCCTGTTAAAAATAGGTCTTCTGTATTGTCTACATTTAATGTTATCGCATCTGAATGGGCACTAAATTCTAAAATGTTGGAGTTTGCGACAGACACCTCGTTAATAACTGGACAATAAATCACAATAACAATTTTTTCAATGCCATTATCTTCAGGAAAATTTTGAATCGAAAGCTGAAGTGTACCTTTGGCATCTACTTCATACTTTAAATCGTTTTTAAACTTCTCTGGAATTTTTAAGCCATATTTGCTGTCCTCTTTTACAAAAAGTTGCACGCTAAAATGTTTTGCATCTTTAAACTGAATGGCTTTGAATGGTGTGTTTAAGGGGATGCTTAACCGCTCTTTCGATTTTTGTTCTAAAGTTTCATCGTTGATCTGTTGTGTTCCATAATAAGTGTCTTCAATTCCGCTTTCTTTATAATTCAGCCTTACATTTATACCCACAACTATAATTGGTATAACAATTAATAGCGCCGCCAGGCTAATTAATAATTTATTACTTGTTTTCATTCTCTTAAGCGTTAAAGTTTTCTTTTACAAACGTTTCGTATTGGTTTTCCAGTTCATCAAAACCGATGTTAAGCAGGTAGATATTCCTGAACACTACAGGTAGCTCATCTGCTATGAACTGTTGCTTCCGGTAGCTTTTTACATGTTCAGCTGCAGCTTCATCTACAAAAAAACCTATTCCTCTTTTATTTTTGATGATGTTTTTATTTTGCAGCAACTCATAGGTGCGCATTACTGTATTGGGGTTTACTTCCATTTCTACAGCTAATTCCCTTACCGAAGGAACTTTTTCATCGGCCTTCCATTTTCCGAGCAAAATGTGTTCACAAACGTATTCTGCTATCTGAAGGTATATTGCCTTATTATCTCTGAATTCCATATCTATACCTTTTAGTTAAACTTCTTTTTCTTTTAAGCGGATGTATGTAATTGCCCAAACCATGAATGTGATGAGGCTTGTTATGAGTAAAATTGCTAACAAAATCTGATCCTTACCATCATTCCTGAAGTTATGGTGGTAGCGAACTTTATTTTCCATTAGCCAGCCCGAAAATCTAACAACCAGGTACGATGCCAGGCCAACAAAAACCATAACAGATAAGGCTGTTTTAATATAATGGAAACGATTAAAATAAATGGATCCCAATAGGAAGATACTGGTAATCAGAAAAGGTAAAGCAAAGAAATAGGCCCAATATTTTCCAAATCCTTCATCACGAAATACCTCTTGGGGAATGGATTCGACTTTCTTAATGCCTGGATGGTTAAAAGCATTGAGATGCCCGTTTAAGTATTTTATAAAGGCAAGGTCGGTCAGATAAAATATCAATAGATAACTGAATAAACTTATTAATGCCGTGTAAACTACCCCTGCCAGAAATTTTTCAAATACAGATGCAGGTGTCATCAGTTCCAAAATGGCCCTCGATTTTTGTCCGAGGATGTTAAAATAGCTGCTGGCCACAATACTGATAAAAACAAATCCCAAAATCAGGAAAAGAGGATAGCGGAAACGCATATCAAGATTGCCGGCGTAATCGAAATTGTTATTTTTAAAGGGCGAAGGTATATTGTAGCCGTAGAATCCTACTACAATTCCCAGTAATACCACAAGACTGATCAGGTAAATTTTTCCAAATTCTAGCCATTGTCTTCTGAGCAATAAGCCAAATCGAGTCATATTAAAAGTGTTGTTCATGGCTTAGCTGAATAAAGGTTTAAATTTGGTTTTTTCTGCAATGATGGCATTGAAAAGTAGCTCCATGTCCAACTTGCTTTCTTCTTGGTGATAATTTGGCATTACGGCATTGTAACCAGAGAGTGATGGTTCAGCATAAAAGATGCTGTCATCAATCTCCTTTACTTTTTTAAAGGTCAGTTTTTCCGTAATTTCTTCTACTGTAGCTTTAAGGGCAATGTCATTCTCATCCAGCATAATTACCGTGTCAATCAGGTTATCAAGGTCTCTTACCTGGTGGGTAGAAATGATGATGCAGCGCTCATCCGTCATGGCCGAAGCCATAATTTTTCTGAATTGTGCCTTTGATGGAATATCCAGGCCATTGGTAGGTTCGTCCATAATCACCAGTTTGGCTTGTGTAGCTAATCCAAAAGCGATAATCACTTTTTTCTTCTGGCCATAACTCATATTAATGAGTTTCTGTTCAACCGGAATATCAAACTCTTTGATCAGATCAGTGAAATAACTATGGTCGAAGTTTTTATAGAAAGGAGCGTTGGCTTTTATGTACGCATTAATTTTTACCGATGGCAAATAAAATTCTTCAGGAATAAAACAGATCTGCTCCAGAAGTGCAGGCTGCCTTTTTGCAGGGTCATAACCCAATACATCTAATGTGCCACTTTGGGCATACACCAAACCTGCAAGATTTTTTAATAAAGTTGATTTGCCGGCGCCGTTTTTACCGAGCAAACCATAAATATGGCCGTTGCTTAACCGCATGCTCATATTTTTAAATAATGGCTTATGCTTATTGTAGCCAAAATTAAGATTGTTAATATTGATCATATCTACTGTATTAGTTAAATAATACACTAAAGTATGGCCTTATTTTATTATCTCCAAATTTTTGAAGAAAAATTTTGGTGTTGAGCTTGTGGCGGATGGTGTTTTCATGCGATGCATCAACCGCTAAACGCCAAACCCTTTGCGTCTTTGCCGCGGGCTCCGCCATTGAAAGGTAAAATATCAGTCTAATAATTGTTGCACTAAAACATCCTTAATGCCGAGATTGTATTTTTGTAATACATCGATGTCGTATGGATACAAAATGGGCATATCTGCTTAGCAGAGTAGCAATTGGTTTAAGTTTTTTCGGGCATGGTTTAGTTCGTTTGCCAAAACTTGCAGGTTTTAGCCATTGGATGGTTGGACAATTTTCAAAATCGTATCTACCTGAAACACTAGTTGTTCCTTTCAGTTATATTTTGCCCTTTGCAGAATTTATAGCGGGGCTAATGATTATATTGGGTTTATTTACCAGGCAAGGATTGTTATTGGCAGGAGTAATTTCGTTGATGCTTATTTTCGGAACAACGCTCATTGAGAATTGGGAGGCACTTCCTTCGCAACTCATCCATGTGGCATTTTTATCCGCACTACTCGTTTACTTACCGCATAACGGTTATGCAGTTGATAAAATTATTAAAAAATAGTTATGGAATACAGAAAAATTGGAAACTCAGATTTAGCACTTTCGGTAATCACATTTGGCGCCTGGGCTGCTGGTGGCTGGATGTGGGGAAGCACCGACAGAAACGATGCCATTAATGCCATAAAAGCCAGTTATGATTTAGGGGTCACTTCTATTGATACCGCGCCCATTTACGGCCAGGGAGATAGCGAAGAAATTGTGGGCGATGCTATAAAAGGTATTTCACGCGATAAGTTACAACTGGTAACCAAATTTGGTATGCGTTGGGATCTGGCTAAAGGCGATTTTGGCTTTAAGAGTAAAAACAACGACGGAAAGGAGATTGATATTTATAAATATGCCGGAAAGGAAAGTGTGATTTATGAATGTGAGCAATCTTTAAAACGTTTGGGTACTGATTACATCGATCTTTACCAGATCCATTGGCCAGATTTAACTACTCCAATCAGCGAAACTTTCGAAGCCGTGAGCAGGTTAATTGAACAGGGTAAGGTGCGTTATGCAGGCGTATGCAATTATGATGTAGCACAATTAAAAGAGGTAGGTCAGACTTTGCAAATTATTTCCAACCAGATTCCATTTAGCATGGTAAACCGTGGCGTTGAGGCAGAAACTGTTCCATATTGCATCGAAAATAATAAGTCGGTTCTGGCTTATAGTCCGATGGAGCGTGGTTTATTAACAGGAAAAATGACTGCTGATTATCAGTTTGAAGAGGGTGACCACCGTCAGGGAAATAAATTTTTCTCACCAGAAAGTATCGAAAAAACAAACGCATTTTTAGCTAAAATAAAACCGTTGGCCGACGAGAAAAATGCCACCTTATCTCAATTGGTGTTACGCTGGACGGTTGAACGCCCAGGCATCACCATTGCTTTGGTTGGCGCAAGGAATGAAAAGCAGGCTGTACAAAACGCAGGAGCTATAAACGTAAAATTAAATGCTGAAGAAATTCAGTTTATCAATACCGAATTAAAGAACGCAGGTTTTTAATCGTAATATTAACCACAGAGCACACGGAGTTTTTCACAGAGAAAAATCGGTGTACTCTGTGTATTTCTCTGTGCCCTTCGTGGTTAAAATATTAAAAAAATATGTCGAAATTATTTTCTCCTTTTACCATAAAGGATGTAACCTTAAAAAATAGAATTGTGATTTCTCCGATGTGTCAATATTCTGCTATTGATGGCTTTGCCAACGATTGGCACTTGGTGCATTTAGGGAGCCGTGCCGTAGGTGGCGCAGGTTTAATTATCCAGGAGGCTTCAGCAGTAACGGCTGATGGAAGAATCACTTATGCCGATTTGGGTATCTGGAAAGATGAACATGTAGAAAAACTAAAACAGATTGTTTCTTTCATTCATAATAACGGTGCTATTGCTGGGATCCAGTTGGCACATGCGGGCAGAAAAGCCAGTTGTGAGGTGCCATGGAACGGCGGCGATCAAATTGCTGCAGGTGAAAACAGCTGGAAACCGGTTGGTCCGTCGCCGGTTCCTTTTAAACCTGGACAGGTGAAGCCACATGAATTAACGATTTCTGAAATTCAGGATATTGTTTTTGCTTTCAGGGCGGCTGCAAAACGGGCACTTGATGCGGGCTATAAAGTGGTAGAAATACATGCTGCGCATGGTTATTTACTCCATCAGTTTTTTAGTCCATTGAGTAATAAACGTACAGATGTTTACGGCGGAAGTTTCGAAAACCGTATCCGTTTGGTCATTGATGTGGTTGAAGCTGTACAATCGGTATGGCCAGATAACCTGCCATTATTTGTCCGCATTTCGGCAACCGACTGGACAGATGGCGGCTGGAACGAGAATGATTCGTTGCAATTGGCTGCGGTACTAAAAGATCGCGGTGTCGACTTAATTGATACCTCATCCGGTGGAAATGTACCTGATGCTTTTATTCCAGCCGGACCAAATTACCAGGTTCCTTTTGCAGATAAAATCAGAAATGAGATCGGTATTTATACTGGTGCAGTTGGTGTCATTGTTGAAGCTCACCAGGCAGAAGAAATTCTGGAACAGGAAAAAGCCGATTTAATTTTTATTGCCCGCGAATCGCTGCGTGATGCTTATTTCCCTACACACGCGGCACAGGTTCTTGGTGATGATTTGGAATGGCCAAACCAGTATGTGAGGGCAAAAAGGGAAACGTTTAAGAAGTAGTTGCATATGTCATCACCCTGAACCGAGCCTTAGCGAGCTCACCGAAGGTAATTCATTTCGGGGTCTTTCACGTCAAACTTCAATAAAAGAATTATTTCGATTGAAGCTTATCGGTTTTTCATCGGTTGCGAAACGGAGAAATCTTTAATAAACATAGTTCAAAGATCTCTCCATTTCGCTGCGCTCCAGTCGAGATGACGATTTATCTTAGAATGCACTTAACCAAAAAGCGGAGTGATCTCATCGATCAACTCCGCTTTTTGGCTATAATGAGATTAATACGCTTACTTCACCACTGTAAAAGGAATATACAATCCGAAAGTGATGTTTCTGCCAGGGTTGTAAACGCCTAAATTCAGGTTTTCCTGATCAAAACGGCCTGGTTTAAACCTGCTTAAAGCATCATAATACTTCTGGTTTAATAAGTTGTTGGCCGAAACCGATAATTTAACCGGTTGTTTGCCTAAATTAAATGTAGCGCCGATACCTGCATTTAATAAGGTATAACCGCTGGTTGGCGTTTCAAAAACATCATCCACACGGGTTTGTTTAAATGCCGAATTGATACCTACAGAAAGGTAGGCATCATTTGTGCCTTTAAGTTTAGGCTCGAAACGCAGCTCATTTCTCAATGTTCCGGCCGGAATAAATGAAAGCGGTCTGTTTAGCGTATTGTTCTGTGCATGAACATATCCAAATGTGTTTTCGAAATGAATAAACGGAACCGGGTGGATGGTTAAACTGGCCTCAGCGCCGTAAAGGTTTGCATTCACCTGTCCGTAGCGGTAAACATCATAAAGTGTACCGTCAGCTACTCTTTGTTCGCCATTGGTAGATGCATAAATATAATTGTGGATATAGTTGTTGTAGATACTGGCACTTGCACTTACAATTTTTCCTTCATATTCTAAAGCAGCATCAACCTGGTAACTGCGCTCAGGGTTTAAGGCAGCGTTACCCACCTCGTATCTAAATGTACCTTCATGCACACCATTAGAGCCTAACTCTGCAGGGTTAGGTGCACGGAAAGCAGAACCCGCATTCGCTTTAAAGTTCAGTTCATCATTAAACTGGTGTGTAAAACCTAAGGCGCCGCTTACATTAGAAAACTTGTTTTTAAAAGGCGCAAATTTTTCTTCGCCATCATCAAATAATTGTTTTCCATTGTTTTTTCTGAAATCGTAACGGGCACCAATACTAAAAGTACTGTTTTCCCAGTTTTTCTTTGCATAAGCAAAAGCGCCTAAACCAAAAGTATCGTAAGCAGGGATTAAAAATTCTGTTCCTTTATTTTGGCTATGGCCATCATCTACACTTACGCCAAAAACGGGCTGCCATCCATTGGTTTCGTGGATATAATATTTCAGATCTGCATTGTACGTTTTAAGATCGAAGAACAAAGCTGGGGTTGGCTCGTCTAACTCTCTTCTTTGATTTTGCTGATAACCCAAATCAACCTTTAAATTACCGTTACCGATGATGAAATTGTTGTTCAACGCAATTTTAAAGTGCCTGATGTCCTGACGTGGAAATTCTAAAGTACGGTTTTTGTTATCGTCGTTAGTGAAAGAGCTTCCATCTTCTCTCACGAAATTCCCATTGTCATCTAAATGGGGGTCGTAAAAACCGATGTTATTATGAAAGTTAGAAACATTTAAGTGAGTATAACCCCAGCTTTTGTTCAAACCCACCATACCACTTAAATCGGTTTCGTTAAAGCCCGAATTTGGAAAGTAACCTGTAGGTGTTTTAAAAGAATAAGCATTTTTATAGGTTCCACGGGCCCTCCAAACGAAGCCGTTTTCGTTGCCATTCAACATCAATGAGTTAGCGGTAAGTCCGTTGTTGGTAGAATAATTGGTGATGAATTCTCCTTTCACCTGTCCTTCGGGAGCAGAACTTGGCTCCAATAAGTTAATCACCCCCCCAAGTGCATCAGAACCGTACATTAATGATGCTGCGCCACGTAAAACTTCGATACGGTCTGATTTAAACTGATCGATTTCGATACCGTGCTCATCGCCCCATTGCTGGCCTTGTTGTTTAATGCCATCATCTAGAGTGACAATGCGGTTGTAGCCCAAGCCCCTTATTACCGGTTTAGAAATAGATGGACCGGTAGTAATCTGCGATACACCAGGTACTTTAGCTAATGCATCGATTAAATTAGTGGATGGCTGCAATAACTGATCTTTGCCAACTATCGCAGATGAAGCACTATTTCTTTTGCTTGTACTGCTGATTAAACTTCCTGTGATTACGATCTCTTTTGTTTCTATAGCGGTAGGCTGTAGGGCAAATTCTAATCCGGCTGCGTTTGCAAAGTTTACCACTTGTGTAGCGGTTTTATAACCTATGTAGTGTACCTCAACCAGGTAACTTCCTTTTGCAGGAAGGTTATTTAATGTAAACTCTCCATCATTATTAGTTATGGACGAAACTTTTAAGTCGGGAATAAAAATGGTAGCGCCAGGTAATGCTTGTTTTGTACTGGCATCAACAACCTTACCTTTTATATCCTTTAGTAAGGCAGCGAAAGCAGTATTGCTTAATAATGTATATAGAATTACCAAGCCAATAAGCTGTAATTTTTTCATGTGTTGTGTGTAAATAAAATGAACGAAATACCAAAACAGAAGCTTAAATAAAGCTGTTTTTAGTTTATCGGATAAATAATTTGATCAGCGCGGATGCGCAATAAGAAAAAAATTAAGCTAAAGGAGGACCGCGTAAACAAGTGCGCTTTATTTCGGTAAAGGCATTTTTTAATGTAGGTTCGGTACGGTTGAAAATCTTGGCTGATAAGAAGATCTTGTAAATGTGGTGCGTTTGCACATAGTTTTTTTCAAAACTTGCATTACAGATTAAACACGTATCGCCATGAGCCTGTACGTGACTGACATGTTTACAGTTGACTTCATTTTCCACAACAGGAAGAGCGTTGTGGTGGTGAAGTACACTCCACGGAGTTAAAGCAATAGCAAATACGATCAGCAGGAATACCGATAAATATTTATGAATGTTCTGTCTATGCTTTTTCAATGCGGTCAAAAGTAATAAATTCTTAAGTAATTATATATATTTACAAAGTAACTTTATGTTTATAGTATTTCGACTTTCAATTTAATCAGTAGTTTAACGTAGAATTGCATAAATCTGTTATAAATTATTTAAATATAGATTGCAACCTTGCTCTTTAATGATTTGCGATAAGAAAAATGAATAATTAATGAAATTCATCAGGAAAAATATATTCAACGCATTATTGATTGTTATCGTTTTGGTAATGGTTTTTGTACCTGGCGCAAAAGCATTTTTTATTAAGGGCTTAATGGAGATCGGTTTTTACAAGCCCAATGTTGAAACACCAAAAGAAAATGTTGGGAGTCTTAACGGAATCCGGTTTAAAGATGCCAGCGGCAATCTGGTTGATCTTGGCGATTTGAAGGGCAAAGTTATTTTTCTCAACTTTTGGGCAACCTGGTGTCCGCCATGCAGGGCCGAAATGCCTTCGATCAACAAATTATACGATCAATTTAAAAATGATAAAAATATAGTTTTCATTTTTGCGGATGCTGATGGCGACCTTACAAAATCAACCAGATTTATGGCGGATCGTAAATATACTTTGCCGGTTTATAAAGTGGAAAGTAACATCCCTGAGCAGATATTTGCAGGTGCTTTACCTACAACAGTCATTTTCGATAAGCAGGGCCGATTGTCTTTCAAACATGAAGGTGTGGCCAATTATGCGGATAAAAAGATTGTTGATTTTCTAAATCAGTTAAAAAGTACAAACTAACTTTCACCGCCAAAACCGGTCTTAATTCTACCGCAGAAAATAGATGCCTGAAGGTGAAACTGCAGGTAACAAGCAAATTTTGACGACGGGGTAATCAATGATTTTGCTATTTTTGCGCCTATGATTTCATTTTTCGAGGCTTCCCTTAAGCAACTTTCCATCCACCATACAGGCAATAAATTACTTGAAGAGTACTACAGATTATCTGATGCGCCTTTAAAAATCGATGATGAAATGTTAGGAAACCTGCTGTTGCAGTATTTCTTAAAGCCTTTCGAAAAGGTAAATGAAGTCTACCGGTTTTATCACCCTAACGATAATTTAGAATTGAACGAAGTATTCCATTTCGTTCATGAAATTTTCGAGAATAATCAACTTTTTCATGAAGATTCGCAACAACTGGCCAAACATTTATACGATGTAGCGAACCATCCAAAAATTAAATCGGGTGAATTGTATGTTGCCTATTTTGAAAAAGTGCAGATAGAGGGCGAACAATTGGATGTAGTTGGGATTTTTAAATCTGAAACGAAAGATACCTATCTAAAAGTTTATCCGGAACAGGATGGCTTTAATGTAAGTTATGAACAAGAAGCCATTAGCATTAATAAGTTGGATAAAGGCTGTTTGATTTTTAATGTAGATAGAGAAGAGGGTTATAAAGTTGTTGTATTGGATCAATCTAAAAGCAGCAACGATTCTGCCGTTTATTGGAAAGATGAATTCTTAAAACTGAAAATCAGGAACGATAGTTATAACCAGACCAATAATGTTTTAGGCGTTTATAAAAACTTCGTCACGCAGAAGCTTGATGATGATTATGAAATCAGTAAAGCAGATAAAATAGACCTCTTAAATCGTTCAATGAAGTATTTCAAAGAAAAAGAAACTTTTGATATTGAAGAGTTTGGAAATGAGGTAATCGGTAATGCTGAGGGGATAGAATCATTTAAAAACTATAAGAAAAACTACGAAGAAGAGTACGAAAGTCCCATAGCCGATCATTTTGAGATTGCCGAATCTGCGGTTAAAAAACAGGCGCGTGCCTATAAAAGCGTATTAAAATTGGATAAGAATTTTCACATCTATATCCACGGTAATAAAGATATGATCGAGAAAGGTTATGACGATGATAAATCGATGAATTTTTATAAGGTATATTTTAGGGAAGAAGAGTAGCGGGAGTCTTGAGTCGATAGTCTTGAGTCATAAGTCTACTATTGACTTCGAATTAAATTCTCTGCTATGCTAATTCCCCGGTCTGTATCCTCACAGACCGAAACAAATCAACCTGTCCGTAGAGTTCTGAAGGGCTCTACGGACTGTGGAATAGAAGAGAGTCTCAGACTCGATTTTATTGATTTATATTATTTATGGTTATACATAAATCCTTAGAGACGCTATGCTTAACTCTACGGATTGGGTGGGGACACAGACCGAGGATAAGGCGTTTTGAGTCGATTCAACGTGACTCCAAGCTTGCTGCTCCACGCTCTAAACTAAATCCGCTGTTGTGCCTTTAGTGCCAAATATTGATTAATGACATTTACGGTAAGCTTTTGTGGCGGTGTAAGAATAGCCAGAATACCATGTTTGTTCAATTCTTTAACCATTAGTTTTTTCTCGTAGATAAACTTTTCAGCAATGGTTTTATGATAAATGCCCTCCACATCTTTAGCAGGTTCTGTACTTAATTCTTTTAGTTCGGTATTTTCGAAAAACACAACCAACAGTAAGTGGTATTTAGCAATTCTTTTTAAGTATGGCAACTGACGTTGGAGCGCCGATAAACTCTCAAAATTGGTAAAGAAAACCAGAAGACCGCGTTGTTTTACAACAGAACGGACTGTAGTGTACAGGGCCTCAAGATTACTTTCCAGATAGCGTGTTTTTTCTTTGTAAAGCACGTTCATAATGCTGCCCAGCTGCGAAGTTTTACGGTCGGCCGGTACTATCGATCCGATCGTTTCGGATAGGGTAATCAATCCGGCTTTATCTTCTTTAAGCATGGCTACTTTTGAAAGCGCAACGGTAGCATTTATGGCATAATCAAGTAAGCTCAATCCTTCAAAAGGCATGCGCATTACCCTCGATTTATCAATGATACAATAAATATGCTGTGATTTCTCATCTATATAGGTGTTCACCATTAAGCTGCCTTTTCTTGCAGTGGCTTTCCAGTTAATGGTACGGATATCGTCGCCCCCGACATAATTTTTAATCTGGTCAAATTCACTGCTTTGTCCAATCTTTCTGATCTTTTTAATCCCAAATTCAGTTAAATAGCGTGAAGCAGCCATTAATTCGTATTGGCCAAGATTGATAAATGATGGATAAACAGGTAGAAGTTTGGCGCCATCAAAATTGTACCGACGACTGATTAAACCCAAAGGCGAGCTAATGTATGTTCTAATAAATCCGAAATCATATTCACCACGCTTTGTTGGGCGCAGGTTGTAGTAGATCGATTTTATTTCTGCAGGTTTTAAATGGAGCTTAAAATCTTTATCACGAATCTGAAACTGAAAAGGTATTTCGTCAATTACCCTTGCATTTACACCGAAACCATAATAATTTTTTATTTCGATCTGTATCGGGTTTTCATCACCATTACTTAAACGTTTAGAAGTTAATCTTCTGGCTTCAATGCCAATATTATTTCGGTATAGGATAAAAATATCGATAAAAAATAAAAGGATAGCAGCACCTGTTGCAATTTCGGGGATATCGGCTAGCCAAGGAAAAAAGAACTTTAACAAAAAAAGTAGAATGCAGCATCCTAAGGCCGCGAATAAACGATCGGTCAGGAATAGGTTGCTGTAATACTGCTGAAAGATTTTTTTCAATTGTATAGATGTTTAATTGCTAAATTGTTGGAACTGGTTAACGGTATTACAAATTGCAAACTGAAAATTGGCAACGGTTAAATGACCTACCTCGGTACTTCTATTTTTTTAATAATCTGATAGATGATATCGCTTGTTGTTAATCCTTCCATTTCCTTTTCAGGTGATAACAACACCCTATGTGCCAATACGGGGCTTGCGACGGCAATGATATCATCCGGTGTAATAAAATCGCGCCCCTGGATAGCAGCAAAAGCTTTTGCACTGTGTACAATGGCTAGTGATGCCCTGGGCGATGCTCCTAAGTATAGCGATGGGTTGTTGCGGGTTTCACTTACAATTTTGGCGATAAATTCCAATAATTTCGGTTCCACAAATAAATTACGGATAACAGCCCTGGCTTCTAGTATCTGTTGAATGGATAATACCGGTTTTACATCGCTCAATAATGTTTTATTAACCAGGCTATGTTGTGCCATTAAAATTGCGGTTTCTTCTTCTAATGAAGGATATTTAACCTCTATTTTAAATAAAAACCTGTCTAATTGTGCTTCAGGTAAGCGGTATGTGCCTTCCTGCTCAATCGGGTTTTGAGTGGCCAATACCATAAAAGGCTCGCCCATGATGTAGGTTTGTCCGTCAATAGTTACCTGGCGTTCTTCCATCACTTCGAAAAGTGCAGATTGGGTTTTGGCAGGTGCACGGTTAATCTCGTCAACCAAAATAATATTTCCGAAAATCGGACCTTTTCTAAATTCAAAATCTCCAGTTTTGGTATTAAATATTGGGGTTCCCAAAACATCAGAAGGCATTAAATCTGGGGTAAACTGCACCCTCGAAAATTGCGCCGCTATCGATTTGGCTAGCAGTTTCGCACTAAGCGTTTTAGCTACTCCAGGTACGCCCTCAATTAAGATGTGTCCATCGGCTAGCAAACCAACAATTAAGAAATCAATAACCTGTTTTTGGCCGATAATGATATTTCCAAGTACACTTCTGATCTGATTTACCGCCTCATTTAAAGCGCTTAAGTCGGTACGGGGGTTAAACTGTTCTTGTTCCATTGCTTTGCGTATTTTTATAAAACTGTTCTATACTTGCGTTTAAATAAATCAATTGGGTATCACTTAAGGTGTTCATGGTTGGCGTTTGCATAAAATGATTGGTAAGCGTTTTGGCCAGCGCTTCGTTAATGCCTGTTTTTTCCATAAGTAACTGGGCAAAGTTGCCGTCAATATCGTTGGTTTTTAGGTAATATCTTGTTCTTAAATATTCCAAAAAATAGTTGATCTTTTTTAAGGCGATATCTAGGTTGTTGCGTTCGTGGTAATAAACACTGCCCACTACATGGACAAATGCCAATGAAGAATTGGTAAGCGGATCAGCAATTGGGATAATTCTTTGCCTGCGCTTCATATCGTATAACACAAAAATGATTAAGCTGAATATGGCCAGATAATAAGCATATTTCAGTTCAGGATGTTTAAAGAATACCCTGAGCATATCGGTAGTGGTGGTTTTTTGTGCAGAAAAATACTCGTCGAAAATGACCTGCTGAGTACCATGTAAATAACTTAAGGTTTTAGCGGCATATTCTGCACCATACTTATCCAGCAGATTAAAATTAGTGTAAAAACCTGGCTCGGCAATTAAGTATAGATTTCCTTTGCCATAGCTATAACGCACAAAGTTAGGTTTCCCGTCTCCGTTTACGCCGAGTACAGTAGCCTTACTGGTATCAAGTTTGTTATAATATTGACTGCCAATCCCCCTTTCAAAACCATAGTTTGCCTCAGTTTTCAAACTTGGGTTAGTAAAATTCAGCGTGCTCCCTTCGGCAGACATGGTGCTAAGCGATTGTAGTTTAAGGCTTTTTTCTATTTTTCCCAGCTCGTAACTGGCAATAAAAACATCATTACCGGTCTGCATGAATTTAACCAGCTGATCAAAGTCTGTTTTGCTGATTTCTGCTTGTTGGGCAACGATTAAATATGCTGCTTTGTTAAAATTTTTATCCTTTAAAGTATTGTAAATAGCCGTTCTAGATTGTTTTATCTTTGCCGCCGGTAAAATGTCCTTTATCCGATGGTACAAAATATATGTTCCATATGGGATTTTATCCTTTACTGCATAGGTGGGGGCCCAGTTTGTTGGGGTGGGTTTGTTGTACTGGGCAACCAAATAAAGAATAATCAGTATAGCCCCAATTGTCAGATATATTTTATAACCTTTCATTTAATCTGGCTGCTAAACTGGTTAAACGATTGGTTAATAGGCTCAAATTTTACTTCATCAACGGGGAAATCGCCGTACCAGATGTAATCGAACTGCAGGGTAAGCTTACCAAAATCATTTCTGAGTTCCGGTTTATCAATTTCCATTAAATAATTGTAATTGGTTTTATCAGGCTGCCAATGGATGATTTCGGCATCACTCAGTTTTTTTAATGCCCTTAAATATAAAAGCCTAACTGCCAGGCGGAATTTTCTTTCCGCAACCAATCTTTGCAGTTCTTGTTCATAATCGATTTCATGGATGTTTTCGGTAATCACATCGTATGGAAGGATTGTTGCTTTCGATTTTTTCCTGAATATATTCTCAGCCCCGATGGTTTTGATTACGATAAACAAAATAAGCGCTACGCCTAGTCCGATAAAAATATACCTCGAAATTAAATTAGAGGTTGCCCCCTGAATTAATGAGCCAATTAAACGCCAAAACCACATCCAGAATTTATCCCACCACGACAATTGCTGCTCGCCAATTTCATCATATTGAAATTCTTTTTGCTCTTTATAAGTGCTGATGGAATCTTTATCGAATTTTAATGGGGTAATTTTAGCACTGTCAATCCTGATTTCCTTAATAATAGGTTTAGGCTTAACATGCTGTGCTTTGCTGATTACCGGAATAAAAAACAAAAGTGAAGCAAGAAGATATCGGAATAGTGCGCGCTGCATTTTAATATTCTTCAGGTCTGGTATCAATAGGTTTTTCGATATCGCCAAAATTAGAAATCCTTTCCATTAAACCCGTGCTTTCTTTTTGTTCAACCAAACTAAAATAAGCTAATGAAATGGTAATGATGGGAATAATGGTAAACACCTGGCACAACGATTGCAAAACCGTTGTAATCATGGTGAGCGTTAATGACATGTGTGGGCTTTTATGGGTAAACATACCAATCATATTAAACAGGCTGGTAGGCAGAATGATCATGCTCATGCAGGCGTAAACAATAATCCATACCACGATCAGCGTGCCAAAGGTAATCCAGAAATTATCTTTTATAATATTGAAACTTCTACTAAAAGAATAGCCAAAAGAACCATTTTCAATAACCATTATGGGATAGATCATGGCTACATAGGGGAATAACCAGAAACCGGGCAGAAGGCAAAACATAAAAGCGATAAGTAACATGATAATCAGTAGAATAGAGCTGCCAAAAATCCGGAAAAAATAATGTTTAAAGTATCCCCATACCTCATCTGTTGTAGGTGTTTGGTTGCCTTTTTTTACGTAAATAGCTATATAAGAGAGGATGGCGACACTCATGCTCGTATAAGAGGCCAAAGAAAACAAAATAGAAAGAAAATATTCTAATCCATATAACGCAGAGAAGCCTAATCCATTGCTGTTTTTACCATTACCGATGGTATTGATAATATTAACCATTTTATATTGTTGCATTAACATGGTTAACATACTGGCCAGTACAAATAAGCCACAGAATGTAAAATATATTTTGATTAGCGGCTTAAGATTTTGGCGCACAAAAGTAAAGGTATCATTGATTACCTGTCCGAAATCTCTTCTTTTCTTAAATTCAATTTTCCCTGGCATGTGAGTGTTGCTTGTTATTGTAGATTTTAATGGGGTAAATAAATACATACCAGATAATAAAAGCTGCAGAAGATAATAATATCAACGCGCTCAGCCATAAGGGCATTTCAGTATGTCGGGTAACAAAGCTTTCGAAAAATGCGGCCACAATAAAAATCGGGATCAGACCTATTACAATTTTTAATCCATCTTTTGCGCCTTTTAATACAGAGGCCATTCGGGTATAAGTTTTAGGGAATAAAAGGCTATTGCCCAAAACTAAACCCGCTGCACCCGCTAAAACAATTGCTGATATTTCCAACGTTCCATGAATCCAGATCACCAGAACCGATTGAAAGCCCAGGCCTTTGCTAAAAAAGAAATATTGGAAAGAACCGAGCATAATCCCGTTCCTGAATAACGAAACAATAGAACCAAATGAAAATAAGATACCTAAAACAAAAGTATACAAAGCAACGAAGATGTTATTGGAGCCAATCTGCAAAAACATCATAAATTCATTGCTTTGCTTGTAAACCCCAAAAGGATCACCTTTTGCAATATTTTCGTTTGTCATATTTACATAGGCGTCGCCCATAATCAAACGGACAAAAGTATCGTCATATTTAGCAGATAATGCACCAATGGCACAAGAAATCAAAAAAAATGCCAGGGCATAAAATACTTGTTTTCTTTGTTGCAACAATATTAAAGGAAGCTCGGTTTGCCAGAAATGAATAAAGCGGTTCGATTTTTCCTTTTTGTTTTTGTAAACTGTTTGGTGTAATTTGGAAGCTAAGCCGTTAAGATATTCAGTTGTTTTCGAATTTGGATAAAACGTTTTAGAGTATGCCAGATCATTGGTGATCTCAATAAACTGATTGGCCACGTCATCGGGACTTGCCTGTTGCATGGAATCGTAATGCTGCCACTTTTTCGAATTCTGTTTAACAAATAGTGCTTCTCTCATTTAAAGGCGTTACCAAATCTTGGGTTAAAATAGTTAAATTTTCATGGAAATAAAACCCGAATTATTCCCAGATGTTTTAATTCATGAAAAGAAATATATATGAAACAGCTAAATCGAAAAATATAATAAATCTTTATTTTCAAATAAATAAAGATTTAACTATAGCTATTATCTTTAAAAAAATTATGTTTGAATAATATGGATAGCATCAGAATTAGCACGGCTCAGAATATTGATATTGATTACGAAATTGCCGGCCTTGGAGAACGTATAGCCGCAAGGTGTATCGACTTGGCCGGATTTATAATGCTCGCTGTAATTACCATGGTAATTATGGGAGCTGCTCAAATGGCAATGTCTGGAAGTGCTGCGATAGTTATTTTATTTATTTTCCTAGCTGTTTTTGTTTTTTATGATCTGGTTTGCGAAATCACTATGGATGGACAAACTTTTGGAAAAAAGGTGCTAAAGATCAAGGTGATCAGTATTGATGGTACACAGCCAACCTTCGGGCAGTATATTTTTAGATGGTTATTCCGGATGATTGATTTTGGCTTTCCTTTTGGCTGGGGAGTTGTTGCACTGGTATCGGTAGCGATAACTAAAAACCACCAGCGTTTGGGAGATTTATTGGCCAAAACAACCTTAATTAAAACTAAACCTCGCACAGAATTAGCCAATGTTGCATTTAGTTTTAATCTGCCTGAAGAATATGAGCCGCTGTTTAAGGAAGTTCTTCATTTAAATGATCGGGATATAGAACTTATTCATGAAGTGTTAACCAGTTATTATCAAACAGGTAATGCCGATTTAATTTATGCCATGGCGGCTAAAACCAAAACCCATATTTTGGTAAACATTCCAGCAGGAATGAACGAATTACAGTTTTTAGAAACGGTATTAAAGGATTATAATCACCTTACGGCTAATATAAATGTTTAGCTAAAAAACATTTTTTGTAAATAGCAGATCATTACAAAATTACCGACAACGATAACCAATATTTTAAAGATAAAGGAACGCTGTTTAAACTGAAATTTATACAATAGACCAGTTGTGATAAATAAAAACAGCAGGGGAATGGTAGGAGGGTAAAGCGACCAGCTTTTTGATAAATCGCCTTGAATAAGCGCGATAAAAGATCTTTGAAAGCCACAACCCGGACAGTCGATACCTGTTAAGGCTTTAAAGGGGCATGGGATTAAATGATTTTGCAGCCAATCAACCAGGTTGATTAAGCTGCAAAATATAAATATGATAAACATTCTAAATTATACTACTGGTGGAGTATCATTAGGATTGTTTTGATTATCAGTTGGTTTGTTGAAAGGATTGTTTGGGCTGTTAAACGGGTTGTTTGAATTATTAAAAGGATTATTTCCAAACCCGCCATTTTGTGCTTCTGCTGCTGATGGTCCTAAGTATTTAGCATCTCCAAAACCTAAAATTGGCCAGAAGATGTAAGGGAAAATAACCATACCAACGGTAAAACCTTCTGATTTGCCAAAGCTTTTGCTTACTAAATTGTAAAGCCAGATTGCAAACACAATGTTAACACAAGGAATGATCAGCCATAAAATCCAGATCATTGGTTTACCAACAATTTCTAATAAAATAATTAAATTGTAGATAGGAATAATAGCTGCCCAGCCTGGTTTGCCCGCTTTTTCGAACACTTTCCACATGCCTACAATCATTATTACGATTATTGCAAGATATACGATTGCAATACCTCCTCCAATGCCCGCGGCTACTCCGCTTGATTCATACTCATTCATAAATTACTGTTTTTAAAGGTGATTAATTTAAATTGTCGAACTAAAGTAATTTTTTTTATTCAAAAATGGAATAAATGAGCATTTATTATTTCAACACCGCAGCTAACTTTGTTGATAAAGAGGTAGCCCATCCGGCATACATTTTGGCACTGGGGTGTAATCCATCGTCTGCTACCAGCGATAGGTCGGTTGCTGCATTTCTTGATGCAGGTGTGATATTGGTATAGCTCACGCCTGCTGCCAGCGTTATTTCCTGGTTTGCCGCGTTAAAACTATCAATTTCAGTAGCAACAGTTTGCGTGTTTCTTCCTGAGTTTTTGCCGAAAGGAGTAGCGCCCCAATCGGGTATGGAAACCACAAAAACCCTAGATTTATTGCCGCCTGCATAAGCAATTGCCGTTTGTAACAATTCTGAGAATTCCTTTTTATAGGTGCTTAAAGGGTAACCCCTATATTGATTATTTACACCAATTAAAAGCGTAACAAAACTGAAAGTGCCGTTTAAATTTTCCCTTTTGATGGCCGCCTGAAGCTCGTCGGTTGTCCAGCCTGTAGTGGCAATAATTTTAGGATTGGCTACGGTGATGTTTTGAGCTTTTAATAAACCTTGAAGCTGATAAGGAAAAGATTCGGCTTGCTTAACCGATTCGCCAATGGTGTAAGAATCGCCAAGGGCTAAATAAGTGAAATTTCCAGTTTCTTTTGAAGGAATTGTAGCTGGATTGGTTGCTGGCTCGTTAATCATGGGGGCTTGTTTTGTACAGCCCGAAGTTAAGAAAGAAAATAAAATGGCGCTTAATAAAATCTTCATAACTTGATCTACGAAGTAGCTTCAAGCCTGGTTTTATCGTTTACTCAACCAGCTTCATTTGAAACAATTCTGCAATGTGGTTTTTCAATTTATCTTTAACTTCCTGCATGTCTGGCTGATAGCCTAATTCCTGTGCTAAAGAGGTTACCGCTTTATCATCAATACCGCATGGAACAATATTTTTGAAATAATCCAAATCTACATTTACATTAAAGGCAAAGCCATGCATGGTAACCCAGCGACTGCAGCGTACGCCCATGGCACATATTTTACGTGCCTTTTCATTGTCGGCATCCAGCCAAACTCCGGTAAAACCCGGATAACGTCCCGCTTCTATCCCATAATCCTTTAAGGTAAGGATAACGGCTTCTTCCAGGGTGCGTAGATATAAATGGATATCGGTAAAAAAATTATCAAGATCAAGGATGGGGTAGCCTACAATCTGCCCTGGCCCATGATAAGTAATATCACCACCGCGGTTTATTTTATAGTAGGTGGCTTGTTTATCTTGTAATCCCTGCTCATCCAATAATAAATTTTCGGGATGCCCGCTTTTGCCTAGCGTATAAACGTGCGGATGCTCGCAAAATATAAGATGGTTTGGCGTAGGCTTATTCGTGTTATTAACCCGGTTCTCTGTTTTAATGGCTACAGTTTTATTGAGCAGATCTTCCTGTTTATCCCAGGCTTCCTGGTAGTCTGTTAAGCCCCAGTCTGTAAAAATAGTTGGCTTAAAGTCCTTAGCAATTGCTTTATCCGCTGTCTCGTTCATCTCCATGTATATTAAGAATTGCCGGCTACATAGCCCAACATGTAACCGTCTTTTGTTTTAAAGTAATTAATGGTCAACTCCCGGGTACCCGATGGCAGTTCTACCAATGCATTTAATGAGCCTTCGTTTTTTAGCTTAAAAGGTTTAATATGGATATGCTGCTTAAATTCCAATCCTTTTTTTCCATGCCACTTATAAACAGCCTCTTTGGCACACCAGGCTACGTATAAGCCATCGGTATTATCGCCAATCTGTTTTTGGGCAAGCTCTAAATCACTTAAAAACTTGTGTTTAATGCTTTTTATTTTGTGCTTGATGAGTTCAATATCAACACCAACCGGGTGATCTTTGCTAATCATTACAGCAGCATAATCATAAGAATGGCTTAATGAAATATGATAATCGGAATTAACCAGGTAAGGTTTCCCATGTTCATCAAACTGGCAGTCGATATACTCGGTTGTATTTAGCATAGTTCTCAACAGCAACCTTGTGCTTAACCAGTGCAATAGCCTTTTGCCACTGTTTAACGATGAAATAATATCATGTTCATGCTGCTTAAGCTGCAGTCCGGCCAACAACTCTTCTTCCGTTTCCTCAATTTTCCAAATGGCTAAAACAGAATGCTGATCAATATTTTTGTGGTAAATTATTGGCATTGATTAAATTGGAGATTACATGCAAAATTATCTTAAATAAATGATAATTTAGGCCAAAAATACGTACAAAAAATGATATTATCTGATAGCAGGATATTGGAAGAAATGGAGAAGGGAACAATCATCATTGAGCCTTTTAAACGCGAATGTTTAGGAACCAACTCGTATGATGTTCATTTAGGTAAATATCTGGCTACTTATAAAAGCCGCGTACTTGATTCGAAGGCGCATAACGAAATTGAACATTTCGAAATTCCTAAAGATGGTTATGTACTTCATCCAGGTACGCTTTACCTTGGTGTTACCGTAGAATATACCGAAACACATGGGCATGTACCTTTTTTAGAAGGAAAAAGCAGCACGGGGCGCTTGGGTATCGATATCCATGCCACGGCTGGTAAAGGCGATGTTGGTTTTTGTAATACCTGGACCTTGGAAATATCAGTAGCGCAGCCTGTAAAAATTTATGCCGGCATGCCTATTGGCCAATTGATTTATTTTGCTGTTGAGGGTAAAATAGAAACGATGTACAATACAAAAGGTAACGCAAAGTACAACAATAAAACCACCAGGCCGGTAGAAAGCATGATGTGGAAGAATAAGTTTTAATAAATTTTTTAATCTGTTGGTGGGCGACAGTCAATGCGTTTTCTCTTTTTTTTGGAAATGAAAGTCGGTGCGCTGTGGCGGTCTGTAGCCCCGCCATTCGCTATGGTCCCGATAGAAGAATCGGGGGCCGTCGCTGCTGTCGGGTTTATGATTGACAGTCTGTTCTCAGGGTACAAAACATCGTTGCTAAACCCGATTAAAGCGAACACGGAGTGCAACGAAGTAAAGCGTAAAGCGGGGCTGATGCTGCCAAACGCTCGGAACCCCTCATTTCCGAATCACCTAACTAAAGAAATGTTTTTTGTTTTTGAAAATGAAAGCCAGTGTGCTGTGGCGGTGTGTAGCCCCGCCATTCGCTATGGTCCCGATAGAAGAATCGGGAGCCGTCGCTGCTGTCGGGTTTATGATTGATGGTCAGTTCTCCAGGCACAAACCTTTGTTCCTAAACCCGATTAAGCGGAATAGCCCGGAGCGCAGCGAGGACTATAAGCGAAAGCGGGACTAAAGTTGCAAAGGACCACTGTATGCTCATTTTCTAAAAAAAATAAACATTTCTATTAAAGGGAGCGCAGGGCCAATACAAAACATAAAGTTTCTTCCCGTTTTCCGCTTATACGCTTCGCTTCCTCGTTCCTCGTTGCTGCAGGGTATCGCTGTAACCGGGGCTAGTTGGCTAATGCGGTATTTCATTTGTAGGGTTGCGGGTACATAAACCTTTGTTCCTAAACCCGATTAAAGTGCACATGGGAGCGCAGCGGAGTAAAATGAAAGCTGGGCTGAGGCCGCCAAATGTTCAGTGTGCTCATTCCGAATTAATATATAAAAATTTTAAGGAGATAAACGGCGCTCGCAATTAAACCCGTAGCGCTGCCTTTTTATGAAGAAAGCATTTTTAGCATGACTAACTAAAAACTTAGAAGTCTAGCTAAATTTCATGCTTACTTCATAAAAGTATGCCATAGGTTTTGTACCTTGACACGTATTTATTTGTACCCCAACCACATGAAACTTAAAATTACTCTCGCAATTAGTTTTCTATCTCTGCTTATTGTTTTTGGCGCATTTAAAATGGATGATGATCCATTTAGTCAGCTCCTACAGAAACTTGACGATTATACCAGTAAATATCCTCAGGAAAAAGTCCACCTTCATTTAGATAAGCCTTATTATGCCATTGGAGATGATATTTGGTTCAAGGCCTATGTGGTGAATACCAAAACTTCGGCACCTTCTGGCATCAGCAAAATCCTATATGTAGAGTTGATCAATGAAAAAGATTCGCTAAAGAAACAAGTTAAATTACCTATTATGGGTGGAATTACATGGGGCGATTTTAAGCTAACCGATTCACTTGCTGAGGGTAATTATAGAATCAGGGCCTATACCAATTACATGCGTAATTTCGGTACTGAATTCTTTTACGATAAGACCATTAAGATCGGAAATAGCTGGGCCAACAAAGTTTTTACAAAAACCGCTTACAATTTTGCCAAAGAGAACAATGCAGATAAAGTTGTGGCAACCATTCATTTTGAAGATAAAAATGGTGTTGCTTATAGCCAGAATGAAGTAAGTTATGATGTGCAGTTAGATTATCGCTCGGTTAGCAAAGGGAAAGTTAAAACCAGTTTAACAGGCGATGCCGTGATTAATTTCACCAATAATCAGCCCTTTCAAAATAAATCTGGAAAAATTATGGCCACCATAACACTCGATAATAAACAAAAGGTGATCAAATCTATACCGATTACCTCAACCTCTAATGATGTAGATGTGCAGTTTATGCCAGAAGGAGGTACCCTTGTTGAGGAGCTTCCACAAAAATTAGCTATCAAAGCGGTAAGCTCCAACGGCCGGGGTGAGGATGTGCAAGGTAGCATTATAGATGAAGCGGGAAATGAAGTGACCACTTTTTCTACCAATTACCTGGGTATGGGAAGTTTCGTGTTTAATAGTCAGGCAGGTAGATCATATTCCGCAAAAGTTAAATTCAAAGATGGATCCGAAAAGACGATTAAACTTCCGGTAGCAGTTAAAAGTGGTTACGCACTTTCTGTAAACGCTTTAGATACGGGTAAAGTAGTGGTTAAAATTATGGCCAGTGCCGACCTTACAAATGGAGCCGAACTAAAGGTTGTTGCCCAGCAAGGCGGCAATGTATATTATGGCTCCAAAGCCAAAATGGATAAACAAGTGCTGGTGGCCAATATTCCAAAAAAGAACCTGCCAGCAGGCATTGTTCAGTTTACTTTGTTTTCAAGCAGCAATCAGCCTTTAGCCGAACGTTTGGCTTTTATAAATAACAAGTCAGAATTGATTGATGTATCGCTTAATTCATCTGCTTTATCAGCTTCAAAAAGAGGAAAAGCGGCTTTTAGTTTCAATGCAAATAATGATAATAAACCCGTTTTAGGTAGTTTTTCGGTAGCAGTTACCAATGCCTCAAAAATTGCTCCCGATGAAAACAATGAATCCAATATTCTTACTTCACTATTACTTACTTCTGATCTAACGGGGTACGTAGAGCAGCCCAACCATTATTTCTTGAAAGATGATCTTCAAACACAAAAAGACCTCGATAACCTGATGCTTACCCAGGGCTGGAGAAGATTTCTTTGGAAAAATATTATCAATAATGTTGGTCCGAATATTACCTATAAGCCTGAGCAGTCTATTAGCATTAGCGGAACGGTGATGAAAGGCAATAAGCCTGTACCTGGTGGTAAAGTAATGCTAATGGCCACAAAAGGAACCATGTATATTTTGGATACGGTAACCAACGCCGAAGGGAAATTTGTGTTCGATAATTTAAGTTTTGGCGACAGTACCAAGTTTGTAGTTCAGGCAAGAACTAAAACGGAACGGAAATTTGTAGACATTAATCTTGATGTTGTTCCCGGGCAGATTGTGACCAAGAATAAAAATGGGGCCGATGTTGATATCAATGTAAACAATTCTTTAATGAAGTACATTAAAGAAAGTGATAACTATTTTAATGAGATGACCCGTTTGGGCTTGCTGGAGCGAACCATTAAACTTGATGAGGTGACCATTACAGAAAAGAAAAATCCGGCTAAAAATTCATCAAACCTGAACGGAGCTGGTAGGGCTGATTTTATTATGACAGCCGACCAGTTGTCCACTTGTGTTACCTTATCACAATGTTTGCAGGGGCGTTTACCAGGCGTAATATTTAGGGGGAATGTACCATACCTGATGCGTAGTCAAGATACGCCTATGGGTATTATTGTTGATGGTATGCAAATGGAGGCCGATTTCCTGGATAATGTTACACCTATGGATGTAGAATCTATCGAGTTGCTAAAAAGTATTGGTAATACTGCCATCTATGGCTCACGAGGTGGTGGAGGTTTAATTATTATTACTACTAAACGTGGCGATGGTGGTAGAAGTGTAGATAGATATGCGCCGGGAATTGTAACATTTAATCCTAAAGGATTTACGGTTTCAAGAGAATTTTATTCGCCAAAATACGATACCGCTAGCCCTGGCAACAGGTCCGATTTAAGAACAACCATTTATTGGAACCCACAGGTTGTTACAGATAAAGATGGAAAGGCACAATTCGAATTTTATAATGCAGATGAGCCCGGCACATACCGCATGGTAATAGAAGGAATAGACGCTGCAGGGCATTTGGCCAGAAAAGTTTATACTTATGATGTTAAATAGATAAAAATAGATAAATTTGAATTAGTATGCATGCATAGTTTATGCTGCGGTATATATGTCTTGATACTAGATTCTTAAATCTTGATACTATTTAAATATGAATACAATAAAAGTAAGTGTTAAAGATCGACTGGCAACCATCACATTAGATAGAGGTAAGTCAAATGCCTTAAACCGGGAGTTGATTACCGAGCTAAACGATATGCTTAAAAATATTACTGCCGATGATAATATTGGTGGTGTAATATTAACCGGAACAGCACCATTCTTTTCTGCTGGATTGGATTTGATTGAACTTTATAACTATAACGAAGAAGAGGCTAAATCTTTCTGGCAGTTGTTTTTAGATTTTACAGCCAATATGGTTTCATTCAAAAAACCGATGGTTGCAGCAATTAGCGGGCATAGCCCGGCAGGTGGTTGCGTAATGGCGTTAGCCTGCGATTACCGGGTAATGGCAGAAGGGCAATATATTATCGGCTTAAATGAAGTTCCGGTAGGTATTATCGTACCCAATAGTATTTTTCAGTTATATGCTTTTTGGATCGGTAAAGCCGAAGCCACCCGCAGTTTGCTCTCGGGTAAATTGTATAATCCTGAAGAGGCGCTAAAAATTGGTTTGGTAGATGAATTGGTTAAAAACGAGAGTTTGTTAACAGCAGCCGAGCGCAAGATTAAAAAATACATGGAACTCGAAAGCAATACATGGTCGCAAAGTAAAGTAAATATTCGCGAAGCGCTAATTGCTGCGGTATCTGCTGACCAATCTGCTACTTTAGAAAAAATGTTGGCACAATGGTGGTCGCCTGCAACGCGCCATATTTTAAAAACCATTTTAGCTAACCTGCAGCGGAAGTAATTAATGATTTTTAGTTGGCAGTTCACAATCCGCAATGGCTATGAACGTTTAGCCAGTTTCAACAATTAACCGATTTCAACAATTAACCAGTTAACCAGATATGATGTTCAATTATAACTCACCAATGCTCAGAGAAGATGCTTTAAAAGGAAAAACCATTGTAATTACAGGTGGAGGAACAGGACTTGGGAAAGCGATGGGTGTTTATTTTTTGAAGTTAGGCGCTAATTTAGTTATTACCAGCCGCAAGCAGGATGTATTACAAAAAACTGCCGATGAAATGGAAGAAAAAACCGGCGGCAAAGTGTTGGCGGTGGCCTGCGATGTACGGGAAATTGAACAGGTAGAAAACGTACTGGCGAAAACGTTAGAGCGGTTTGGCGCTGTTGATGTATTATTGAACAATGCCGCAGGTAATTTTATCTCACCTACAGAACGATTATCAGCCAATGCCTTTTCGTCCATTATCGATATCGTTCTAAAAGGAACGGTTAACTGTACACTTACCTTTGGTAAACATTGGATTAAGGAAAAACAGGTGGCAACAGTTTTAAATATTGTTACTACATATGCTTTTACAGGCTCGGCCTATGTTGTGCCATCGGCCTGTGCAAAAGGTGGTGTTTTAGCATTAACAAGATCTTTGGCCGTAGAATGGGGTAAATATGGTATTCGTACCAATGCAATTGCTCCGGGTCCATTTCCGACTAAAGGCGCATGGGAGCGTCTTTTACCGGGAGATTTAGCTAAAAAATTCGATTTTAAAAACCGTGTTCCGCTAAAAAGAGTTGGCGATCACCAGGAACTCGCCAATTTAGCTGCATTTCTGGTAAGCGATTTTTCGGGCTACATTAATGGCGAAGTAATTACCATTGATGGCGGCGAATGGTTGCAGGGTGCAGGCCAGATGAACGGTTTGGAAGCAATCCCGAACGAAATGTGGGATATGCTTGAGCAAATGACGCGAAGCGCGAAGTGAGCGAAGATGTAGGATGGATAATGTAAGACGGGAAATGAAGGCGATCAATAGGTACATCATCCATCTTACCTTTTCCATCTTACATTTTTAATTATCTTTGCCGATATGAATATCTTACTTTTAGGTTCAGGCGGCAGAGAAAGCGCATTCGCTTGGAAAATGAGCCAGTCTTCGTACTGCGATAAACTAATTATTGCTCCAGGTAACGGTGGTACAGGGGCTTATGGTACAAATATCAACATCAATGTAAACGATTTTGATGCCATAAAAAAAGTAGTGCTTACTGAAAACATCGGACTTGTTGTAGTAGGGCCTGAAGAGCCTTTGGTAAATGGTATTCATGATTTTTTCCTTGCCGATCAGGCCATTGCGCACATTCCCGTTATCGGACCTAAAAAAGAAGGTGCTATTTTAGAAGGAAGTAAAGATTTCTCTAAACAGTTTATGGAGCGCCATGGTATTCCTACCGCAGCTTCAAAATCTTTCACAACAGAAACTTTGGAAGATGGTCTGGCTTATCTTCAAAACCATGCTTTACCCGTTGTTTTAAAGGCCGATGGTTTGGCAGCAGGTAAAGGGGTATTAATCTGTACCGAAACCATCGAAGCTCAAGAAGAATTAAAACAGATGCTTGGTGGTAAATTTGGTACAGCTGGGGCAACGGTAGTCATTGAAGAGTTTTTAAGTGGTATAGAACTTTCGGTGTTTATTTTAACTGATGGTGAAAATTATATTACACTACCTTCTGCTAAAGATTATAAAAGGATTGGCCAGGACGATACCGGTTTAAATACTGGTGGTATGGGCTCGGTTTCTCCAGTTCCTTTTGCCACACCAGAATTTTTGGCTAAAGTAGAAGAGCGCATCATTAAACCAACCGTTAACGGTTTAAAGAAAGATCATATCGACTATACAGGTTTCATCTTTTTCGGACTGATTAAAGTAGGGGAAGAGCCATTTGTAATCGAATACAATGCGCGCATGGGCGATCCAGAAACGGAGAGTGTAATACCTAGAGTGGAAAACGACCTGGTAGAACTGTTTTTAGCTACGGCTAATAAACAATTAAACCAGGTTAATCTGGTTATCTCTGAACAAACTGCAGCTACTGTAATGATTGTTGCCGGTGGTTATCCAGGCGATTACCTGAAAGGTAAAACCATTACTGGAATCGAAAACCTACGTCATTCTAATGCATTCCATGCAGGTACATTGTTAGAAAATGATGTAGTGAAAACAAATGGAGGCAGGGTAATTGCCATTACCAGCTTACAAAAAGATTTATTTACTGCTTTACAATCGGCAACTGCTGATGCAGGCAGGATTTATTTCGATGGCAAATATTTCAGGGAAGATATTGGCTTCGATTTGATTTAAAAGAAGATAAGTTGAAAAATATAGGAATAAATATTAACTAAATTGAGGTTAATATTTTGCTATTAAAAAGAGAAAGTCCCAGCTAAAAACTGGGACTTTCTCTTTTAATGCGGATTTTTTATTTTGATTTACTTCCTAATAATTCTTGAAGTTTATCTTGTAAAGCTTGTTCTCTTAAGCCTTTAGCAATAATTTTACCTGTTGGATCAATTAAGAAATTGGCTGGAATTGAGCGGATACCATATAGCTGCGCAACCTCGTTATCCCAAAACTTCAAATCAGAAACATGTGTCCATGTTAATTTGTCATCAGCAATTGCTTTTAACCAGGCATCTTTTTTACCCGGACGGTCTAAAGAAACACCTAAAACAGTAAAGCCCTTATCTTTAAATTTGTTGTAGGCTACTACTACATTTGGGTTTTCCTGGCGACATGGGCCACACCACGAAGCCCAGAAATCTACCAGCACGTACTTTCCTTTAAAATCAGATAATTTAACAGGTTTGCCTTCCGGGTCATTCTGTGTAAAGTCCATGGCCATTACACCTATCGCTGTTTTCTTTTCAGCGTCAAATATTTGAGCAATTTTTTTACCGGTGTAAGTTGCCTTAAGTTCAGGTGACAGTGCTTCAAAAGCTTTTTGAGCTGCGGCTGCCTGATCTGGATCTGAAGCTAACTGGTTTATAGAACTTAAGCTCACAAAAGATTTTGGGTTGCTGCTGGCAAACTGTAATAACAACGGAGGCATTGCGGCAGCTTCTTTTTCATAACGTTTGCTTAAAGCCTCCATAACGGCCTTATCTTGTTTTTGCTCAGCGGTATAACCTGCATATTCTGCATTAATTGCAGCAAGCTTGTCTGCTACCGGTTTGGTTAATGTTCTTAATTTCTTTGCATCATCATTAACAGTAGAACCTGTAATTGTTGCATTCTTTAAAGAATCTGCAGCAGCGAGTTTTATACTTCCCGGCTCTACATAAAGTGATAAAGCATCTAATTTTTCACCTTGTGCAGGACGGTTTACGTAAGGGTTTTTGTTTAAGAAGAGACTCCCCTGCGCAGGACTGGCTAGTGTTCCCTTAAAAGCAAAAGCACCATTTGCTACCATTGCAGAATCGGTAATGCTTTTGCCGTCTGTTTGATAAATAAGGTAAACCTTATCCCCAGTTTTTAGGCCTTTTATATTGCCATTAACTGTAAATGGCTTTTGCGCCAATGCTGCAAATGGCAATAAAGCCATTGCTAATAATATTTTTTTCATCTGTATTAATTTTTTCATTAGTGATCATGATTTATAATTTTGAAAATCATGATGTTTTTATGAGGTTCGTTTATTCCTATTCAAATATAGAAATCTGTATCGCTAAAACGTAAATAGCTGTGTAAAATTATGGTAGACTGTTTATAATCATCTAGTCCCTATTTTATCGATTGCCAGCTTAATATTTTATACTGGCTGCGTTTTTGATTCTCCGATCCTCCAAAAATTAATGTTTTTTCAACCTTTTTAGGATTTGCAGTAACCTTAATTGCAATAATTGTAAATTTACCTTTTTGTTGATCAATATGTTTTCTTATCTGCCTTTTAACTAATTGTTGCATAGCAAGTTATTTTAATAAAAATTACAAAAAAAAGAAAATATATAGAATATCTACTTTGAAATTACACAACTTTAATTTTGAAATTACACGGTTTCAACTTTGAGATTGTACAACTCTTAATTCAGCTTTTGATAGGTTCTCCACCACAAATCGGGCATTTCTCCATTAACAGCAATCTGATAATCATCATATCGGCAAGGTACTAAATGGTAACGTTCGTTTTTGGATTGGCCGGATGGATAAGGGACCTGCATCCACCAACGGTCTGATTTTTTACTTTTTACAAACGTCATTTCTCCCGAACCGTCTTTTAAACTGGTTCTATAGATGATATACTGCGATTTCGGTGTGAGCGGGAAATCCTTTTTACGGGCGTAAAATCCATCTACAAAATACCAAACCATTTGGGCAAGTAAGAAAGCCGTTTGTCCGTTATTGTCATAAGCCGGGTTAAACTCATAAAATCCTATTGAAGTCAACTTATCATTCATGCCGGCGTAGCGGGCAATACGGCAGGCTTCTTCACCATCAAAACCGTTCGGAGTAGTATTGGCATTTGCTGCGGCATCAGCAGAGCGGATAGCGCCAATATCAAAGCTTATCATATTCGCATTGCGGATTATAGGCTCTGTTAAGGTAATATCCTGGGCAAACTCACCCAAACGGTGTACATCAAAATATAATTTATCCATTACACTCAAACTTTCTTGATTTACAAAATAAGTTTGATAGCCAACATTACTGAAATTGAACAGGTAATTGGGTTGATGTAAGAAAATCTTGTTCAGGTAACAATCCGATCGGGTGGAAATTCCCTCGTTGTCATCGTCGCCAATATCAAATTGGTTATCAATAATTACCAGATCTACTTTCTGCTCTAAATCTTCATAACCCAGGTATTGGCCATAAGTTAGATCTTGTCCACCACCAATAATAATTGGGATAATATCTTTTTTAATGAGTTCCGAAACCACCATTTTGATGGCGATGTATGTATCTGCAATGGTTGCACCATGTTTAATGTTACCTAGATCGACAATCCTGCTGTTAAAAGAACCTTCATTCAGTTTATAAAATTTCTCCCTGAAATAATCAGGAGCAAGGGCACAACCTTCGTTATTAACAGCACCTCTTCCATCAAGTACCCCAAAAATGGCCAGATCGTAGGTTTGTTCTTCAAAATCGGGAAACGATTCAGTATAAATCTGCGCTTTTAGCCCTAACTGACTTGTAAAAAAACCTTGTTTGGGCGTAAAACTATCTGGGTTTATTGGGGAAAAGAAATCCGTTAATGACATATATTTAAAACTCTCGGCTCAAATATCTATTTTTGAATGCGTATTTCCACATATAGCCCGAAAAAAATAAAATGATACTGGTAACCGGAGGAACTGGATTTTTAGGATCTGAATTAATTAAGCAGTTAACTGATAGTGGTTTAGCTGTTAGGGCGCTCAGGCGGGAAAAATCTAAAATCCCTTCATTGATTGAAAATATTCCTTTGATTGAATGGTTTGAAGCCGATATTAATGAACCTGCTGCTTTAGAAGATGCATTTATCGGGATTACCAAAGTATACCATTGTGCTGCATTTGTGTCCTTTAACCCGAAAGATAAAAAACAGCTTTTTCATGTAAATATTGAAGGTACATCGAACATGGTTAACCTTTGTGCCGAAAATAATTGCAGGCTATTGCATGTAAGTTCGGTTGCGGCCCTCGGCAATGCCAAAAAGGGTCATAAAATTACAGAAAAAGATTTTTGGGAATATGATGCAAAAGCACATGCTTATGGTTTGTCTAAATACGAAGGAGAAATGGAGGTTTGGCGGGGCATTACCGAAGGATTAGACGCGCTCATTGTTAATCCATCGGTAATTATTGGTAAAAATGCGGGTTTTGAAGGGAGTGGAGCAATTTTTAAATTGGTAAAAGGCGGTTTTCCATTTTATACTGATGGCGCTTCGGGTTTTGTTGATGTTGAAGACGTAGCTAAAGTGATGATCCTGTTAATGGATACCGAAGTTTCAGGAGAGCGGTATATCATTTCTGCTGATGATTATCATTATAAAGATTTGTTCAGCGAAATTGCGCAGGGTTTTGGTGTTAAAGCGCCAACAAAAGAAGCAAAACCATGGATGCTTGGAATAGCCTGGAGGGCGCTTAAATTTGCTTCTATATTTACTGGTCAACAGCCTTCCATCACCAAGGATGCCGCGAAGAGTAGTTTAACCTTAAGTTATTACAATAATCATAAAGTAAAAACTGCAACAGGCATTATCTTTAAGCCGGTTGCCGAAAGCATAAAAGAAATTACCCAACATTTAAAATAATGCCCAAACAGAAAGCCTATTACATCATCGATTTTGATAGTACCTTTACACAGGTAGAAGCCCTTGATGAACTTGCCCGAATTTCGCTAAAGAACCACCCAGATAAAGAGGCGATTTTCCAAAAGATTGAAGATTATACCAATTTAGCCATGGAAGGAAAACTTTCCTTCTCCGAGAGTTTAGCACAACGAGTTAAACTGCTCGAAGCGGATGAAGATCATTTAAAACAGCTCATTAAACATTTAAAAAAGAAGGTATCCACTTCTTTTTCGCGTAATGCCGAGTTTTTTAAGAAACATGCAGATGAGGTACTGATTGTTTCTGGCGGTTTTAAAGAATTTATTACCCCTGTAGTAAGCCAGTACCATATTAAAAAGGAAAATATTTATGCCAATACATTTGTAACCACTGGCGATGGCAAAATTATAGATTATGATCATGCCAATCCTTTGAGTGAAGAGGGGGGTAAAGTAAAATTACTTCAGCATTTAAAACTAGAAGGCGAATTATTTGGTATAGGTGATGGCTATTCCGATTTCCAATTGCGTGAAAGCGGGATCATTAATAAGTTTTTTGCATTTACGGAAAATATTGCCCGTGAAAGCATTGTTTCCAAAGCAGACCATGTAACACCAAGCTTCGACGAGTTTTTGTACGTAAACGATTTGCCGCGTGCAATTTCCTATCCCAAAAATAGAATCCTTTGCCTGGTAATTGGTGATGTTGACCCTTTAACGATTTCTATCCTTAAAAATGATGGCTTATCGATTAGGCATAAAACCTCTTTTGAGGATAAATACATAAAAGATGTAGGAATTATTGTTTTAGCCGATGGAGAAAAAATAAGCAAGGAACAGCTGAAAAATGCGGCTAAGCTAAAAACTATTGGATATTTGGGAAATGCAAAGAATAAAATAGACCTTAGTTTATGTACTACACAAGGTATTGTTGTTTTTGATGACCCTAAAAATAACCCGCGTAATATTAGTTTTATCCCGAAAAGGGTTGCTGATTTTATGAATACTGGTGCAACCTATTTAAGTGCTAATTTTCCAAATCTGCAATTGCCAAAAATTGATAAATCGCACCGTTTAATTCATATTCATAAAAACGTTCCGGGTATTATGGCAAAAATCAATACCGTTTTTGCTAAACACGATATTAATATTGTGAGCCAGTTTTTAATGACCAACCCAGAAATTGGCTATGCCATTACGGATATCAATGCACAGTACGATAAACAATTGTTCAAATCGCTTAAAAAGATTGAGCAGACAATAAAGTTTAGGGTGCTGTACTAGATGTATATTGAAGGCTTTGACAACCTTTATATGCATTTTGCTAAAAGGTTGTCAAAGCTATTTCTATAAAGATTTCTGTTTTTTCGGTATATTGGTTTATGCAATATTCTTATGGCAAAAACCGAACATTACTATACTAAATTTGAAGAAGGAAAATTCTATCACATTTATAACCGATCTATAGATAGGCAACCACTTTTTAAATCGGATGCCAATTATAGATTTTTTCTAAAGAAATTTGATCAGTACCTTTCAAAGGTTTTAGATGTTTATGCTTTTTGTTTATTAGGGAATCATTTTCATCTGCTAATCCGGGTTAAAGAAAGTTTAAAGGTTATAAAACCAATTGGTGATTTTTCAGCGCATGATATTGTAAGCAAACAATTCAGAATATTGTTTCAATCATACGCATTGGCATTTAATATTCAGCATAAAAGAATAGGAACATTATTTCAGACACCATTTAAACGCGCCGAGATAAATGATGAATTCTATTTAAGCAGACTCATTTATTATATTCATGCAAATCCTCAAAAGCATAACCTTATTTCCGATTTCAGAGATTGGAAATGGAGTTCTTATAAGCGTATTTTATTGGAAATTGATACCAAACTAAAAAAGCAAGAAGTATTGGACTGGTTTGGCGGAAAAGCAGCATATTTAAAATTTCATTCTGATATTCATGAGGCTATATTATTCGATGAGCTTTGACAACCTTATTTTGCAGAGCACTAGAAGGTTGTCAAAGCCAATTTGGTGGAATAACAGAATATCTAAAAATTTCATTCTGATATTCATGAAGCTATATTATTCGATGAACTTTGACAACCTTACAGGCCTCTTGTTTAGAAGGTTGTCAAAGCTACCTCAAAAACTGGTGCCTCTTCAACAACAAATGTTTAGGCGCGCCTATCGTTTGCGAGCGATAAATCCCTGTATGGCCAGAAAATAAGTAAGCAGTAACGCAGGCCAGGGCAATATATATTCCAGATGATGCGCCAAATAACTCTATTCCCATAAAAATACAGGCCAAAGGGGTATTCGCTGCCCCTGCAAAAACAGCCACAAAGCCCATTCCTGCCAGCAAACTAAGCGGTAAAGGGATGAAAAAACTCAAAAAGCTGCCCAGTGTTGCCCCTATAAAAAAAAGTGGAGTAACTTCACCACCCTTAAACCCTGCACTCAAGGTAAATGCAGTTAAAAATAATTTAATTGCAAATATATAATAGGCTTCTTGTTTGATAAAGGCTTCTGAAATAACCGGAATGCCCAAACCGATATATCGCGTATTTCCGATCAGGTAAACAATGGCGACTAAAATTATTCCGCCTATAAAGGGTCGTAATGGTGGGTAGTTAATTTTGGCAAAAATACTGGATAACGTATGGTTCAAAGTAGAAAAACTTCTGGCTGTAAGGCCAAACAATATGCCTGCGCCTAAAGATAACAATAGGTTTATCGAATCTATTTCTGGTATTTCGGTTATAGAATAATGGGTATGCCCAACGCCCCAGGCCTTGCAGGCATAATCGGCAATAATTGCGGTGATAAATGATGGAAGAATTGAACCGTAAGTTAAACTTCCAATCACAAAAACCTCCAATCCAAATACGGCGCCGGCCAAAGGTGTTCCAAACACAGAGGCAAAACCCGCACTGATCCCACAGATGAGAATCACTTTGCGGTCTCTGGCTTTAAGCTTGAACAATCTTGTAAACTGGTCGGCAAAGGCTCCGCCAATTTGCACAGCTGTGCCCTCTCTGCCAGCCGATCCGCCAAATAAATGGGTGATAATCGTACCCGCAAAAATAAGCGGAGCCATAACCAGCGGAATTACATTTTTGGGCGATTGTAATTCCTCAATCAAAAGATTGTTTCCTTTAACAACTTTCGCACCCCAATAATGGTAAGCCAGACCAATAATTATACCTGCAATGGGTAAAAAGGCAATTATCCAAAGGTGTTGCTCACGATAATCAGTTGCCCAATTTAAAGTTTCTAAAAACAGGGCAGAGGCAGAGCCAATAATTCCACCCAATATTGTAGAGATAAATAGCCACTTAACAGTACTCATTAAGAGTAATCCGAAGTCGAGTTTAATAAAGTGTTTGATAGACAGAAGAAATCCTTCTGTTAATTTTTTAACAGGCATTTGTATTCAATTTTAAATAAAAATCGTAGGAGTCATCAGCCTGTTTGGGCGGTTTTGGCGGTACCCCATCGCCATGTTTCAAATGTATAAAATTTAGTTATTTGTTGCAAAATCTTTATCACCTTTGTGAAGCTAACTTTAAACCATGGATTTTACACCCGAAATAAAAGACAAACTACACCAATTGCAGGAAAAGTATACCGCAATGGGGCAGGATATGGCATCATACCTTGATGGGCTTTTGTATGCTGATTTCCTGACCTATTGGGATTACATCCATTTGGATACTTTGCTAAGCCTGCAGAACCCTAAAACACCAATCCCTGATGAAGAGATTTTCATCATGTACCACCAGATTACCGAACTTTATTTTAAGCTTGCATTGCACGAATGCAGGCAGATTGCGGAGCATGAAAATTTAACCGTCGAATTTTTTACAGCACGAGTAAAACGGATCAATGCTTATTTTAATGCCTTAACCTCTTCTTTTGAGGTGATGGTTGATGGTATGGAGAAAGAGCAGTTCCTGAAATTCCGTATGTCGTTACTTCCTGCCAGTGGATTCCAATCGGGCCAGTACCGGATGATCGAGATCTGTGCTACAGATTTTATCAGATTGGTAGACAAATCCAAACGTGAGGAGCTAAGCAATGCAACAATAGAAGAACAATTCGAAAATATTTATTGGAAATTCGGTGCAACCGAACTGGCCTCGGGTAAGCAAACTTTAACTTTAAAGCAATTTATCAATAAGTATGCAGCGCAGTTTTTACAATTGGCTAAAAACCGCGCTTCAACTAATTTTACAGCGCTTTACCATAAATTGCAGGCCAATGGAGCTGATGTTTCTGCCCTTGCTGATGAATTACGTAAACTTGATCTGTACGTTAATGTAGAATGGCCTTTATCGCATTATAAATCTGCGGTACGTTATCTGGAGAAAGATCCGGTTGATATTGCGGCAACAGGTGGAACCAACTGGCAAAAGTACCTGCCGCCACGTTTTCAGAAGCGAATCTTTTATCCATTTCTATGGACAGATGAGCAGATGGAAGAGTGGGGTAAAGGGTGGGTGCTTAGTGTACTTAAAACACTCAAAAACAAAGATTAATATTGCAAAAAGCTATTAAAAAAGCCTGTTTTTTCTTAATTTGCACGAAATAATTAATGACAGAATGAGTGAATTATTGAATTTGAGAATGAGCGGGTAAAACCCTCAATCATTCGATTATTCACCCATTCAAAATTCAAATACAATGACCGAGACATTAGATATAAAAATCACCAAAACAGATCAAACACGATTAACGGTTACTGATTTTTCCCAATTACCCTTCGGTAAGGTTTTTACCGATCACATGTTTACTGCTGATTACGAAGATGGCGAATGGAAAAATTTACAGATTCTTCCTTATGGCCCGATTCCGATGAGCCCGGCAATTTCTGCACTTCATTACGGGCAGGCAATTTTCGAAGGATTAAAAGCTTACCGTCAACCAAACGGAAAAATCAGTGTATTCCGTGCCGATAAAAATTTCGAACGTTTTAACAAATCAGCAGCCAGGATGTCGATGCCGGGTATTCCTGAAGAAATTTTTATGCAGGGTTTGGCCGCATTAATCAATGTTGATGAGAAATGGGTGCCTAACCAGGAAGATTATGCGCTGTATATTCGTCCGGTAATGTTCGCCATGGATCCTTATTTAGGTGTTAAAGCATCTGATACTTATAAATTTGCTTTGTTAACCACGCCAACCGGTCCATATTATAGCAGTGCATTAAAGGTTAAAATTGAAACTGAATTTACACGTGCGGATGAAGGTGGTGTTGGCTTTGCCAAAACCGCTGGAAATTATGCACGTTCGCTATATCCTTTCGAGCAAGCTAAAAAAGAAGGCTACGATCAATTGATCTGGACAGATTCAGTAACCCATGAATTTATTGAAGAAGCCGGAACAGCCAACTTACTTTTTGTAATTAATGGTAAACTGGTAACACCATCAGTACGCAGTACTGTTTTAGACGGTGTAACGCGTGATACAATTATTAAACTGGCTAAAGAGGCTGGAGTAGAAGTTGAAGAACGCAGAGTTTCTGTTAAGGAAATAATTGAAGGAATCGAAAACGGAAGCTTAACTGAAGCTTTTGCTGCCGGAACTGCAGCTACGGTAACGCACGTGGGCGAAATGGGATATAACGGTCAGATCTATAAACTGACTGATCCATCAACAAGACATATTTCTAATGGTATTGCTAAAAAATTAAACGATATCCGTTACGGTTTAGCGCCTGATGAATTTGGCTGGAACTGGGTTTTATAATCTGAAATCCTATAAAGATAAAACCCCGATGCATAACATGCATCGGGGTTTCTTTTTTTATATTATCGTCATGCTGAATTTATTTCAGCATCTTTCGTGCTATGGAGATCCTGAAATAAATTACCTTCGGTGAGCTCGCTAAGGCTCGGTTCAGGGTGACGAATAGAGGCAAAAAGATGTTCTTATTTGTCCAAAATCACTACACCTTTAGCTTCAAAAGCCAGTTCCTTTTTAGGGTCAGTAATTTTAGCTATTTCCTCGGGAGATTTTTTGGCGTCTTCGGCATAATGGCGTAAGGTTTCTACTGAAATGGTCTGTTTCTTCGCTAAACCATCCAAAACCACTTTTTTACCTATAATATCCATTGGCATAAAGAAAGCGTAATCTTTAAAAGTTACCCGCATAGGATCACCATTTGGCATTTCTAATGTCATCCAGCAACCCTTTTTCTTGCATACATCTACTACTTTGCCTTCAATTTTCATATCGACCGTTTTTTTGTCGCCCATGGCAGCTTCCATCTTAGCAGCGGGTTTTACATCACCTGGTTTAACTTCTTCTCCAAATTTTTGACCACTATATACCGCTTGCCCAAATGAAAGTACTGTAAATAGGCAAAAACTTAAGCTTAGAATAATTTTTTTCATGATTTTATTGTTGATTTGGTTATGGTCTGATCAAAGTTATCTAAATTTTTTCTAAATGTTGAACAAAAAAAAGCCCCGCTAACATCCGTTAGCGAGGAAAATCATCCCTAATATTATGTAAATCAAACGCTATGATTTACTTATCTTATTTTCTTAGTGCAAACCCAAAACCAAAACTTTAGTTTTTGTTTTAATTATCGCTAATGTTCTTATATTCAATGAATTATTTTGTTTTGTTTGTTCCCCTTAATCGTTAGTATTATTATAGAATGTGGAAAATTATCTCCTTTGTGAGGAATGTTGTTGAGTTATTTCCACACTTTTTTTACCCAAAAACAAGGCTGAATACTTCTTCTATTTTACTTACCGCTTTAATCTCAAGGTTGTATTTTTCTAATGAAATACCTTTCAAATTATATTTAGAAATGTAAATGGTTTCGAAACCCAGTTTGTCTGCTTCGGCAATGCGCTGTTCGATTCTGTTTACCGCTCTAATCTCCCCGGATAGACCTACCTCTGCAGCAAAACAATTTTTTGAAGACACCGCAATATCCTGATGAGACGATATAACGGCAATCAATACCGCCAGATCAATGGCAGGATCTTCTACTCTAATTCCGCCTGCAATATTTAAGAAAACATCTTGTGTACTTAACCTAAAACCACAACGTTTCTCTAAAACAGCTAAAAGCATATTCATCCTTTTGGTATCGAAACCTGTTGCAGAACGTTGCGGGGTTCCGTACGCTGCCGAACTTACCAAAGCCTGTGTTTCAATCAACATTGGCCTGGCGCCTTCTAATGTTGCCGCTATGGCTATTCCGCTCAACTCTTCATCGCGCTGCGATAATAAAATTTCAGAAGGATTAGAAACTTCCCTTAAACCACTGCCCTGCATTTCGTAAATACCCAGTTCTGCCGCTGCACCAAATCGGTTTTTGATCGATCTTAGAATGCGATAAACGTGATGCCTGTCGCCCTCGAATTGCAAAACCGTATCAACCATGTGCTCGAGTATTTTAGGACCAGCTATAGCGCCGTCTTTAGTAATGTGGCCGATCAGGAAAACTGGTACACCAGTTTCTTTTGCAAAACGCAAGAGTTCTGCGGTACATTCCCTTACCTGTGATACGCTGCCAGGAGTAGAATCAATATGGGCAGAATGGAGCGTTTGAATAGAATCGACCACCAAAATTTCAGGTTCTAAAATTTCGATCTGTTTAAAGATATTTTGCGTTGATGTCTCCGTTAAGATGTAACAGTTAGACGACGGACTATCCTGAATCCTTTCCGCCCGCATTTTTATCTGTTGTTCGCTTTCTTCGCCGGAAATATAAAGTAATTTTTTGCCTTTTAAATTTAAGGCCAATTGCAGCATCAGGGTCGATTTTCCGATACCTGGCTCGCCACCGATTAATACCAATGATCCTTCTACCAGGCCGCCACCTAATACCCGATCCAATTCTTTATCACCGGTTAATATCCTACGCTCAATTGATGATTGTATTTCATTAACCTTGCTTGGCTTGCTTAGTTTGCGACTGGCTGTATCACTTTTCCAGGTAGGAACTGAAGCTGGACTTTTTTCTACAATTTCTTCTACAAAAGTATTCCATTGATTGCAGGAAGGACATTTGCCCAGCCATTTTGCCGATTCGTAGCCACAGCTCTGACAGAAATATGCGGTTTTAGATTTTGCCAATTGATTAAAATTTTAGATTACGAATTTAACCTTTCTCGTTGATAAACCTCGCAGGTTTTTAAAACCTGCGAGGTTTGAAATTACACCTAAGCAAAAAGCCCGGATGAGTATCCAGGCTTTCAGTTAATTTTTTCAGTTACAGTTTAATCTCTTCGTCTTTAGCAGAGATAAAGTGAAACTCAGTTAAATGATACGATGATTGCGCTTTAACTTTAATCCACTGGCCATACTTAAAGAACCAGCGGCGTTGAAGGTTGAAAATACCTTTAGTAATATAAGCTTCAATATAAGGATGTACACAGAGTGTTACACCTTTTTCATTCTGCTCTCTTAAAATATAATTAAGGTTATTCTCAATATCATCCATTAAAACGATACTCGCTTTAATTTCTCCGGTCCCATCGCAGGCCGGGCATTTTTCTACCGTAACAATATTCATTTCCGGACGAACACGTTGTCTGGTAATTTGTACCAGACCAAATTTGCTTGGAGGCAAAATCGTATGTTTGGCTCTATCCAATAACATCAGCTCACGCAAATAATCGAATAGTATTTTACGGTTTGTTGGTTTGTGCATATCGATAAAATCGATGACCACAATACCGCCCATATCACGCAAGCGCAGTTGACGGGCAATTTCTTTAGCCGCCTCTTTGTTTACCTGTAAAGCATTCTCTTCTTGATTTTCTTTACTGGCAGTACGGTTTCCACTGTTCACGTCTACTACGTGGAGTGCTTCAGTGTGCTCAACAACAAGGTATGCGCCACCTGGTAAGTTTACTGTTTTTCCGAAAGCATTTTTAATCTGCTTTTCTACACCAAAATGATCGAAGATCGGTTCTTTCTGTTTATAAAGTTTAACGATTTTTTCCATTTCAGGAGAAATATCGTGAACATAAGAACGGATATCGTCGTACAGATCTGGCGTACTAACGTAAACATTTGTAAAATCAGGGTTCAGAATATCACGGATTAACGTTGATGATCTGTCCATTTCTCCCCAAACTCTTTTTGAAGGTTCGGTAGATGGCATTTTTTTAATGAAGTTCTCCCATTTAGCAATCAAATCCAAAAGATCTTTTTGCATTTCGGCAACTCCTCTGCCTTCAGAAACGGTTCTGATAATGACCCCAAAATTTTGAGGTTTAATACTTTCGATAATCTTTTTTAAACGATTACGCTCGGTATTACTTTTAATTTTTTTTGATACAGATATGGTATTGGAGAATGGCACCAGTACCACATACCTGCCGGCAATCGAAATGTCGGAACTTAAACGTGGACCTTTTGTAGAAATTGGTTCTTTGGCAATTTGTACAGGTAGGAGCATGTTTTTACTGAGCACATCAGAAATTTTGCCTGCCTTATTAATATCGGCTTCCAGCTTTAAATTATCTAATAACGTGCCTGTAACCGAGCCATTACGCTTGATCTTCGTTAGCTTAATTAAAGATTGCACCTGAGGGCCTAAATCAAAGTAATGCAAAAATGCATCTTTCTCATAACCAACATCCACGAAAGCAGCATTCAGACCGGGCATAATTTTTTTAATGCGGCCTAAATAAATATCGCCTACGGCGTAATTAATATTGATTTGTTCTTTGTGAAGCTCAACAAGTTGTTTGTCTTCAATCAACGCTATGGTAACTCCGGCAGGAGTCGAATTGATAATTAATTCTTTTACCAACAGCTACAGATTTAAGGCTTTCGCCTATTAACAAATGGATAGTAAATAAAACATTGATGTAGCCAAAAAATATACAATTTTAAAAAAATCATATAAATTATTTAAACCTCATAGTGTTTACTATGAGGTTTAACTGGCTTAATCAAAATAAGAAACTATTTTTTCTTATGTCTGTTTTTTCTTAAACGTTTTTTACGTTTGTGGGTAGCCATTTTATGTCTCTTTCTTTTTTTACCGCTTGGCATAGTTTTAAGTTTTAAATGTTTTTATTAATCTGTTAATTAATTTTTATTCTTTAGTTCAGCCACCTTCTTATCAATGAATGAAGATAAGGTTGGGTTAGCCGCTAATTTTTTGCTTGATAGGTAAGCATTTACTGCTTCTTTATTTCTGCCCAAATTTTCTAAAGCTGTTCCTAAGTAAAAATAGGCTTCAGGTGTTGGAGCTGCGGCAATTACTGTGTTAAAACGAGGAATTGCTTTGTCAAACTGACCTGATTTTATCGAGAACAATCCTAAATTCATATTCGCTTTCACATTTTTAGGTTCTTTAGCCACAACTTCTAACAACATTGCAATACCTTGCATTGGTGCACCTAAGCCATTTACTATTGTTACACCTAAGCCTGTTTTAGCTTCAATGTTCGTAGAGTCTTTCTCTAATGCATTTTTGTAAGACATATTGGCTTTCTGCAATAAAGCAGGCTGTGCCAGGCTGTCTTGTGTGCTTTCAAAAGCTTTTATAAATTGATTTCCGGCAGCTAACCACGATTTTGTTGATGGTTCGCCTTCGGCTACAACTTCTAAATATAAGGCAGATGGAGTAATTTGTTCAACATCGTCCCATTTCTGAGCAAGTTGTTTGGCAAATTGAATCTTTTCTGCGCCATTTGCGCCTTTGTAGCTATTTTCTAAAGCTGTAATGTCTGTAGCCAAATTTTTATTGATCACATTTTTTGCAGCAGTAGATGAAGTTTCGAGGTTTAATACCGATGTTGATGATGGAGAAGCTGCTCCGGCCATTTGGCCACTTGAAGGCATTTTTCCATTTTCTTCCGTTGGTTTAACTAAACCCTTAATGTCTCTTGTAAATAAGAACGCAACAAGCAATACAATCGCTCCAATAACAATGGTTTGTTTTGATCTGATGTTGCTATTCATATATTAAGACTTAGGCTTCTACTTTAATTTTTTTTGAGTTACTTTTTACTTTATCAACAAATACTTTTGCTGGTTTAAAGCTAGGAACGAAGTGTTCAGGGATGATTATTGCAGTGTTTTTTGAGATATTTCTCGCAGTTTTTTGCGCTCTCTTTTTAACAACAAAGCTTCCGAAGCCTCTAACGTATACATTTTCACCGCCAATCATGCTGGTTTTGATAACCTTGAAAAATGCCTCCACTGTTTCCTGTACATCAACCTTCTCAATTCCGGTTTTTGTTGATATTTCTGAAATAATATCTGCCTTAGTCATATTTTATTATTTATTATATATTATGTTTTAATATTACTACTGTTTTGGGGTTGCAAAAGTATTGCTTTTTAATGAGATAGGGAAATAAAAGATGATTTTTTTATCACCAGACTTATCAGGCTATTGCAAGTTTTTTTTTAATTGGATAAATAGACCGTAATTTGCACTAATGACATTTCAAAATGAACTCATCAATTGGTACCTGATCAATAAAAGAGATTTACCATGGAGACACACCAATGATGCTTATACCATCTGGTTATCAGAGGTTATATTACAACAAACAAGGGTAGAGCAAGGGCTTCCATACTTTATTCGGTTTTTAGAAAATTTCCCTACAGTTGCAGATTTTGCTAGTGCTACCGAGGCCAAAGTTTTAAAGCTTTGGCAAGGCCTGGGTTATTATTCGAGAGGAAGGAATATGCATGCAACTGCTCAGATTGTGGTGAAAGATTACGATGGAATCTTCCCAAATCTGCATGATGAGCTCATAAAATTGAAAGGAATTGGTGAGTATACCGCCGCTGCAATCTCTTCATTTTCATCAGGTGAAGCACGTGCTGTAGTAGATGGAAATGTATTTAGGGTACTCTCCAGGTTTTACGGTTTAGCTACCCCAATAAATAGTCCTGCCGGTAAAAAAGAGTTTTATGCGTTAGCCAATGATTTACTGTATAAAGAAGACCCTGCCCTATATAATCAGGCTATTATGGAATTTGGGGCCATGCAGTGTAAACCAAAATCGCCCAATTGTGGTATTTGCCCGCTCAATCAACAGTGTTATGCCTTTAACCATGGTCAGGTAAATACATTGCCCGTTAAAATCCGTAAAGCCGAACAGAAACATCGATACATCAATTATTTTATTTGTTCTGAAGAGGAGAAAGTATTGATTAGGGAACGGCAGGCAGGAGATATATGGCAGCATTTATATGATTTCCCGAGTGTAGAAACAACTGAAAAATACGAATGGAACGATTCATTATTCATCGACCAGGTAAAATCTGTATTTGGAAATGAAGTCGGTTTTAGTTTTATAAGTGCTAAGAAGCATATTTTAACCCACCAAATAATCCATATACAATTTTTTGCATTAAAAAATTATATATTTAACTTTAGTAAACAAAAGGAACTTAATTGGGTTTCTTTAAGTAAATTAGATGAGTTGCCGCAACCAAAAGTAATCCATGATTTTGTTCAGGAATATTTTTATAAGGATAAAATGGAATAACTAACCATTTTATTCAGTGCATTTGCAAAAAGAAAACAACTAACCAAAAATATTTATGTCTGGGATTAACAAAGTTATTTTAGTAGGCCACTTAGGCAAAGACCCTGAAGTGCGGCATTTAGACGGTGGCGTAACAGTAGCCAGCTTTCCATTAGCTACTTCGGAAACATACAACAAAGACGGCAAGAGGGTAGAGCAAACAGAGTGGCACAATATTGTATTATGGCGCGGATTGGCCGAGGTAGCTTCTAAATACCTGCAGAAAGGAAAACTGGTTTACATAGAGGGCAAACTAAGAACAAGATCCTTCGAAGATAAAGAAAAGGTTAAAAAATACGTAACCGAAATTGTGGCCGAAAACTTTACCATGTTGGGTAGAAAAAGCGATTTTGAGCAAAGTCCAACAACACCCATCCATCAAAATACTGAAACTAAAATTGATGATGAATTTACAATCGGTCCATCAGATGAAAATGGTGATCTTCCGTTTTAATTAAGCGTTTAAAGTAATTTTGAAAAAGCTGCCTGATGAGAGGTAGCTTTTTTTATGCGTTTATTTTTGATAACAAAAAAACTCCTGTCGGTTTATTGACAGGAGTTTCCCTTATGGCCTCACTAAAATCATTAATTAATTTTAGTGTAGTAAATATTTAGTTTTATCTTATTTGCAGTTGTGCTGCCAGCACCTATAACCGATCTTTCGGCAGATGTGGCACTTGGAACATTCTGAAAATCAGTATAAGATGTAGGCGCCAGAAATGTGCCATAGTCTTGCATGTTTTTGTCGATTAAACTTTGCACATAACTGGTTACAATAAAGATATAGCGTTTTTTTAACGAATCGAAGTAACCGCCAAAGAGTGCAGCGCCTCCAGAAGCATTACTGCCAGAAAATGTTGTATAGTCTGGTATATTTGCAGGCTGTTGCGCAATATCCCATCGATATAAAGAAAGTCGCTGTGCGGCGTTAAAAGGATATGCTGGTGCACTCTCACCAATCTCTACAACTAATTCTGCCTTATTAATAACTGCCTTTCCGTAAGTGCTGGTAAAGTTTGTTAATGCAGGAAACTTTAATTTTGTTTTTACACCAGCCAAACCTTGTAAATATGTTACATTATAACTTTGTGTTGTGTCTGGTAAGACTGGTACATCAATTTGCTTTTGTACTTCTGTGCCAGTGTAATCGTGTTTAATATTGGCGGCTACGCCAGAAATTGAAGAACCACCGTTACCGTTTGAAACCAGCTTTCCGATAGGGAAATTTACAGTTGCAGTATCTGTGCCATTGGAAGTATTCGTTTTTTTCCAAACCATTTGCAGGTAAGAATCAGTTCCCGAAAAGTTAAAGAATGCAATTCCGCCAACTCCTGTAGAAGAAGTTTTATTGATCTGTGCGTACAAACCTTTAAACGATTCTATAAACTTAGTATCTGTTGCCGTTCCTGCTGTACCCTGATTGAGTATGGCATTTTGTATAAACGCCTTATTTAAAGGAATTCTGATCTGTGCAGGAACCGTTTTTAGGGTGTCTTTGCCTGCTATAACATCAAATACCTTAGTTTTAGTATTCGGTGCCAGTTTGCCTGTAAAATTTCCCAATAGGGTATTATTGATGGCTTGAACATCCGAACTTTTATAAGTGGTTACCTTATTGGCCAATTGAAATACATCTATACTGTATTTAGAATTGGTAGTATCGCCATAAAATTTGGTCACCGTGCTGGATTCATCGAATTTTAGTACTAAAACGGCCGAATCAAGTTGAGGGGCGGTTCCAAAATCATAACTGTTGCTTACCGGGTAAACTGTCATCGCTATACCTGATTCTGTTTTACCAAAAACAGGGTCAGTCATGTATCCTAATGGATAACGGTTTAATCCTAAAGTATTCGCTGCTGTTTCCCGTACTAATTGTGTGGTAACAGGAGATACCACCAAAGTTCCGGTAATGGCGGTATTTGGATCCACATCTAAACCAACACCATCGGGGTTTTTACACGATGCAAAAAGAAAAAGACCTATCAACAGGGTTAATAAGTCTTGTTTTGTAAATTTCATATTTAAAATAATAATACCTGATTAAGCTACTGAAACCAATTCATCATTTGAAATTTCTTCATAAAAACTGTAGAAGTTTTCAAAATTCTCGGTTAAGTTAAAAGCTAATGTTGGCTTATTGGAATCTTTAACAAATTTTAACACATCTTTGCTTAAGTTTTCATCCGCTAAAACCACTGCGTCTGAGTGCGTTATAGCGCCGATGTGCATGCTATCGCAATCAGATGGCAAAAAGGCTTTGGTGTCATCTTCAGTCATGTTAGCCATTACCGCTTTAGTAGCAAAACTGGCATTCAATTTCTCTGTAAAACCATCCTCATAAACAGAATACACTACTTTAGAATTCTTAAATGTAGGATCATTTTTGTAGGTGGTTTTAATGTAAGCAGGAACCAATGCACTCATCCAGCCGTGGCAGTGAACGATATCTGGTGCCCAACCTAATTTTTTAACCGTTTCCAATGCACCTTTACAGAAGAAAATCGTACGTTCATCGTTATCATCAAAGAATTTTCCGCTGGCATCTCTAAATACCTGTTTGCGTTGGAAATATTCTTCGTTGTCTAAGAAATAAACCTGCATGCGTGCAGCTGGGATGGAGGCTACTTTAATGATTAAAGGATTATCGTTGTCATCAATAATGATGTTCATTCCCGATAAGCGTATTACTTCGTGTAAACGATTTCTTCTTTCGTTTATATTACCGAATTTTGGCATCAAGATGCGGATTTCGAATCCTTTTTCTTGCATAGCCTGTGGCAATTGGCGTGTAATTTCAGAAATTTTAGTAAGCTCGAGGAAAGGCGACATCTCGTGTGTAACAATCAGCAGCTTCGTTTTTGCCATCTCCATATTTTAGGAAAAAATTAAGTTAAATAAAAGATAATGAGCTGCAAAGGTAAGCATAATAATACTATTTATCAATATAGCAAGCATTTGTTTGGTTTCATTTAGATTAATTTACACCTTTGCGGCTTTAATTTAGATTGTCCAAATTGGAAATATTTAAAACCAAAGCAGCGCTTAAGGCATTTTTACAGCCATTAAAAGCATCAGCTAAAAAAGTAGCATTAGTGCCTACCATGGGTGCTCTGCATAATGGCCATATCTCGTTGATAAAACTGGCCCAACAAAATGCCGATATCATTATCTGCAGTATTTTCGTAAACCCTACACAGTTTACCGACCCTAAAGATTTAGAAAAATATCCGCGACCTATTGAACATGATCTGGCAATGCTGGCCGATGCCGGTTGTAACGCTGTGTTTATGCCCAATGTGGAGGAAATGTACCCAATGGGAGCCGATGAGGCATGGCACATCGATTTAGGTCATGCCGAATTTCTGTTGGAAGGCGAGTTTAGGAAAGGCCATTACCAGGGTGTAACGCAGATTGTTAAAAAACTGTTTGATGCTGTGGAGCCTGATGTGGCGATGTTCGGACAGAAAGATTTTCAGCAGGTACTGATGATCAAAAATATGCTATCTTATTTTAAATTGCCCATTACTATTATTACCTGCCCTATTATCCGCGAGGATGACGGTTTAGCCATGAGCAGCCGGAATATCCATTTATCAACAGACGAACGCGCAAATTCGCTCGTGCTGAGTAAATCGCTGCAGTTTGTTATGGATCATTTTGATGAATATTCACTTGCGACATTGGTAGATCGGGCAAAAGCATTTTATCAGGATATAGAAGGTGTAGAACTTGATTATTTTACCATTGCCAATGGCGATACACTCGAGCCAGCCAAATCAAAAGACGAAGATAACTTAGTTGCCCTGGTTGCTGCAAAAGTAGGCACAACGAGGTTGATTGATAATATGATTATTAAATAGTATTAAGATTTTAGTATTAAGTATCAAGACAAACCATGGTTATCGATTATAAAAAAAGATAAATAGCTTTGGTTTTAATGTTGATCCTCTAATCTTTTTGCATGTAAAGCTTCTACCTTAAAACCCTTTTACCTTCAACCTTTTTATTACTAACTTTGCCAAATGGTTATCACAATATTAAAATCGAAAATACACCGTGTTAGGGTAACACAAGCCGAATTGAATTATGTAGGTAGTATTACGATAGATGAGGATTTGATGGATGCAGCTAACATTATTGCAAATGAAAAGGTGCAGATTGTAAATAATAATAATGGTGCGCGTTTTGAAACCTATGTAATTAAAGGCGAGCGTGGAACCGGAACCATTTGCTTAAATGGTGCCACAGCCCGTTTGGCTCAATTGGGTGATGTGCTGATCATCATGTCATATGGTTCACTGCCAATAGAAGATGCTAAAAAATATAATCCAATACTGGTTTTTCCCGACGATAATAATCATTTGCTAAAATAACCTTGTGACATTCGACCTCAAAACAGCGCTAAAATTTATCATCCTGTTTTTAATAGGAATAGGGGTTTTGTATTTAGCTTTTTGGGGTCAGGATTTAGAAAAGATATGGCTGGAAATTAAAACGGCTAATTACTTTTGGGTAATTATTTCTGCCATTGCCGTTTTAATTGCCCATGTGTTGCGGGCTTTGCGCTGGCAGATGTTGTATCAGTCTATCCATTATAATGTGAGCTTTTGGCATGCGTACCACGCCGTAATGATCGGATATCTCGCTAATCTCGCTTTGCCGCGTTTTGGCGAAATTGGTCGCTGTTCCGTTATTCATAAAGCCGAAAAGGTACCCATGTTTGCTTCCATAGGTACGGTAATTACCGAACGGCTGTTTGATGTAGTAATGCTTTTTGTAACCACTTTGGTGATGCTGAGCTTTCAATATGATATTGTAGCCGATTTTCTTTATCAAACCATATATCTTAATCTCGCTAAAAAATTAAATACCGTTAACTATTGGTGGTTAATTAGTTTTAGTGTTGTTATATTTCTGTTCATTGCCACTGCAATCTATTTTCTCCGTCAAAAATTTAATAAAAAATTTCTGCGCATTTTCGTAAACCTCCGCCAGGGATTTGGCTCGTACAGTAAGCTGAAACAAAAAGGATTGTTCTTAACCTATACCCTGGGTATTTGGTTTTTCTATTTACTTTCCATGTATTTTGCTTTTTCTTCGATACAGGCTACTGCCGGATTACATTTTAATGCTGCATTTACAGCAATTGTTTTTTCAGGCTTTGCAATGGCAGCCCCTGTTCAGGGTGGTATTGGTGTTTTTCATTGGATGGTTGCCCGGTCACTGGTATTGTATGGCATATCTTTTAATGATGGCTTAGCCTACTCAACCATTATCCATTCCTCGCAGGTTTTGCTGATCCTGGTTCTGGGTAGTTTGAGTTTGTTCTTCATCCTGACTAAGAAAGAGCCCAAATAATTCTGTTTTCTTTGATCGTTTTATGCGCACCTTACTATATTTTTTAATTGTACTTCGAAACTGCGCTACCGTAGATATACTTCAATAGAAAAATCGTCATCTCGACCAGAGCAGCACGGAGTGGAGAGATCTTTGGGTTGTGTTGCCAAAAGGTTAAAGATTTCTCAGTTACGCTACCGATGGAAAATCGGTAAGCTTCAAAGGAAATGACGATATTATTTTTCTTAAATTCTCTTGTCATTAATGTTGATTATCATCCCATAAATTAGCCTTCAGGATTACAGCCAAAAGAATGCCGTTTCAGTCGTTAACACAGGCCTCTGCACGAGTAAATAAATCTGGAGCTGCTGTCAGCTTAATAGTACAGCTAGCCTTAGTTAAATAAACCTGACCGACAGCGTTATCCAGGTTCTTCCATCTGGATTAAGCAAAGGGCAGGACTATCGGAACCGAAGTATTGCAGTTATTGCTTTCCAAAAAAAACAAATAGATTTTTTGCGACTACATAAGCCGACCCTAAATATGCCATCGCATTAGGAAATGGATTTAAAAATAAATTACTATGCAGCCATAGTAATTTCGATCAGAAATGCTACATTTGATTTACTAACCTTTTATACATAAATGTTATGCATTTTGAATTAAGTGAAGAACAATTAATGATTCAGCAAGCTGCCCGCGATTTTGCGCAGCAAGAATTAAAGCCTGGCGTAATTGAAAGAGACGAACACCAGAAATTTCCGGCCGAGCAGGTAAAAAAACTTGGAGAACTTGGTTTCCTGGGGATGATGGTGAGCGAAAAATATAATGGAAGCGGACTTGATGCCATTTCTTACGTTCTGGTAATGGAAGAGCTTTCTAAAATAGATGCGTCAGCATCTGTAGTGGTTTCGGTAAATAATTCATTGGTTTGTTACGGATTAGAAGCTTACGGCAGTGAAGCCCAAAAGGAAAAATATTTAAAGCCACTGGCTGCCGGAGAAAAAATAGGCGCTTTTTGTTTGTCGGAGCCCGAGGCTGGATCTGATGCTACATCTCAACGTACCACAGCCGAAGATAAAGGAGATTATTATTTGCTTAACGGCACCAAAAACTGGATTACCAATGGTAGTACTGCATCAACTTACCTGGTTATTGCACAAACCCATCCTGAATTAAAGCATAAAGGAATAAACGCTTTTATTGTAGAAAAAGGAATGGAGGGTTTTACCGTTGGGCCAAAAGAAAATAAATTGGGCATCCGTGGCTCTGATACACATTCTTTAATGTTTAACGATGTTAAAGTGCCAAAAGAAAACAGGATTGGTGAAGACGGTTTTGGTTTTAAGTTTGCCATGAAAACATTAGAGGGCGGAAGGATTGGTATTGCAGCCCAAGCTTTAGGTATTGCACAAGGGGCTTTCGAACTGGCAACGCAGTATGCTAAAGAACGTAAATCTTTCGGGAAACCAATTGCTGATCATCAGGCTATTGCTTTTAAACTGGCTGATATGGCTACGCAGATCGAAGCGGCCAGGCTGTTGGTTTACAAGGCTGCCTGGTTAAAAGATCAGGGATTGCCTTATACCCAGGCGGGTTCCATGGCTAAGTTGTTTGCATCGAAAGCTGCCATGGATGTTACCATTGAAGCGGTACAGGTACATGGTGGTTATGGTTTCGTTAAAGAATACCATGTAGAACGGTTAATGCGCGATGCTAAAATTACCCAGATTTACGAAGGGACTTCCGAGATCCAGAAAATGGTAATATCAAGAGAAGTTATTCGGTAGTCTTTAGTCAAAAGTCTGTAGTCCTTAGTCCAATTCGACTCATGACTACAGACTCACAACTCCGAACTAATCCTTCTCTCCGGCAACCGCACTAAATATCGCTTTAATCAAAGCGACAACTATCGCTAAAAATGCTGCAGCGATAAAGCCTGAAGTGTTAAAAGAAGTCATCATATTATCAACCAGTAAAATCATTAAAACGGTGATGATAAATGATACCAATCCTAAGGTTAGGAAATTGATTGGGAAAGTTAGTAGCCTTAGGATGAATCCGATTGTTGCATTTGCAAGTGCAATCAGTACTGAGGCAATAATGGCATTTCCGAAGCCATCAATACTTACGCCCGGCACCAGTTTTGCGCCTATAAAAAATGCCAGTCCTGTTATCAGGATTTCAATAATAAATCTCATAATTGTTATTTTTGTAAATGTTTAAAAGCTATTTTGCCTATTCGGTTATTGTTTGGGTTTCCATATCCTTATTTTCATGTTCGAATAGAAACAATAAACCGGTCATTAAGTTTTCCAGAGATAGTACTTCTATCATAATTAAAAATATTGATGAGGCGAGTCTCTTGCAGGTTAAAAATGCGTATCAGAACAAAGCAGATACGATTAATATGATGTCGGTTTTGATCAAGCCAGGCGATCAGGATAGTATCCAGGATGAGCAGGAAGTGCCTGGAAAGGTTGAAGTATTTGGCGATTCACTCGTGTTTAGTCCCGAGCAGCCTTTTCTAAGAGGTAAAGAATATCTTGTAGAAAGTTACATTGGGGTAAAATTTGCAACCGTTGGCGATCTGATTATGGGAAAGGGTAAGCAGAATTTAAAAGCACAGCAACAAACACTTAAACGGTAATAATCAGCATAATAATTAGTGCTGGTGTTTGATTTTTTATAAAAAATTACTACATTTGCATCGTAATCGAAGAAAAGAGAAGGGGACAATGTCCCCTTTTTCTATGAAATCAGGTTAAAATATGCAGGTAGAAAAGAGAGTTGCAGCCCTCGTAGAGGAAAAAATTGCAGATCGGCCAGAACTGTTTTTGGTTGAAGTGAAAATGTTGCCAAACAATAAGTTGATTATTCATGTTGATGGCGACGAAGGTATTAGCATACAGGATTGTGTAGCCATAAGTAGGCATGTTGGTTTTCATCTGGAAGAGGAAAATGCAATAGAACAGGCTTATAATTTAGAAGTTTCTTCGCCGGGTGTTGGCGAACCTTTAAAATTAATCCGTCAGTACAATAAAAATGTTGGCCGTACGGTAAGCATTAAGTTGAAAGAAGGATTAAAAAAAGAAGGAAAACTGCTTGCGGTTACAGAAGATAATCTGCTGATTGAAGAATCAGTTAAAGAAAAAGGGAAAAAAGCGGTAGCAAAACAAACAGATGTTCCGTTTAATGATATATTAGAAACAAGTGTGTTAATTTCATTTAAGTAAAATGAGTACTACAACAATTAATTTGATCGACTCTTTTCAAGAGTTCAAAGATTTCAAAAATATAGATCGCCCAACGGTGATCAGTGTGCTGGAAGAAGTTTTTCGTAGCATGTTGCGTAAAAAATACGGAACAGACGAAAACTGTGATGTGATTGTTAATCCTGATAATGGGGATTTGGAGATCTGGAGAACGAGAAAAGTGATGGAGGATGGATTTTCTGAGGATGATGATTTAGAAATCGAACTTGCTGATGTACAGAAACTTGACCCAACATTAGAAGTTGGCGACGATTATATTGAGCAGATCACGCTAGAAAGCTTCGGTCGCAGAGCGATTTTAGCCGCACGCCAAACACTTGTTTCTAAAGTATTGGAATTAGAGAAGGATGAAATTTTCAAAAAATATAAAGATCGCGTTGGTGAAATTGTAACCGGCGAGGTTTATCAGGTTTGGAAGAAAGAAACTTTGGTTTTAGATGATGAAGGTAACGAACTTTTAATGCCTAAAACCGAGCAGATTCCTGCTGATTATTTCAAAAAAGGCGATTCTGTAAGAGCAGTAATCTCTAAAGTAGAAATGATCAATGCTAATCCGAAGATTATTATTTCTAGAACGGCACCAGAATTCTTGCAACGCCTGTTCGAACAGGAAGTCCCGGAAATTTTCGACGGTTTAATTACCATTAAGAAAATTGTTCGTGAACCAGGAGAACGTGCAAAGGTTGCTGTTGAATCGTATGATGACCGTATAGATCCGGTTGGAGCATGTGTGGGTATGAAAGGATCACGTATTCACGGAATCGTTAGGGAGTTGAAAAACGAAAATATTGATGTGATTAATTTCACTAATAATATCTCATTATACATTACCCGTGCTTTGAGCCCGGCTAAAATCACTTCTATTAAATTGGATGATGAAACTAAACATGCATCGGTTTATTTAAAACCAGATCAGGTTTCATTAGCTATTGGACGTGGCGGACATAACATTAAACTGGCTGGTAAATTAACCGGTTACGAAATTGATGTGTACCGTGAAGCAGGTGAAGAAAGCGACGAGGATGTGGATTTAGAAGAATTCTCAGATGAGATTGATAGCTGGATCATTGATGAATTAAAGGCTATCGGGTGCGATACTGCTAAGAGTGTTTTGGCACTTACAGTAGAAGATTTGGTAAAACGCACCGACTTAGAAGAAGAGACCATTAAAGAAGTGGTTCAGATTTTACAGTCAGAATTTGAATAAGTGGTGTAATTGCCAAATAAACACTACTTTTGTATTATTATAAAAAATAACAGGAGCTAAATGTCAGACGACAAACCAATCATTTTAATTAAAGCTATTAAAGAACTTAATATAGGCATGGGTACGGCCGTTGAGTTTTTAAACAAAAAGGGATTCTCTGCCGAGAAAAGCCCTATGTTTAAACTTACGGGTGAGATGTATAATGCCTTATTAAAAGAGTATCAGGGAGATAAGATCGTAAGAGAAGAAGCCAAACAAATAGTGATTGGTAAAATACGTCGCGACGAGCCTGAAACTGAGAAGCCAGTAGAAGCGCCGAAGAAAAATGCCGATTTTGAGAAAAATGAGGAGATTTTAATTAAAAATACTCAATCATTTACTCCTCCGGTAGAAAAACCAAAGGCTGTAGAAACACCTAAGGTAGAAGCGCCAACACCAGCACCTGCGGCAGCAGTAGAGCCAGTAAAAGAGAATAAGGCTGAAGAAACCGGATTACCTGGAGTTAAAATTGTAGGCAAGATCGATTTAAATGATCTTAATCCAAAAACGCGCCCAGCTAAAAAAGAAGAAACTCCTGCTGCGCCAGCACCTGTTGTAGAACCAACAGTAGTTAAAGCACCAGAGCCTGTAAAACCGGTTGAACAGCCTAAAGTGGAAGAAAAACCAGTTGAGGTTAAAAAGGAAGAAACTCCTGTTGCACCAGCGCCAGTAGCAGAAACACCAGTGGTTAAAGCACCTGAACCTGTAAAACCAGTTGAACAGCCTAAGGCCGAAGAGAAACCAGTTGAAACAAAGCCGGTAAATAACGAACCTGAGGTAATTAAAGCACGTACGGTTAAATTAACAGGTCCGAATATTATTGGTAAAATTGTTTTACCAACAACACCGGACAGAAGAAACGGTCCAGTAGCATCATCTAGCGATAGTGAAGCTGCTAAACGTAAGCGTAAACGTAAGAAAACTCCGGGGGCACCAGGCCAGCCAGGTCAACATGGTCAAGGTCAGCCAGGACAGCATAATCCTGCAGGTCAGGGCGGTGCACCAGGTCAGCCCCGTCAACCTTATCAAGGTAACAGGCCAGCTAGCGGTACACCATATCAAGGTAACAGACCAGCCGGGCAAGGTGGAACTCCTTATCAAGGAAATAGAAATAACAACAATAACAGACCGGGTTTTCAAAATAGAAATGCTACACCAAGCGGACCTAAAGAAGAACCTACTGAGAAAGAAATTCAAGATCAGATTAAGGCAACACTTGCCCGTTTAAGTGGTGCAGGTAAATCAGGTAAATTTGCACAGCGTGCTAAATTACGTCGTCAGAAACGTGATGATGTTGCTTATAATGCAGAAGAAGCCGCAAACGAGCTTGAATCGCAATCGAAAATATTAAAAGTAACAGAATTTGTTACGGCTAATGAATTAGCGAGCATGATGGATGTACCGGTTACCAAAATTATTGGTACTTGTATGAGCCTTGGTATGTTTGTTTCCATTAACCAGCGTTTAGATGCTGAGACCTTAACCATCGTTGCCGATGAGTTTGGTTACGAAATTCAATTCGTTAAACCTGATGAAGATGAGGAAAACGTAATTGAAGAGGAAGACAAAGAAGCAGATTTAATCGAAAGAGCTCCGGTTGTTACAATTATGGGGCACGTCGATCACGGTAAAACCTCATTGCTGGATTATATCCGTAAGGCAAATGTGGTAGCTGGTGAGGCGGGTGGTATTACCCAGCACATCGGTGCTTACATGGTAACCACGCCAACCGGTAAAAAAGTAACTTTCTTAGATACTCCAGGTCACGAAGCCTTTACGGCGATGCGTGCACGTGGTGCTAAGGCAGCCGATATTGCCATTATTGTTATTGCAGCAGATGATGCAGTGATGCCTCAAACAAAAGAGGCCATTAATCACGCACAGGCAGCAGGCGTACCATTGGTATTTGCTTTCACTAAAGTAGATAAACCAGGTGCCAATGCAGATAAAGTACGTGAGCAATTATCTGTAATGAATATCCTGGTTGAAGATTGGGGCGGTAAATACCAATCACAGGAAATCTCAAGCAAAAGTGGCTTAAATGTTGATTTGCTTTTAGATAAGGTATTATTAGAAGCTGAATTATTAGAACTGAAAGCCAATCCAAATAAACGTGCTACAGGTACGGTAATTGAATCGGCATTAGATAAAGGACGTGGTATTGTAACTACAGTATTGGTTCAGGGTGGTACCTTAAAAGTAGGAGATCCAATCTTAGCAGGTAGTTACAGCGGACGTGTAAAGGCATTAACCAATGAACGTGGTGCTAAAGTAGAATCTGCAGGTCCATCACAGCCGGTACAGGTTTTGGGTATGCAAGGAGCGCCTACAGCAGGTGATCGATTTAATGCTTTAGAAAGTGAAACCGAAGCACGTGATATTGCAAACAAGCGGATGCAGTTACAGCGCGAGCAGGGCTTACGTACGCAGAAACACATTACTTTGGATGAAATTGGTCGTCGTTTGGCAATCGGTAACTTTAAAGAACTTAATATCATTGTTAAAGGTGATGTGGATGGTTCTATCGAAGCATTGTCAGATTCATTACTGAAACTATCTACAGAGCAGATCCAGATCAATATTATCAGTAAAGGCGTTGGTCAGATTTCAGAGTCTGATGTATTGTTGGCTTCGGCATCTGATGCAATCATTATCGGTTTCCAGGTTCGTCCATCAACAGGTGCACGTAAATTGGCAGAAGCTGAACAGATTGATATTCGTTTATATTCTATCATTTATGATGCCATCAACGAGATTAAATCGGCAATGGAAGGTATGTTGGATCCAGAGTTTGAGGAGAAAATTGTGGCTAACGTTGAGATTCGCGAAACATTTAAAATCACTAAAGTGGGTACCATTGCAGGTTGTATGGTACTGGATGGTAAGATTACCCGTAACAGCAAGATCCGTATCGTTAGAGATGGTGTTGTAGTATACACCGGTGAACTGGCATCTTTAAAACGCTATAAAGATGATGTGAAAGAAGTATCGAAAGGTTATGAGTGTGGTTTAAATATTCAGAACTTTAACAACATCGAAGTTGGCGATATTGTAGAAGCTTACGAACAGGTTGAAGTAGCCAGAAAACTTTAATTGGTTTAAGAGATATGATTTTAAAGTGGCCTCAAAAAGGCCACTTTTTTTGTTGAAGCGAAATATTAATCTTAAAATTATCGGATAATATTGAGTTGTTATCTTAAAATTATCGGATAATATTGAGTTCTTATCTTAAAATTATCGATATTTGTATTCTTCAATTATCGATATGGAAAGATCAACTGCATTAAAATCTCTAAAAAACCACCTTAATAAGCCTCAGCACACCATTATTATAGGGCCAAGGCAGATCGGCAAAACCACGCTTGTTAAGCAGTTGGCAGAGCAATTGCAAATGGAAAATGAGCTAGTGTATTTTTTAACCTTCGAAGATCCTGTCATTTTAGAGGCCGTAAATCAGCATCCCGAAAATATTTTCAATTATACCTTATTGCCGGCCGATCTTCCTGCAGATAAACGGTTATATGTCATTATCGATGAAGTTCAGTATGCAAAAGACCCCAGTAATTTTTTAAAACTTTTATACGATAAGTATTCACCAAAATTAAAAATCATCGCTACAGGTAGCAGTGCGTTTTACATTGATAAGAGTTTTAGGGATAGCCTGGCCGGTAGGAAAAAGGTATTCGAATTTTTTCCTTTGGCCTTTGATGAGTTTCTCCATTTTAAAGGTGAAGATGATTTAATCGTGGAATGGGAGCAGATGATTAAGAGACCAACATATCAAGGCCTTCAGCTAAACCGTATAAACCTTTTGTTTGATGAATATTTGGTTTATGGTGGTTATCCGGCCGTTGTATTGGCAGATACTGAACAGGAAAAGCAGGAAATGCTTAAGGAGCTTGTAAACAGCTATATGAAAAAGGATGCTTTGGAAGCAGGAATTAAGGAAGAACTAAAGTTTTTTCAGCTGGCAAGGCTGTTGGCCGATCAGACTGGCAGTCTGATCAATAACAACGAATTAGGAAATACCCTAAAGATGGCCAGTTCTACAATTGAAAATTATGTTTATTTAATGCAGAAAACCTTTATTGTACAATTACTATCTCCTTTTTATGGCAATGTGCGTAAAGAGTTGACCAAAATGCCAAAGGTTTATTTTAACGATAATGGTTTGCGTAATGCGTTGCTGAATAACTTTTCTAGACCAGGCGATAGGGGCGATAAAGGAGAACTTCTAGAAAATTATACATATATCAGATTGAGGCAGCTTTATGATGCCGATCACCTGCATTTTTGGCGTACAGCTGATGGTAACGAAGTAGATTTTGTAGTAGAAGAACAGCTCAACAAAGGAATGGCCTACGAGGTAAAATATAACGATATTCAGTTTAAACCTAATAAGTATAAAAAATTTGTTGAGGCTTATCCTGATTTCAATCTGGAATGTGTTTGTAAGATACTTACAAAAAATGATTCGATAGAGGTTATCAGGTTATAGCTTGTTAACCTAAAGATAATATAAATGCTGCATCAAAAATATTGATGCACTTTTTGTTTTTGGGAAACTACTTTAGCTTTTTTGAAGCCTGATTGCATGATAATATCCTGAATGGAAATTTCGTAAAGTTCGGCTATTTTACCAAGCTGCGAAAGCGAAAAATCCACTTCATTGTTTTCCCATTTTCTGTAAGCAACCCTGCTTATTCCGATTGCATCAGCAGCGTATTGCTGTGTAAAGCTATACTTATCTCTGTACCTTCTTAAGGTAACCCCTATATCTAACATATTAAGAAACGTTAACGGCTATGTATTTTTATTATTTACCTATTGTATATAATAATGTAAATAATGATAATAAGGAATTGTCAAAAATAGTAAATAAAATCGGTTTATTTGTGTAGGTTTTAACTTGTCGAAAAACAAATAATAATCAAAAGGATTGTTGTATTTTAATTAAACTTTAGCTTTAAAAAATTGAAAATCTATAATACAGGTTGTACGTATGATTATAAGTTCATAAAGGGTATTCTCTTTTTATTTCTAATATTGGCTTGCACTAGCTGTAAAAAAGATAAGCCGATCGAGATAGATAAGGAGGAAATTGTTTCGCCAACTACGGGTACAAGAACTGAATTTACGCTTGATTCTATTTTTTTATATGCAAAACAGGTTTATTTCTGGAATGATGTGTTGCCCGGCTACAGCACTTTTAAACCAAGAGAAAAATATAGTAAGGTCCAATCTGAAATAAGTGCATTTAGAAATGAACTTTTCGATATTTCCCAATTTAAACTTAACCAGGCTACTGGTAAGCCATTTGAACTTTCAACTTACAATAACTTACCAAAATACTCCTACCTCCAGATAGGAAGGACTACTGGAGGAGGGAATCGGGCCGGGGTAATCAACGGAGAAGCTGTGTTGGCTAAACGCCTTATTCGTTTAGAAGACAAGGTGATTGCTTATTTAGCCTTAGGTTCATTCCCATCTTTAAGCACAGCTAAATCTAAATTAGATCAGGTTTTTGATGAAATTTCAGTGGATAAACCTAAATATCTGGTTTTAGATTTACGTTCTAATGGCGGCGGCTATGTTGAAACAGCAGAGTATGTTGCCAATTTAATTGCACCCAATAAATTAAATGGAAAAGTAATGTATTCAGAACAATTTAATCAGATACTTCAAAGTGGTAAGGCA
>Ga0163162_10000066_pt1 | contig 100009 bp, 98 predicted proteins | sample S55metaG_FD_115310 | JGI IMG/M metagenome (GOLD analysis project Ga0163162, IMG submission 115310) | Switchgrass rhizosphere microbial communities from Kellogg Biological Station, Michigan, USA - S5-5 metaG | ecosystem: Host-associated > Plants > Roots > Rhizosphere > Soil | place: USA...
CTTTGCACCTCAATTAACAAAAGTATTAACGCTTTAATATTATTCAAGTAATGTATTTAAGTAAAGAAGCAAAAACAGAGATTTTTGCAAAACATGGCAAAAGCGCCACCGATACAGGTTCGGCAGAAGGTCAGGTAGCTTTATTCACCACGCGTATCGCACATTTGACTGGACATTTGAAAACCAACAAAAAGGATTTTTCAACCCAGCTTTCGCTTCAAAAATTAGTAGGTAAACGCCGTGCATTGCTGGCTTACCTGTATAAAAAAGATATTGAAAGATACCGTGCTATCATCAAAGCTTTACAGCTGCGTGATATTATCAAATAAATCTTTCCGGAATTTCTTAAAAAGCCATCCCAATTCGGATGGCTTTTTTACTTTTGCAAACAATTATTTTACAAAATAAAAACCGGTGTGTTCTGAAGATGAAAAACACACCACAACAAAAACAAGATGAGTTTAAATGTAATTAAAAAGGTTATTGATCTGGGTGACGGACGCACCATTGAGATCGAAACCGGTAAGCTGGCCAAACAGGCTGATGGGTCTGTAGTTGTGAAAATGGGAGATACGATGTTATTGGCTACTGTCGTTTCTTCGCCCGAAGCAAAAGAAGGAGTTGATTTTCTGCCCTTGTCAGTTGACTACCAGGAGAAGTATGCCGCTACTGGCCGTATCCCGGGTGGTTTTTTACGTCGTGAAGCAAGATTATCAGACTATGAGGTGTTGATCTCACGTTTGGTTGACCGTGCTTTGCGCCCTTTGTTCCCTGAAGACTACCACGCAGATACACAGGTAATGATCAGCTTAATTTCTGCAGATAAAGAAATTATGCCCGACTGCCTTGCAGGTTTAGCAGCATCAGCAGCTATTGCTGTTTCTGATATTCCTTTCAACGGACCAATTTCTGAAGTTCGTGTAGCTAAAATTGATGGCAAATTAGTAATCAATCCAACATTAAGTCAATTAGAAGCTGCTACGCTTGAATTTATTGTAGCTGGTTCTGAGTTTGATATCAACATGGTTGAAGGTGAAGCTAAAGAGATCCAGGAAACTGAGATGATCGAGGCTATCAAATTTGCTCATGAAGCTATCAAAATACAATGCTTAATTCAAAGAGAATTAACCGCTGCAGTTGGCAAAACCGAAAAACGTGTTTATAGTCACGAAAATCATAACGAAGAACTGAAAAAAGCGATTTACGCTGCTACTTACGAGCAAGTGTATGCTATTGCTTCTTCTGCTTCTGCGAAAGATGAGCGTTCTGCTAAATTTAAAGAAGTACGTGATGCTTATATTGAAACTTTAGGCGAGATTGATGATGTAACTAAGTTTCTTGCAAAAAAATATTATCACGATGTAGAGTATGATGCTATCCGTAACCTGGTGTTAGATGAAGGTAAACGTTTAGATGGTCGTACAACTACACAAATACGCCCTATATGGAGCGAAGTAAGTTATCTTCCTTCGGCGCACGGTTCAGCTATATTTACCCGCGGCGAAACCCAATCATTAACGACAGTTACTTTGGGCGCCAAGGATGATGAGCAAATGATCGATGGTGCGTTTATCAATGGTTATCAGAAGTTCTTGCTTCATTATAACTTCCCGGGTTTCTCAACTGGTGAGGTTCGCCCGAATAGAGGAGCAGGCCGCCGGGAAATAGGCCACGGTAACCTGGCCATGCGTTCATTAAAGCAGGTATTGCCATCTGACGACGAGAACCCATACACTATCCGTGTAGTATCCGATATTTTGGAATCAAACGGATCGTCATCAATGGCTACTGTATGTGCCGGTACGCTAGCGCTTATGGATGCCGGTGTGAAAATCAAGGCTCCGGTAACAGGTATCGCTATGGGTTTGATCACCAATGAGATGGGTACCAAGTATGCAATCCTGTCTGACATTTTAGGTGACGAAGATCATTTGGGAGATATGGACTTTAAGGTAACTGGTACCGAAAATGGTATTGTTGCTTGTCAAATGGACTTGAAAATCAACGGTTTATCATACGAAGTATTAACAAAAGCTTTAGATCAGGCAAAAGATGGCCGTTTACACATCCTGAACGAGATCAAAAAGACACTGAGCGAGCCGCGTGAGGATTACAAACCACATGCACCACGTATTGTGACTATCAGAATCGATAAGGAATATATTGGTGCTGTTATAGGTCCGGGTGGTAAGATCATCCAGGAAATGCAGCGTGAAACAGGAGCTACCATTTCGATCGAGGAAAAAGACAATCAGGGTATTGTTCAGATATTTGCTGCAGACAAAGCTTCAATTGATGCCGCTGTAGGACGTATCAAAGCAATCGCAGCAAGACCTGAAGTGGGCGAAATTTACGAAGGTAAAGTAAAATCGATCATGCCTTTCGGTGCATTCGTTGAGATCATGCCAGGTAAAGATGGTTTGCTTCACATTTCAGAAATCGACCACAAACGTTTTGAAACGATGGACGGTATCTTCAAAGTAGGTGACGAAGTAAGAGTTAAATTACTTGACATAGACAAACAAGGTAAATTAAAGCTATCAAGAAAGGTTTTATTGCCGAAGCCAGAAAAAGCACAATAATTTAAAAATCAACGTATTATATAAGCCTCCGGAAACGGAGGCTTTTTTTATGAAATTTTTTTTCACTTTTCTAAAACAATTGAAATGTTTTTGCACTTAAGTTAATAATATGCGCCTTGATCCTTTACCAAATACGAACAAGAGGTTGAATACTGTTAACGCTGACTCATTAAATTTGCTTAATGGGACTGCCGCTGTTATCCATGCTAATGAGGATGATCTGACCAAATTATTGCTCTACGAGATTATGCGGGTCAAACAATTAATAAAACAATCTGAGAGCATACCTAACAATAGCAGCCATATTGCTATCCCCATCTTGAATGAGCTTGTTTCTGAAGCTTATAACTCCCTTGTCGACTATGATGTAGTATTGATGAAAAAATACTACGATCTGTTGCAAAATTGTGATTGAGGGTCAGTTAATCAGTAATCGGTTAACCGGTAATTAGTTAATCAGTAATTGAGATTAGCTAATAGACGTCAAATCAGCCATTAGTATAAAATTTCTATATAACTAATAACTGATTAACTGGTTAACTAATCACTAATTACTATATTCGACCCATGAACCACCTCATAGCACCTTCCATTTTAGCATCCGATTTTGGCAACCTTCAGCGTGACATTGAAATGCTGAACAGGAGTGAAGCCGATTGGATCCACGTGGATGTGATGGATGGTGTATTTGTGCCTAATATATCCTTCGGTTTCCCTGTGATGGAAGCTGTAAAGAAGCACGCTGCCAAGCCTTTGGATGTGCATTTAATGATCGTCGATCCGGACCGGTACGTTAAAGAATTTGCAGAAAAAGGGGCATACAGTATCACTGTTCATTTTGAAGCTTGTACGCATTTGCATCGCACTGTACAAGGCATCAAGGAAGCAGGCTGTCATGCTGGCGTCGCTTTAAACCCGCATACGCCAGTTGCATTTTTAGACGATATTATTGAAGACCTCGATCTGGTATTGATCATGTCGGTTAATCCGGGCTTTGGTGGGCAAAAGTTCATTCAAAACACCTATAAAAAACTCCACGATCTGAAAGCTTTGAGTGCTTCACGGAATCCTAACCTTCATATTGAAGTAGATGGTGGCGTCGGAGAGCAAAATGTGAAACAATTGATAGATGCGGGCGCAAATGTTTTTGTCGCAGGCAACTCGGTTTTCTCAGCCGCAGATCAGCTGCAGGCTATCAAAAATTTAAAAAATCCCTTTTAAATTACCACTATCATAATTAAGCCGCTTAATACTGGGTTAAAATTAATTTTTTAATATTATGCCAATTTAAGGCGTTTGCCGGATAGATAATTATGATAAAAATATTGCAAATATTCTCTGCTAACATTATCAAATTGTTTAACTTTGGCCGAACCAAATATAAAGTTGGCAATTATGCCATTAGTTTATTTTAAATCAAAAAAATAATATGAAACACAATTTCGGTGCCGGACCAGGCATTTTACCGCATGAGGTATTTAAACAAGCCGCAGAGGCAGTGTTAGAATTCAACGGAACAGGATTGTCGATATTAGAGATATCACACCGTTCGCCTGAATTCGAAGCTGTATTGGATGAGGCTGTTAGACTGGTGAAAGAACTTTTTGAAGTTCCCGAAGGTTACTCGGTATTATTTTTACAGGGTGGTGCAAGCACACAATTTGCATTGGCTCCATACAATTTATTGCCGGAAGGTGGCAAGGCTGCTTACCTGGATTCAGGTGTTTGGGCCAGCAAAGCCATCAAAGAAGCAAAATTCTTTGGCGAAACTGTTGTGGTAGCTTCATCTAAAGAAAGCAACTACACTTATATCCCAAAAGATTTTACTATACCTGCTGATGCGGCTTATTTCCACATCACATCAAACAATACCATTTACGGTACACAGTTGCCGGAATTCTTTAAATCACCTGTGCCGGTGGTTTGCGATATGTCATCAGACATTTTTAGCCGTAAAGTAAATGTAGCTGATTTTGGTTTGATCTACGCTGGTGCGCAAAAAAACATGGGTCCTGCAGGTGTTACCCTGGTTATCGTGAAAGATTCGATATTAGGCCAAACCGGTCGTAAGATACCTGCAATGTTCAACTACCAGGTTCAAATTGAAGGTGGATCGATGTACAATACGCCACCTTGCTTTGCCATTTTGGTATCAATGCTGACACTGCGTTGGTTAAAATCAAAAGGTGGTGTTGAAGCGATCCAAAAAGAAAATGAGGCTAAAGCTAAAGCGTTATATACTGAAATTGACCGCAACCCATTATTTAAGGCAGTTGCAGTTCCTGAAGATCGCTCATACATGAATGTTTGCTTTGTGATGGAAAATCCAGAGCATGAAAAGCCGTTCCTGAAATATTGCGAAGAAAAAGGCATCGTGGGTATCAAAGGGCACAGAAGCGTAGGCGGTTTCAGGGCATCAATTTACAATGCATTGCCGATCACCAGCGTACACGTGCTGATCGATGCTATGCAGGAATTCCAGGAAAAGAATAAATAATTTGTTAGTGACCGGTTATCGGTGACTAGTTATCAGGCCTTATTGTTTGATAATTATTACTGATAACTGATCACCGGTTAACTGATAACTATAAAAAACCATGATCAAAATATTAGCTAACGATGGTATCGATCCGATAGGTAAAAAAATGCTGGAAGATGCCGGATTTGAAGTAGATACCAATAATATACCACAGGATGAATTGCCTGTGAAATTGCAGGCTTATGATGCTATAACTGTGCGCAGCGCTACCAAAGTGCGCAAAGCATTGATCGACGCTTGCCCTAATCTGAAACTGATCGGCCGCGGTGGGGTAGGTGTGGATAACATTGATGTAGATTATGCTAAAGAGAAAGGCGTTGGCGTCTATAATACTCCTGCATCTTCATCTTTATCTGTTGCTGAATTAGTGTTTGGCCAATTATTTGGCTGTGTTCGCTTTTTACCAGACAGCAATCGCAAAATGCCGGTTGAAGGCAATACCAAATTCAACGACCTGAAAAAAGCTTATGCAAAAGGTATTGAGCTTCGCGGAAAGACTCTAGGTATAGTGGGCTTTGGCCGTATCGGTCGCGAGGTGGCAAAAATCGCTATTGGTGTTGGGATGGATGTGCTGGCATATGACCTGTATCCATTTAATCCTGAGTTAGAACTTGTATTAGGTGGAGGCATTGCAGTTAGTGCAAAAGTTACCATCGCTTCATTAGAAGAGATAATAGCTCAGTCTGATTTCATCACACTACATACACCGTTCGTAGATAAGGCTTTATTCGGCACTGCCGAGCTTGCTCAGACTAAAAAAGGTGTAGGGCTGGTGAATATCTCTCGTGGTGGTTTGATTGATGAACTAGCATTGATCGATGCCTTAAACAGCGGCCAGGTGTCATTTGCTGCACTGGATGTGTTCGACAACGAGCCAACTCCACGCGAACAAATATTGAAACACCCTAAAATATCATTAACACCGCATATCGGTGCCGCAACCAACGAAGCCCAGGAACGTATAGGGGTGGAGTTGGCTAGTTTGATAATAGGGCATTTTAAGAAATAATAGGAGGTTCGAATCCCTTCTTCCACACAATATTAAACCCGGTCAATTTGGCTGGGTTTTTTTGTGGTATTATAATCTTTAATCTCTAAATTTATGATACCATGCTTTACGGATACTTATCACAGAATTCAGACGAAAGGAAAGTAGTTGAGTTAATCACAAGGTTCATACCCAAAAATGATCATTATCCTGATTTGACATTTTTCTACAACTTGCTTTTTGATCCAGTTAAGCAAGAAGGCATTGAGAATTATCAAGGCTTTTATGTTGCGACGGATGTTAAGAGGGAAGAAATTGGGGTTGAAAGAGTGGGGAAACCGGGTGACTATGATATTGTTTTTATTCCCTATAATAAGGATAAGCTGTATTATGATCGTACAGCTGTGTATGAAGTTAAAATTGCTCGTCCAACTTTTGAAAAACCTAATAAGGATACCAATTCATTGGGACAAAAACAATTATATGGGCTCATTGAGGACGGATTCCCATTAGTGGGTTTGTTACATATAGTTATTGCTAAACCACTATTGCTTGAACAAACTTCAGTAATAAAAATGGGAAAAAAGCCAATAAATATAGATTGGCAACCAGGCGATCCTCCTCAATCAAATCTTGATGATTTAATTGAAGATCAACCGCTTGATTGGCTGCCATGGTATTCAATGGATAGACAAATGGAAAGACTTATTTCTGCCGGTTTTCCTAAATACGTAGGTATAAATGCGTTTGCTATAACAAAAAATACAGATGGTAAATTAAGCATTTCAAGCTCACGTGAATACGATGGATACACATCAGGTTATTTTAACCCTAAAATGAAACAAGAGACCATTGAAAAAATGGAATTTCATTTTCTGAAATATAAAGATCGACGTTATCGTAAAATCTCTATATGGAATCATGAATCATAACCTCCTTCATGTTAAAATCCTGTCCACTCAGGGTCGCTTACAGAAGTTCTAATAAACGCTGAAATACTGTAATCATCTTAACAGCATTACTATACGAACAGAAAAACAAATAACTATTAATCCTCTCGCTCGGCTTTTAGATATTCATGGTGAATGACAGCCTTTTTTAGCAATGCATTGGTACGCAGCATTTTTGTAAATAGCTGTAGCTTTTCCATATCAGGCCGATAAATATCCCTCTTTAGCCTTTCAGATTCACTTAACTGAGGTAGGATTTCAATTTCTGTTTTTAGTTTTTCTTCCCTGGTCATAGTTATGAATATACAAAATTATAACAATATTCCCAGTTTTTTAAAGCGTGTAAGTCACATCCTTCTCCGGAATTGACACAGGAAAACCTTCTTCTTCCAAAGCTTCTGCCAAAGCCTGCATGCTGGCTTCTTCGCCATGTACCAGGAAGATCGTCCTCAATTTATCTTTATCCTGCTGACGTGCAACATTCATCAGGTCTTCATGGTCGCCATGGGCGCTTAAAACATCTGTTTGTTTGATGGTGGCATATACAGATAATTCCCGGTCTTTAATATGAACAATAGGATCGCCACGAAGTAAGCGATTTCCTAAGGTGCCTTTTGCGCAGTATCCAATAAACAGGATGGTGCAATAATAATTCTGGATATTCTCATACAAATGATCCTGAATACGTCCGCCCTCAAGCATGCCTGCAGATGAGATGATAATACAAGGTTCAAAATAATTAGATACCTGCCGGCTGTCCTGCAAACTTTCTATGTATACCAGGTTATCAAACTCAAACTCATCACCTTTGGTTTGAAAGAATTCACGGGCTTCTTCATTTACAAGGCTGTGGTGCTTACGGAATATCTCGGTGGCAGCTACAGCCATCGGGCTGTCTACAAATACCTTAACGGGCGGCAAAAGCCCCTTAGTGAAGATTTTATTCAGCGAATAAACCAGCGATTGTGTGCGACCGATACTAAATGCCGGGATGATCAACCGGCCCTGCTCTTTTATGCAGGCCTTTTCAATGGTTTCTACCAGTGCCTGTTCAACCGTTTTATCCTTTGTATGCATTCGGCCGCCATAGGTCGATTCTGTGACCAGGTAATCTACATGAGGCAGATCTTGTGGGTCATCCAATACGGGGTAATTCTTGCGCCCTATATCGCCTGTGAAGGCAATGGTTTTCTCCTCGCCATGGTCATTTATTTTAAAAACGGCTGCTGCTGCACCCAACAAATGGCCTACTGGGATAAATGTCAGTTCTATATTGCCATTAATGCGAAATGAACGGTTAAAACCTATAGTGACAACCCGCTCTATGGTATACATCACATGCTTATGGAGATATAGAGGTTGCTGCGCAGGGTGGTGATGTTTTTTCCGGTTATGCTTTCGGCTTTTATTGATCTTGCCCATGAAAATATTCACAGAGTCAAGTAGTAAAAGTTCAGTCAGATCAGCAGTAGCCGGGGTGCATAAAATCTGCCCATCAAAACCCATCCTGATCAGGGTAGGCAGATTGCCGGAATGATCTATATGTGCGTGGGTAAGAACAACCAGATCAATTTCCGACGGGTCGAAAGGAAAATTTTCGTTCGATTGAACGCTGCGGTCTTTCTCATAATCCAGCCCGCAATCTATCAGTATTTTATATTGGTCAACCTCGAGCAGGTGCATACTTCCTGTTACCTGTCGGGCCGCGCCGTGTATGGTTAATTTCATTCTTTTTAGTCGATGGTCCATAGTCGATAGACCATGGCTACAATTTATGCAATTTTTAAAATCTATGGACTATCGACCATAGACTATTGACTTATTTACGCTTCAAACTGCAACTGGCTCAGATAACGATACAGGCCGTTTCCGTTGCCCATCAGTTCTTCATGACTTCCGCTTTCAATCACTTTCCCTTTTTCAAGCACGATGATCTTATCGGCCTCACGGATGGTAGACAGGCGATGGGCTATTATGATAGAAGTACGGTTCTTCATTAATTCTTCCAAAGCTTCCTGCACCAAACGTTCTGACTCAGAGTCGAGGGAAGAAGTAGCTTCATCTAAAATTAAGATTGAAGGGTTCTTCAACAACGCCCTCGCTATGGCTATACGCTGCCTTTGTCCGCCGGAAAGTTTTACGCCGCGCTCACCAACAATGGTATCATAACCTTCCGGAAATGAGATAATGAACTGGTGCGCATTGGCGCGTTGCGCCGCTTTTATGATATCCTCTTTGGAGGCGCTCAGTTTACCATAAGCGATATTTTCCTGTATCGTACCGCCAAACAGCATTACATCCTGTGGGACTATGGCTACCTGGTTTCGAATGTCCGTCAGGCTATAGCCATCCGATGGTTTATGATCGAACAGGATAATCCCGCTTTGCGGATGATAGAATTGTAATATCAGCGAAGCCATAGTCGACTTGCCAGAACCACTTGGCCCGACAATCGCTATCTTTTGCCCTGTCTGCGCTTCAAAAGATACGCCTTTTAATACCTCAATTTCAGGACGAGACGGATAATGAAAATTAACATCATCGAAGGCGATATTACCATCAATTTTTTGTTTGATCTCATTTTCAGTGTGATCGATAGAAACATCTTCGCTTGTTTCAGCTAATATTTCCAACACACGTTCACTGGCACCAATCGCCTTCTGAAGATTTGCGTAATTGTCTGGAAAACTGCCCATTGCAGCAGCAACAAAAGCACCGTAAATTACGAACTCTGTTAATTTGCCGATGTCAAATCCCTGAGTGTGATTACTTACCATGATAGAACCCACCCAAATAATACCGACTATTGCTCCAAAAATGCAGAACACGATAAACGCTGCAAATAAGCCTCGGAATTTGGCACCCTTTACTGCTAATTTTACGACGTCCTGTAAATTGCCATTATAACGCCCTGCTTCAAAAGCCTCATTAACAAATGCTTTTACATTAGCGATCCCTTGTAGCGTTTCTTCGACAACAGTGTTAGACTCAGCTAGCTTATCCTGGGCTTGTCTTGACAATTTTCTTATAAAGCGGCCAAAAACTATTGCTATGATTATTATAACCGGAACCATTGCCAATAAAACCAACGTAAGCATTGGCGAAGCAATAACCAACAATGTGATACCACCTATCAAAAGTATTGACTGCCTTATCATTTCGGCAAAAGTGGTTGTAATCGCATCTTGTATTTGAGAAAGATCGGCTGATATGCGGCTGTTTAATTCTCCAACCCTGCGGTTGGCAAAGAAATCCATTGGAAGAGTAATAAGCTTGAAGTAGGTATCACGGCGAATATTTGCCAGTGATTTTTCTGCTACCTGTACAAACCATAATACTCTGAAATAGGAAACAATAGCCTGAACGAATAATATTTCAAAAGCCAATAGTCCGATTTTACCGAGACTGCCGGGCAGAAAACCATAAGTCGGCTTGCCGTTGGAAATAGTGATCAATCCGCTTAAAAGTTTAGGGAATATTAAACCGGTAAGACCAGATAATATGAGGAAAAATAATGCAGCAGCGAATTTTAAACGATAAGGTTTTACGTAACTTAAAAGCTTTACTACATTTTTTAAACTTTGACTATTGATTTTCGCCTTAGGAAGATCCACTTTTTGCTTATTCCCACTATTTAAACTGTTCCTTCCTCTTGCCATTTTCTGATTATAAAAGCTACAAAACTACGCCTTAAACGCCCGTTTCCTCGTCAGTAAATATAAAATTGACAAAAATAGGAGAACTATAGCACCGATTAATATACGTAACTGGCTTGTCTGATGGGTTTTCTCTTTTTCTGCTTCCTGTTTTAGCTGATCAATTTGCTCTCGCAGCTTGTTGATAGTAGTCATGTAGGCTAGCGTAGCAGTTTCAGATTGTGTGGAATGTGTTTGCGCCTGTTGCTGCTGGAAAACGCGGTAGTCCATCAGTATTTTAAGCTCGCGGAATATATCGTCATCCGTCTTGACAATATCCATTAAAATATCATTCGACCTGCGGATGTCCTTTTTTGTTTGCAACCCAAATATGCCGGTATGTTTTTTCAGACTCTCATCATATTGACCGAATTTTTGCCGGCGATTTTCCAGCATTTGGTTGATCTTAGCCCTTTGCAGTTGGTAAGCCAGGGAGTCGGAATTTGATTTTTGTGCAAACACTAACACAGGGAACAAACACAGAATGCAAAGTCCGTAAAGTTTTTTCATATGCAATTACTCAAAATTGATGATAACACTATCACCTAAATTCAACCCTAATAACCCACTTGCGTTGCCTTTGTTTATAGCAATCTCCAAATGGTCGCTTATTCCGAATAAGCACAGCTTTTCACCCTCAGGCACCTCGTTGTAATGCCAGCTCAGATGATTGATGGTTTCGTTGCGCTTGAAGGATAGGGTGAACTGTCGTCCTTGCTGTACTTTGTTGAAAAACTCCTTGGTAATATTGGTGATCACGTTCTGGAACGAGTCGATATAGATCACCACGCCTTTTATCATGTTTTTTTCCACAACCGGCTGCAGGTTCATCTTCTTTTCCATTGCTGCAATAGGCAGTCCGATCTCGCTTAACTTACCTCCGCCAGCAAGATGGCATGCCGCTTTAACAAAAATGTCAGCCAGCGGAAAATGCAAAAATTTAAGATCCTGCATGATGTTGATCTCGACAATTTCATCAGGCTCTGAGTTGAACATTAACGAGAAAATACCATTGTCTGATCCTACAAAAAAATGATTTTTATAGCTGACAGCCAGGTACTTGGTGTCAGAATTATAAACAGTGTCAATACCAATCAGGTGAACAGTTTGCTCGGGAAAATAATAGAAGCTATTTTTTAAAATGAAAGCGGCCTGCTGCACATTAAAGGCAGCTACACTATGGGTTATATCGACAATATTAACAGTTGGCAACAATTTTAAAATACTTCCTTTAAGTGCAGCCTGGTAAATATCTTTGTCGCCCAGATCAGTAGTTAAAGTTATTATTGCCATTAATTTATTGAATATTTATTGCTAATCTTGTGCTAGCATTTGATGCTACAAATATTCAATTTTTAATTCATAAAAAATTCTGCAACTATAAATTCATTACTGTTGAACGAACTTAAAATATCTATAGATAATGTTAACCCCGCTGTATTGTGGGGACCTAATAACGACCACTTCGAGATCATCAAAAAACAGTACCCGAAGCTGAAATTAGTTGCGCGAGGTAACGAGTTGAAAGTGCTGGGTGACGATCACGAACTGGCGATTTTTGACGAGAAATTTACGCATCTGCTTAATCACGTCGAGAAATTCGAAAACCTGAACATCACCGACCTCGAAAGAATATTAGGTTCAAAGGCAGTGGCTAATGCGGCTCCTGAGCAGGCGAACGACAAATCTACAACAGGCGAAGTTCTGGTATTCGGTCCCAATGGCATACTGGTAAAGGCAAGAACTGCCAATCAGAAACGCATGGTGACGGGTATTGATAAAAATGATATCCTGTTTGCCATAGGCCCGGCCGGTACTGGAAAAACTTATACTGCAGTTGCATTAGCTGTTCGCGCTCTAAAGAATAAGGAGATCAAACGTATTATCCTGACCCGACCAGCGGTAGAAGCAGGGGAGAACCTCGGTTTCTTGCCCGGCGACCTGAAGGAAAAGATCGATCCATACCTGAGACCATTATATGATGCTTTGGATGACATGATCCCAGCAGAAAAACTAAAAGTATACCTGGAGAACCGCACCATAGAAATTGCACCACTGGCATTTATGCGTGGTCGTACGCTGGATAACTGCTTTGTGATATTAGATGAAGCTCAGAACGCTACCGATATGCAGTTAAAGATGTTCTTAACGCGTATGGGGCCGTCTGCAAAGTTTATTGTGACAGGTGACGTTACACAGATCGACTTGCCGAAAAAACAGCAGTCAGGTTTACATACCGCTTTAAGAATTTTAACAGACATCAAAGGTATTGAGTTAATCTACCTTACAGGCGAAGACGTAGTGCGCCACAAATTGGTGAAACGCATATTGGAGGCATACGGGGATATACAGTAACAGTGATTAGTTAATCAGTGATTAGAGATTAGTTGTTTTAATTATTCAATTAATATTTGCATTCAACACTAATCTCTGATTAACTAATCTCTAATTAACTAACAATGAACGCTATAAAAGAGACACATTTTAATTTTCCAAAGCAGACCAACTTTTATAAAGGTAAAGTTAGGGATGTATATACCATAGATAATAAATACCTGGCAATGGTGGTTACCGACCGTATCTCGGCTTTTGATGTAGTATTGCCTGAGCCGATCCCTTATAAAGGTCAGGTATTAAACCAGATAGCAGCCAAGTTTTTACATAGCACCAGCGATATTGTACCTAACTGGGTGGTTTCGGTACCTGATCCAAGCGTTACAATTGGCCGTATTTGTGATCCTTTTAAGGTTGAGATGGTTATCCGCGGTTATTTGGCCGGCCATGCGTGGCGTGAATACAGCGCAGGCAGGAGACAGGTATGCGGAGTAAATCTGCCAGAAGGATTGAAAGAAAATGACAAATTGCCTGCACCAATCATCACGCCAACAACAAAAGCATCCGTTGGCCATGATGAAGATATTTCTAAAGAAGATATTCTGGCTCGTGGTATTGTATCGGCAGAGGACTATGCGCAATTAGAGAAATATACCCATGCTTTATATCAGCGGGGTACCGAAATTGCGGCAGAGCGTGGCTTGATCCTGGTGGACACTAAATATGAGTTCGGTAAAGCCGACGGCACAATTTACCTGATCGACGAGATACATACACCAGACTCTTCGCGCTATTTTTATAAGGAAGGATACGAGGAGCGTCAAAAAAATAATGAGGCACAAAAGCAGCTATCAAAAGAATTTGTAAGAAAATGGCTGATTGAAAACGGGTTCCAGGGTAAAGACGGCCAAGTAGTTCCGGCAATGACTAAAGATATAGTTAATTCTATTTCAGATCGTTATATTGAGCTATTTGAACAAATAACAGGCGAAGACTTTGTTAAGTCTGAGAACGACGCGGTTTTAAACAGGGTAGAAGGTGCAATAAATAAAGCCTTAACAACTCTGTAATTTTTTATTGTATATAAAAAAATTATATCTTAGTAGCATAATTAACACAAGATGAAATTTACTGTTGATAAGCACGATAAATATGTTTTGCTGAAGTTGAACGAATCCAAATTGAATTCGTTGGTAACTCCGCAACTAAAATCTGAATTGATTTTGATCAATACTGAAGGGCAGAGAAATATCATCATGGACCTTTCACAGATAAAATTTGCTGACTCATCGGGCTTGAGCAGCTTATTAGTTGGCCACCGTTTGTGCAAAAATGCATCCGGTGTTTTTATTCTTTCCGGCTTAAATGATGCCGTAGCTCGTTTGATCGCTATATCCCAGCTAGATTCCGTACTTTCTATTGTTCCCTCCACCGAAGAAGCGATCGACCTTGTTTTCATGGAAGAAGTAGAAAAACAGTTAAAGAAAGAAGCAAAATAAAAGCCCATGTTGTTTACCCGATATGAAGTTTGAGGTAACAATACTTGGCAGCAGTTCGGCAACTCCAATCTACAACAGAAACCCGTCGGCACAGGTACTAAACATCAATGAACGTCTATATTTGATTGATTGCGGGGAAGGCACGCAACAACAGATGCTACGCTTTGATGTAAAGGCCAGCAGGATAGATCATATCTTTATTAGTCACCTGCATGGCGATCATTACCTTGGTTTGGTAGGCCTTTTATCGTCTATGCACCTTAACGGACGTGTTAAGACGTTGAAATTGTTTGGACCGCCAGAGTTAAAGGAAATCATCGACCTTCAGTTAAAATACTCTGACACTACTTTACAATACCCAATCGAGTTTATTGCGACACATACCGGTGAACCGGAGCTAATACTCGACACCACTGATATTACGGTCGAGACCATTCCACTTAATCATCGAATCGCTACAACCGGGTTTTTATTTAAACAAAAGAAGAGGCTCAAAAAGATCATCAAGGACAAGATCATTGAGCTGAATATTCCCGTCAACCAGTTCTCCGAGATAAAAAAAGGCGCTGATTATGTTGCTCCGGATGGCACCGTTTATAAGAATTGGGAGATAACCAACAATCCGAAAGAGCCCAAAAGCTATGCTTATTGCTCAGATACCATTTATGATGGAAGTTATTTTGAGCAGATAAGTAATGTCGATTTGCTTTATCATGAGGCAACTTTTCTGAACAATATGCTCGATAGAGCCCAAAGCACCTTCCATACCACAGCATTACAGGCAGGAGAGGCGGCATTAAAAACCGGTGCAAAAAGATTGCTTATCGGACATTTCTCAGCTCGTTATAAAACATTAGGTGAGCTTTTGGATGAAGCAATGAGTGTTTTCCCCGAAACGGAATTAGCAATTGAAGGAAAGACTTTTGCTATAGAAGAGTAATTTGCAGATGTGCAAATATGCGGATGTGTAGATGATAAATTGAAAGATTATATTATTTGATCCATTTGCACAACTGCACATCCTCGCATCTGCACATTTATTTATCTTTTTTCCCGCCAAATACCGAGAAGCTGACATAGCGTTTTGGATGAGCTTTCAAATCGATAAATAAAGCATTCAGATTAGCTGACGCGTCATTCAGATTCTTGTAAAGCTTATCATCATTTAATAATAAACCTACTGAACCTTGTCCATTATTGATTTTGCTGACTGCGGCTTGCAGATCAGCAACCGCCTTGTTGGCGTTATCGAGGGTTTGTTTGATATTACTATTGGCCAGGTCATGGGTCAATGTTTCGGCATTGGTGGTGATAGCATCTAAGTGCGAGGTGCTTTTCTTAAGATCGCTGGATACGCCTTCTGCATTTGCCATGATACCATTGATATGACTGGACTGCGAAGCAACAAGCGCATCGATCTTCCTGGTGGTTCCTTCTAAAGTTTGAAGCGAGTTAGCGATACTCAAAAAACTCCTGTCAACATTTTTCTGGAAGTCAGGATTTAAGATCTTATTGACTGCTGCTAATGATGAATCCAGTTTATTTATAAGATGCTCTGCCTTTTTTTGTATAGGCTGCAGACTTTGCGCCAGGCTACCCTGGATATCCGCTTTTAAAGTATCCTGGTCTTCAGCATATACTTTGCTGTTGCCCATTTCAAATACTATTGCTTTTGAACCCAATAAGTCTGTACTTACCAATTTTGCCAGGGTGTTATTAGGAACATTATATTTTGGCTCGATCTTAAACTGAACAACGGTTCTGCCATCTGGCCGCAGATCCATCTTTGAAACACGGCCGATTGGGAAACCATTCACCAATACGGGTTTGGATACCGAAAGACCTTCCACACTCTCGTAAACGGCGTAAAACTTATTGGTACTGGAAAAAACGTCATTACCGCGCAGATAGCTGTAGGTTAGTATCAGGATAGTGATCCCCAGTGCGGTTAATATGCCTATTTTGGTTTCGTTAGATATCTTCATAGAATAGATTTGAGTCCGTTAGGAACACAAACATAGGATAATTATGATTTGTTTACACACCATATCCCACACATCCTATCTAATAACAATTATTTTGCTACTTGTTCTAATCCGTCCCTGTAAGTTTTTAGAGCCCTTATGATAGCATCAACCACTTCATTCTGGCCAGCTTCTGAGTTCAGGAACGCTTCATCATCCGGATTATTAATATACCCCGTTTCCACTAATACAGCGGGCATGGCACTGTGGCATAATACCAAAACTCCTTGTTCACGGATACCTTCGCTTCGTCTGCCGTCTTCAACAAATTCGCCATTTATAAGGTTAGCAAGGTGGATACTTTGTTTACGGAATTTAGTTTTATAGTCGTTGATCAGGATCATGGTCAGCGGGTCGTTAATATCAGCGCTGGTTTGGTTCATGTCCGAATCACCTTCTATCTGGTTATTTTTTATCGCGTTTTCTTCTTCCTTGGTGCGCCATGTTCCGTATACCAGCAACAATACACCTTTTCCTGACCGGTCGGGTACTTCTACAGTTCTATAAACTGGTTTGTGATGTTTATGACCAATCACTTCTCTTATCCGTCTTGGAGCAAGTGAATTACAGTGCAGCGAGATAAATAAATCGCCTTTATTTTCGTTGGCAATATCGGCACGGTGCTGCCACGAAACGTCTTCTTCCGTTTTGCGGGTTAATACCGCTTTTACACCTGTAAGCTCTTTTTCTACCGCAATCTGCAATTTTTTAGCGATAGCAAGCGTTACATCTCTCTCATTGGAATACGAACCAGATGCACCTGGCGAAAAGTGCCCTACCGCACCCGGAGGACGCACACCATGGCCTGCATCAACAATGATAGTCTTGAGTTTAAATGAGCTATCAATGAGGTTGTTTTTAATGGGAGTAACTGATCTAAAGGAGAATAGAGGTAGCGAAATTAGAACTGCCAATAAACTGTAAATCAATCTTTTCAATGCCTTATTTTTCATCAATATTATTTGTTTTTTTTAACGGTAATGACGCTGTCAGATTATTCATTACAATTCATAACGAATAATCTGATGGTTTCATTATTTTTGAGCGCTGTTAACTATACCTGCAAAAATACTATTCATATTCAATTTTGAAATTCGTAAGCCTGTTTTTTCTGCTTGTAATTATTTCAACGGTAAACGTAATAGCATCTGAAAAGGTTAGCAATTTTAGAAGCTACAAACCGGTTACGGATACTATTATTAAGTTGGATTCTGTGCGTGATAGAAAGCTCCTCAGAAACAACAAGCAACCTAAAGGCGCAAAAGCACCGGCAGCCAAAAACGATACCACTAAAAAGAACGGTGGATTGAAGTCAATTGTTACAGCGCATGCCGAAGATTCTACAAGATATGATGACACACATCAGATTTTATATCTATATGGCAGGGCACGTGTGATCAATGAGGATTTTGAATTGGATGCTGACTATATAAGAGTGGATCAAAAAAATAAGCTCATATTTTCCAGCGGCCAGATTGATCCTCTCACCCATAGGTATATAGGACGACCGATTTTTAAACAGGGAAAGGATAAGCCAGTCACCTCCGATTCTCTGTATTTTCATTACGAGACAAAAAAGGGTAAGATATATAATGCATCCTCAGAGCAGGACGGCAATTTTATAACCGGTGGCCAGGTAAAAAGATTGAACGAAACAGAAGCCGCTTATCGCAATATTATTTTTAGTACCTGTAGCCTTCCTTACCCCGAAACGCATTTTGGTATCGTGATAACAAAAGGTATCGGTGAAAAGAACAGGATCATCTCCGGCCCGGCGTTTCTTGAAATAGAAGGTATTCCTTTGCCGCTGGCAATTCCTTTTGGATTTTTTCCAAAACCTGATTCAAAGTCATCGGGTGTCATTATTCCGACATTTGGTGAGGATCAGAAATTAGGCTTTTATTTAAGAAACTTTGGTTATTACCTCGCACTGAATGATTATATAGACCTGACTAATACGGGAACTCTTTATTCAAAAGGATCTTATGAGGTGAATACTTCTGCAAGGTATTTAAGCCGTTATAAGTATTCGGGTACATTGTCATTAAGTTATAGCTCTACTAATTACGGCTTGCCTGGCGATCCTGCAAATAAGGATTTTCATATTGACTGGTCGCACAGCCAGAATTCTAATGCGCATCCTGGTACTACTTTTAGCGCATCGGTTAATGCTGGTACATCAGGATTCTTCCAACATAACCCTGCGACAGAAGGCTATAACCTAAACAACTTGACTTCAAGCTCGCTGCGTTCAAGTATCGCTTACGGTAAAACCTGGGCCGGTACGCCATTCAATTTCACGGCCAACCTGTCGCAGAGCCAGGACCTGGTTAATAAAACGGTGACGCTGGAATTCCCGACATTCAACTTCAACATGGCTACAATCAGCCCGTTTGATTCTAAAGAAAGGGTAGGTACACAAAAATGGTATCAAAAGATATCCGTTGGATACAGTTTGCAGGGAACCAACAAAGTAACTGCCGTACCGGAAGCCGAACTTTTTAAGAGCGAGACGCTGAAAAAACGTTTTCAAAACGGATTTCAACACAATGTTCCCATTAGCTTTAACCAAAACTTGTTCAAATACTTCCAGTTCAGCGCTAATGTAAACTACCAGGAGTGGTGGTATTTACAACATTATAAGGAGCATTTTGCAAGAGGTAGTGTTCCTGGCCGGGACTCGTTGGTTTTTGACACACTTAGCGGTTTTAAGAGGGCTGGACAGTACAATCTGGGAGCTTCCTTATCCACCAAAATATACAGTACTCTTAGCTTCAAAAACAGTAATTTGATGGCTATAAGATATGTGGCAACACCTTCACTGAGCTTTAGCTATCACCCTGATTTTTCTGACCCTTCCTTTGGTTACTATCAATATGCAATCAGTTCAGCTACCATACCTTATCCGATCAGTTATCAAAAATATTCCATATTTCAGAATGCGGTGTACGGAGGGCCTACGGCGGGCAGAACCGCAGGGTTGGGCCTGACTATTGACAATAACATCGAGGCTAAGATGCGGGCTAAAGCCACTGACACGTCCGGAACCGACAGGAAAATAAAAATACTCGAGGGCTTTAATATTTCTACTTTTTACAATTTTGCAGCCGACTCATTCAAGCTTTCTGCAATTCAATTTTCAGGGCACACCGCGCTGTTTAAGCAAAAATTGAACGTATCCATTAATGGCACCCTTGACCCTTACGTAACGCAGGTGCGCGACTCAATTGGGAATAATACAATTATCAGGTACAAGGTGCCAGTTAATAAATACACTTTCCAAAATGGCAATTTCCCTACTCTAACCTCGTTTAGTGTATCTGCAAGTGCAAGTTTAAATCCTGCAATATTTAAACCTCAGAATGCGCAACAACAACCACCGCCAGGTACATTACAAAATATGAGCCCGGAACAAGCCGCGAAACTGGCGTTGCTTAATAGTGATCCAACTGCTTACGTGGATTTTAATGTTCCCTGGAATTTATCCGTTAATTATAGTTTCAGTTATAACAATTCATATACATCTACTTATGTAGCCAATACCGTGCAGATAAGCGGTGATTTGAGTGTTACTCCCAAATGGAAGATACAATATACCACCAACTACGATTTAAGAGCGAGCAAACTAAGTAGCGCCACATCCTTTGGCATTTACCGCGACTTGCATTGCTGGGATCTCTCGATGCAATGGCTGCCTTTTGGATACTATAAATCGTATAACGTGACCCTCCGTGTGAAGGCAACAATTTTACAGGATCTGAAACTGACCAAGCGAAGTGATTATACCAGTAATCAGTATTACAATCCTAACTAATAAAATTGCTTACTTTGCGGAATGTTAGCTGAAATTATTACAATCGGCGATGAGATATTGATAGGACAGATCGTCGATACAAACTCAGCATTTATTGCACAGAAATTGAATGCGATAGGTGTGCGGGTAAAACAAATATCATCGGTATCAGATGATAGACAACACATTCTCAATGCTCTCGCTGAAGCCCATCAACGCGCAGATATAATCCTTATAACAGGCGGCCTCGGCCCTACAAAAGATGATATCACCAAGAAAACATTGGCTGAATATTTTGGTGTCGGGTTGATTGAGAACAAAGACGCCCTCCAAAACGTCGAAAATATTTTCAGGCGATTACGTGGTGTTTCAGAAACTTTGCTGGATGTAAATAGGCAACAGGCTCTAGTGCCTGAAAACTGTGAGGTAATACTCAATGCAAATGGCACAGCCCCGGGAATGTGGTTTAATTACCAGGGCAAAGTATATATGTCGATGCCGGGAGTTCCGCACGAGATGATGTATTTGATGGAAGAAGCTGTAATACCCAAGCTTAAGGCTAATTTCAATCTTCCTTTTATTATTCATAAAACTATTCTGACGGCGGGTGAAGGAGAATCATACCTTGCCGAAAAGATAGCTGATATTGAGAACGATTTACCGACTTATATAAAATTAGCTTACTTACCCAAACTTGGACAGGTGCGTTTGCGTTTAAGCGGATACGGTGAAGACGAGGCTTTGTTAAAAAATGAAATTGAATCATTTGCTAAGAGGCTGGTTGAACGTGTTGGAAGATCGGTAGTAGCGCAGGAAGATATTGCACTTGAAAAGGCTATACTAAATCATATGGCCGAAAGAGAGCTTACTTTGTCTACTGCAGAAAGTTGTACAGGCGGATATATTGCCCATTTGATCACCCAACACGCGGGTTCATCAAAAGTGTTTTTTGGCGGAGCAGTTTCGTATTCATATGAGTTGAAAGAAAGCATCCTTGGAGTGAAAAACGAGACGTTGTGGCAATATGGCGCAGTGAGCCAGGAGACGGTGACCGAAATGGTGCAGGGCGCATTGCTCAATTTTAAATCAGACTATGCTATTGCCGTAACAGGAATAGCAGGCCCTGATGGAGGGACTCCTGAAAAACCGGTTGGAACAGTCTGGATAGGAGTCGCTAACGCACAAAAAATGATTACAAAGAAATTCCAGTTTGGCAATAAGCGGATACAAAATATAGAAAGAACGGCCATTGCCGCTTTGAATATGCTGCATTTATTGCTTGAGGAATTTAAAAACTAATAACTAATTTTGACCAACTTTATATAGAACTATATGGCCAGATATCAACTGTTACTGCCAAAAATGGGCGAAAGCGTTGCTGAAGCTACAATAATCAAATGGAATAAAAATGCAGGCGATTATATTGAAGCAGATGAGGCGGTAATGGAAATTGCCACTGATAAGGTGGATTCTGAGGTTCCTTCCCCGGTTTCAGGGAAACTGGTACAACAACTTTGCAGTGAAAATGAGGTAGTGCAGGTGGGTGCCGTGATCGCTATTATAGAAACCGAAGGTGGTGATGAAGCAGAAGAAGCACCTGCCGCAGCTGCAGAGCCACAAGAGGTCAATATACCTGAGGAAACTCCTAATGAGACTTTAGTATCTGAATCGATACCGGGGTTAGATCAACTGGAAACCAAAGAAGCTGAAGAAAGCAAAGGTTCTGGAAGGTTCTATTCGCCACTGGTTAAAAATATTGCTACGCAGGAAGGTATAAGTACTGAAGAACTGGATAAAATACCGGGTACAGGTGCAGAAGGTCGTTTAACAAAAGATGACCTGCTGAACTATCTGCAAAATCCAGCATCAGTAGATAAGAAAACCGAACCGCAAGAAAGCTATACGCCACCGGTTCATGAAGTGCATCAACCCAAGGTTGAAACACCTGTTTATAAGGCACCTGAGCCAGAACCAATATTTGAAGAAAAATCTGTAGCTGTTCAAACAGCTGCAGCATCAGGCCGGGATGAGGTCATCGAAATGGACAGGATGCGCAGGCTGATCGCTGATCATATGGTAATGAGCAAGCATACCTCACCGCATGTTACTTCATTTGTTGAAGCCGATGTAACCAACCTGGTATTATGGCGCGAAAAAGTCAAAAGTGCTTTCGAGAAGAAAGAAGGAGAGAAGATCACCTTTACACCGATATTTATTGAAGCGGTTGTGCGGGCTATCAAAGATATGCCGATGATTAATGTATCTGTAAATGGATATCAGATCATCAAAAAAGCAGCCGTAAACATTGGTATGGCTACTGCATTACCAAGCGGTAACCTGATCGTTCCGGTTATAAAAAATGCAGACAAGTTGAACCTGGTAGGATTAACCAAATCAGTAAACGATTTGGCTAATCGCGCCCGCAATAACAAACTACAGCCTGATGATGTAAAAGACGGAACTTTCACTATCACCAACGTCGGTTCATTTGGTAATGTGATGGGTACACCGATCATTAACCAACCTCAGGTAGCTATACTGGCTATTGGTGCTATCAAAAAGAAACCCGCTGTGATTGAATCCAAACAAGGCGATATGATCGCAATCAGGCACATGATGTTCCTATCATTGTCTTATGATCATCGTGTGGTAGATGGCGCTTTGGGCGGATCATTCCTGCGCCGCGTGGCCGATTACCTGGAACAATGGGATATCGACAGAGCTATATAACACAGCCCTTAATTAAACACATACATACGAAAAAGGCTCCCATTTGGGAGCCTTTACTTTTTGTGATCAGACTAACTTTAATAGATGAGTTTATTAAGTTGAATAAATTAATGTTTTTATAGTACTTTGTATTGCATAATACTATACAAATGATTTATATTTGTGAAGACATGAAAACAGAATATGAAAACACACTTTAAATCATTGATCGCAATAATCGGTATGGCGTTAATGACTATTTACAGTTATGGACAGATACCTGCTATCCATTCAGAAATAAAACCCGATCTATTGCAAAAAGATTTTAGGGTTCTTCAGGATTCTCTTCAAAGTATACATGCAGGTCTTTATCGTTATAAGACAAAAGAAGAGATGGACGCTGTATTTGATAAAGCTTATAGGCAATTGGACCATCCAATGAATGAAACTGATTTTTTTAATATAGTAAGCCATGTAATCAGTAGTATCGGAGATGGTCACACTGAATGCTTTTTATCGAAAGATTATATAAACTCACTTATAGCTAATGTGAAAATATTCCCGATACAGCCAAGGTTTATTGATGACAAGGCTTATATCCCATGTGATACAAAGGAATTTCAGGCGGGGACTGAAATCATATCAATTGACAATAAACCAATTGATATGATAAGAAAGGAATTGTTTAGTATGCTGTCATCAGATGGAAGTATAGAAACAGAAAAATATGTAAAAATAAATGACGGACATGATCCATTTTCTTACTTATTCTATGTTCGTTATGGCGAAAAAGCTGATTTCAAGTTAAGTTATAAAACTGCTTCGGGCCAGATAGCCGAAAAAACATTACCAGCAGCTCTGTTTAATGATATGGAATGTCCGCCTGTTAGAACTAATGTTAACAAATATTTAAGTCTTGAATATAAACAGGATGGGGTAGCTGTAATGACCCTCAAAACATTTGCAAATGAGTTAATGGATAGAACAAAAGAAAATTTCGAAAGCTTTCTGGCCAAATCATTCAAAGAATTAAGGGACAAAAAGATAGAAAAACTAATAATTGATTTACGCGAGAATGGAGGAGGAGAAGATACCAACGGTTTATTGCTTTACCGATATCTTGCAAATAAACCATTCAAATATTATGACTCTTTAAAAACAACAAGAAATATTATAATCGGCCATCCCAACCTTGGGCTGCAGCAACCAGGAGAGAATAACTTTAATGGTAAGATAGAGTTTTTGATAGGTGGTAAAAGTTTTTCGGGTGCTGCTGAATTTTCAGCAATAGCAAAAAGTAACGAAAGAGGAATTTTTATTGGTGAGGAAACAGGCGGGGGGTACTATGGAAATACATCTGGCCACAAAATAGCATTGGAATTACCCAACACAAAGATCAGGGTAAATATCCCGATGATAAAATATGTAATGTCTGTAAGGCAATCTAAATACAAAGACCGGGGAATAATCCCCGATTATGTCGTAGTCCTATCGATCAACGATTACATGCAGCACAAAGACCCACAAATGGATCTCGCAATGAAACTCATTAAATAACAATAAAGGCCCCCGATTGGGAGCCTTTTTTCATAAACAGTGAAATGTTTATTGCAACACTTCCTCTGCTTGTTTTCTTGCCGGGGCTAAACTGACCCCTTTTAGCTGATCGGCAAAGGCTATGAAAGCCCTTTCGTTCAATATACGATGTTGATTGTCAATCAGTTTTTGCAGATTGATCTTTCCGATAACAAATTTATAATTGCCTGACAGATAGCGCTCATGAATGTATTCAAAGCCCAAAGCTTCTACCAGGTCGTCGTCTTCATAACGTAAATAAATATTGATCTCAATATCATTAGTAAAGTTCAAGTCTTTCTTCGACTTAGCCTTTTTGTATTCATATTGATAATCGTAACGCAAGGCCGCTATATCTGACAACACGGCTGAACCGGTTGGGTGACCGCCGGCTCCTTTACCAAAGAAGAATTGCTGATCAGCAAAGGCAGCTTGTACTATAACACCATTGTATTCGTATTCTACATTATACAGAAACTCACTTTCGGTCACAAATTTCGGCAGAACGAATAATGCAACGTGTTTATCGTCCAACTCCTTTGCTACCGGAACCAGTTTTATCTTCAGGTTCTTTTCGCGTGCATATTGCAAGTCGTAAGCCGAAAGTGTTTGTATGCCGATATTGAAAACTTCTTCTGGTTTTACTACCACACCATAAGCGTGAGAAGCAGCAATCACCAGTTTGAACTTGGCATCATATCCACCCACATCCATGGTTGGATCAGTTTCGGCAAAGCCGAGGTCTTGTGCCTGTTTTAAAGCTGATGCATAATCAAGTCCCTCAATAAAACCTTTTGAAAGAATGTAGTTAGATGATCCATTAAAAATACCGCATATAGAATGCAGCAATTCATTATCATAATATTCCTCCAAATTACGTATGATAGGGATACTGCCACACACAGCGCCTTCATAAAGCAACGAAGTGCCATATTGATGCTGCAGATCGATCAGTTCAGCTAAATGTGTAGCGATCATTTTTTTGCTGGCAGAAACTACATTCTTTCCTGTGCTCAATGCTTTTGAAACGATCTCAAAAGCAGGCTCAGTTTCGTTGATCAGTTCAACAATGGTGTTGATCTCCGGATTGTCCAGTAATTCGTCTTTGTCAGTAGTAAATAAATGAGAGGGGAGGCTACGTTGTTTGCTGCCGTCTTTTATACAAATTTTTACAATTTCAATGTTCAGATTTTTGGTCTTGATAATATCATGCAGACCCTGGCCTACTACGCCAAAGCCAAAAAGACCGATAGTTAACTTTTTACTCATTATGCGGATTGTTGCAGTTCTATAATTTTTCCTTTAACGTCTGTTTTAAAAAATGAAGTGATGATATTGGTTAATACCTCTGTTTCGATCAAAAAGCCATCGTGCCCATAAAACGAATCAAACTCGGCAAAAGCAGCTTTAGGTATGTGATTGAACAGGTATTGCTGTTCTTCAACAGGGAACAATACGTCCGATTTGATGCCTATCACCAATGTTTTAGCTTTGATCAAGCTTAAAGCTTTGTCTACCCCATGCCTGCCTCGTCCCACATTGTGCGAGTCCATTACCTTTGTCAGATACCAGTAGCTATAAGCGTTGTAGCGTTTCACTAACTTTTCGCCCTGGTAATTTTGATAGGATGATGCCTTGAAGTCGTCCGTCTTCTTGTCGTTATCCTCTTGCTGTGTAATGGAATAGGCTTTATAGCTACGGTAGGAGAGCAGTGCAATACTACGCGCAGCTTTCAATCCTTTTGAACCGCCGTCGGGCTTATTGGCATAAAAACTTCTATCCGCTGCAATAGCCAAACGTTGCGACTCATTAAAAGCAATACCCCATGGTGAATGGCGTGCATTGGTAGCAATCAGGATCACATTCTTGATTCGGTTTGGTTCGATGATCGACCATTCCAAAGACTGCTGGCCACCTAATGAGCCACCGAGCAGTATTTTTATATCATTTATACCAAGATGATCTGCTAATAAACGATGAGCATTCACCATATCGCGAACGGTAATATCGGGGAAAGACAGATAATACGACTGACCGGTTACCGGGTTTTCACTTAACGGATTGGTTGTACCATAATGTGAGCCCAGGATATTGGCGCATACAATAAAGTATTCTTCCGGGTTGAAGTAATCGTTTGCTCCAAACAATCCTTTCCACCAGTCAAAAACATCGGAATTAGCGGTGAGGGCATGGCATACCCACACCACGTTGTCCCGCTCTTTATTCAATCTTCCATATGTATGGAAACCAATTTCAAGTCCCTCTAACTTCTTGCCCGATTCGAGCTTGAATGTTTGCGGGTAAGTATAAGTCTGTCTGCTCATTCTGTTTATTCGCTACTGCGGATGTGGCTGAACTGATCAGCCACATTCCGTAATAACTTTTATATCACTTAAAAAAACTAAAAAACGTTATAAGGCCTGCATTTAATTCAGGCTGTATTCAGCTTCGCTCTGCTTAATTTTGGCGAATGCCTGTTCAAAATCTGCTTTTATATCATCAATATGTTCAATACCAACAGCAACACGCAACGAGTTTGGCGTAACGCCGGCCGCTAATTGTTCTTCATCAGAAAGTTGCTGATGCGTAGTAGCAGATGGCTGTATGATCAGTGTTTTGGCATCACCCAGATTTGCCAGGTGACTTACCAATTGTAAATTATCGATCAGCTTACCGGCCAATTCCTTGCTTCCTTTTACCTCGAACGATAAAACCGCGCCATAACCATTTTTTAAATACTTTTTGGCTAGAGCATGATAGCGTGATGACTCCAGTCCCGGGTAATTCACTTTTGCTACCTGCGGATGTGCCTCCAACCATTTAGCCAGTTCCAATGCATTATCAACATGACGTTGTACGCGCAATGATAATGTTTCAAGCCCTTGTATGAACAGGAATGAATTAAACGGTGATGACGCCGGCCCAAAATCGCGCAGACCTTCAACACGTGCACGAATAATAAACTGGATGTTGCCAAACGGTCCGCCTACACCAAATACATCCGAGAATACCAGTCCATGGTACCCTTCAGATGGCTCGCTGAATTGCGGGAATTTGCCGTTACCCCAATTGTAGTTACCTCCGTCTACAATAACTCCACCAATGCTGGTACCGTGTCCGCCGATCCATTTGGTAGCCGACTGTACAACAACATGCGCACCATGCTCCAACGGACGGAATAAATAACCAGCCGCACCGAAAGTGTTGTCTACGATTAGTGGCAGATCATGCTTTTTAGCTAATGCGGCAATCTTTTCAAAGTCAGGGATGTTGAACTCCGGGTTGCCCAGGGTCTCTACATAAATGGCTTTGGTTTTGTCGTCAATGTGTTTTTCAATGGCCTCAGCGCTATCATCTTCAGCAAACCGGGCATCAATGCCCAATCGCTTAAACGATACTTTGAATTGATTGTAAGTGCCTCCATACAAGTAGGGTGAGGTAACAAAATTCTCTCCGACCTGCAAAATGTTGTGCAGAGCCAGGAACTGTGCCGCCTGTCCAGATGCGGTTGCTAAAGCAGCTACACCACCCTCCAATGCCGCAACGCGTTTTTCAAACACATCGGTAGTGGGGTTCATGATACGGGTGTAGATGTTGCCAAATTCTTTTAAAGCGAATAGGTTGGCACCGTGCTCTGCGCTTTTAAAAACAAATGAGGTCGTTTGATAAATAGGCACGGCCCTTGAGCCAGTTGTCGGATCAGCTTCTTGTCCGGCGTGCAGTTGCAGTGTTTCAAATTTTAATGTTGACATAGTAGTAAAATTTAATGTGTTAGTAAGTTCTTGTTCGTAGTAACTCTTAGTTTTTGGTTTTGGGTAAAGAAGATACTTTACCGTTGTTGAATACGCATGAATTGGATAAACCCGGCGTACGGATTAACAACAGTAACACATACACATGCAGCCTTTGGAGCAGCTGTAAGAAATTGACAATTGGTTCCCTGGGGAACAAAGAGATTGCTGGAGTGAGGTTTTACTTAATTTTTTCATGGTTATTAATTTATATCTCCCGGAGATCCATTCTCCGGGCCAGGATTTGGCACCTTCTCCACCTTGGAGGGTTGCCAGCGGGTCTCTGAGCCTGATCTCTTCGCCGCTTCTTTATAAATCAAAACCTGTTTGAAGAGGTAATGATCGACGGTATTGCTACCAAATAATGTTGCAAACATAGCTTATAAATGGCTATATCTCCAAATTAAATTTTATTTTATGAGCAAAAAGCTGAAAGCGGGAAGCCCAAAGCTATATTTATTTCTGCTTTTGGCTTTCAGCTCTTCGCTCAATGTTGGCGCAAATGACACTCATATTGGCCGATTTACACCTCATTGCTGGTACGTTTTGCATTTAATTTTGATCAAAAAACTTATGTCAACAAAAAATCAACTTTTAGCACAGTACGATCTGCATGATGTATTGTTCAATAATGTCATTGATAATATAAGCGATGAGGAGGCCAATAAATGCATTGTGGAGCCACTTAATAGTATCAAATGGCTTGCCGGGCATCTGTTATGGGCACAGCGAAGCTTGGTTCGTATCGGTGGTGCTCAGGTGGAAATTCCATGGACGGGACACTTTTTAACCGTTCAGGGTTCAACCGAGGAGGAAAGAAAAATGCCTAAAGGCGAATTTCCGACTATTGACCAGATCAGGGATAAGTGGAACGAAACATCAGTTACAATTCGCCAGGGACTGGTCAGCTTACCGGAAGAAGCATTAAATACCGTTATCGAAGGCAAACATCCGGTTACGCCTTTTGATAATACCGTCGCCGGTTTGTGGGCATTTATTAACGATCATCAGTCGTATCATATTGGCCAGATTGGTATTTTGAGAAGGGCACATGGTAAAGAGCCTATGCAGTATTTCAGGAAAATAGTAGAAGAAGAGGCCAAAACTTAAAGGCCAAAGGTGAAAGGTCACAACCGGCAAGTGGCCTTTCACCGTTTTTCTTTAACCTTAATCGAGGGCTTGGGTTAGATCAGCTATTAAGTCGTCAATATGCTCAAGTCCAACTGACACACGCAACAAATTATGAGGCGTTTTGGTATCGGGACCTTCTACTGATGCACGATGTTCGATGAGGCTCTCGACACCGCCTAAGCTTGTAGCTTGGGTAAATATTTTCAGTTTATTGATCACTTTGCGCGCCTCATCAGAACCACCTTTTACACAAAATGACAGCATGCCACCGAAATTGAGCATTTGTGCTCTTGCAGTTGTATGCTGCGGATGAGACAATAATCCCGGATACATTACCCGCTCAATCTTAGGATGGTTTTCCAGGTATTCAGCTAATAATTGAGCATTATGTACATGGCCTTTAACACGGTATGGTAATGTTTTGATACTGCGCGTTAAATAATAGCAATCCATTGGCGAGGGAATAGCGCCGCCCATTTCCTGTACCTGGCGTATCTTTGACCACCACTCGCTTTTCTCAGCTGTAATTAAAGCTCCGCCCATTAAGTCGCTGTGACCGCCAAAATATTTGGTTGATGAATGCATTACTATATCAGCGCCTAATGCTAAAGGCTGCTGACCGATAGGAGTGGCGAAGGTGTTATCGCATACCACCTTTATGTTATGCTTACGCGCAGTTGCTACAATGGCTTTAATATCTGTTATCTTTAATAAGGGGTTCGATGGTGTTTCTACCAATATCAATCCGGTGTTTGGTTTAATGTGCGCTGCCAAAACAGCCGGATCATTAATATCAACAAAATCGAACTCCAATATATCGGCAAAAAGATTCTTGATCTGGTTACGTAAACCATGATACATATCATCAGGACCGATAATATGTGTACCCGGTTTCAAGGTTTGAAAAACCGACATACCTGCAGCATTGCCAGAAGAAAAGGCCGCTGCATGAACACCGCCTTCCAGTTTAGCCAGTACATTCTCCAGTGCAGCTCGGTTTGGATTGCTTGATCGACTATAAATATATCCGGCGGGAAATGAACCATCTGCCTCGCGAACAAAGGTGGTAGACATAGTGATAGGTTGAATTACAGCTTTGGATGATTCGTCGTTATGGTTGCCTGCGTGGATAGCTATTGTCTCGATTTTCATTTGTATAGGGTCTCGGCCAAAATTAATGAAGAATATCATTGTTAAGGAAAAGAAAATGCTTAGATTTAAATAACCAAGTATAAAACCCTTATCTAATGAAAAAAGCCTGTTTGTTGTTACTGGTAATAATTGGTCTATATCCGGCTTGCAAGAAAGATGCAACAAAAAGTGTTGTAAAGGTAAAGGATACAGTGATCGCTGTTAATCATGATACATCCAAGGTGATATTTAAAATTCCCGACACGGTCCTTTCAAACTATAATAAGAGTTATAATAGCTGGCTTTCTTATAAACAACAATGCAATAATTCATATAGCTTTATTATGAAGGCAGCTTATGTTGAGCCTTCCATTTTTACCATTATCACCAGTAAAGTTCAAAATGGGGTAGTTACTGCCAGGGATTTTTCTGCTTACCATTTTATTATAGACACTGTTCACAATACCGCTACGGCTGACACTACTTTAAAATGGCACGAAGAAGGTAATACCTTGAATACTCATCAGGAAGCCGGACTGGCTATGACCCTGGATGATATCTACCAAATGGCCAAATCAACCTGGCTTAATGTTGATCCGTCCAAACACACATTTTATTTTGAAACAAAAAATAGCGGGTTAATATCCGAATGTGGCTCGTATCTTAATGGATGCCAGGATAACTGCTTTTATGGAATTCAAAATATTTCATCCATAACCTCACCGTAAACTGAATGTAATTAATTGAGGATTTAAATAATCTGTCGGGTTACAAAAAGCATTGTTTTGCGCTTTTTAGTACCTTTGGCAAAATTTAGATATATGGCTGTATCTGGTGATTTAGAGATACTCATTAATAACCCTGATCTTTCTGCTGATTTAAAGCAAATTGCACAAAAGGTATTGGATGGAGAGCGCATTACGTTTGACGAAGGCGTTTTGCTGTACGAAAAAGGAGAGTTGGGCTATTTGGGTGTGCTGGCAAATTATGTCCGCGATAAGAAGCATGGCGATAACACTTATTTCAATCGCAACTTTCATATCGAACCTACCAATCTTTGTGTTTATGATTGCAAGTTTTGCTCTTATTCACGCCTGATCAAGCAACGCTCTGAAGGTTGGGAGTATACCATGGAAGATATGTTGAACATCGTAAAAAAATACGATAATGAGCCGGTGACCGAGGTCCATTTAGTTGGAGGTGTTTTACCACAATACGACGTGCCTTTTTATACCGAATTGTTCAGCAAAATAAAAGCTCATCGCCCTAATCTGCACGTAAAGGCATTAACTCCGGTTGAATACCATTATATCTTCAAAAAAGCTAAAATTGATTATGCGACGGGTATGAAGATGATGAAGGATGCAGGTCTGGAATCAATACCTGGTGGTGGTGCAGAGATTTTCCATGAAGAGATCCGCGACCAAATCTGCAAAGATAAATGCACCGCCGACCAATGGCTCGATATACACGAAGAGTGGCACAAATTAGGTATGCGTTCAAACGCGACTATGCTATATGGTCATATAGAAAAGTTCTGGCACCGGGTAGATCATATGGATCGTTTGCGCCAGTTGCAGGACCATACAGGCGGCTTTCAGACTTTTATACCATTAAAATTCCGTAACCAGGATAACCAGATGTCGCATGTGCCGGAAACAACTGTTGTTGAGGATTTGCGCAATTATGCCATCGCACGTATTTACCTGGATAATTTTGATCATATCAAAGCATATTGGGCAATGATCAGTCGCAATACGGCGCAGTTATCTTTGAACTTTGGGGTAGATGATATTGACGGCACGCTGGATGACACCACCAAGATATACTCAATGGCCGGTGCAGAAGAGCAACATCCGGGTATGAGCACCAAACAATTGGTTGACCTGATCAAACAAGTTGGCAGGAAACCAATTGAGCGCGATACATTATATAATGTGGTGACAGATTATACCGATTTTGAATTCCCCGACGAAGTAAAACCACAATTTTATAAGCTGCCGGTGATTAACTAAGCAGCATACCATTAATGATCGAAAAAACTTTATATATTGTCCGCCACGGACAAACAGACCTTAACAAACAAGGCATTGTACAAGGACGCGGACGCAATACTGATCTTAACGAGGAAGGTCGCCACCAGGCACAGCTATTTCATGAGGCGTATAAGAATACTCATTTTGATAAGATCTATATTTCTGAACTAAAACGTACACAGCAAAGCATCCAGCCATTTATTGATGACGGACTTCCGTTCGAAAAGCTACCAGGCTTAGATGAGTTAGCATGGGGCGTTTTAGAAGGACAACCAAGCACACCAGAAAACAAAGCCGCATTTATGAAACTGATGCGCGACTGGCTGGATGGCAAGCTGGATAGCAAGTTTGAAGGTGGCGAAAGTCCGAACGAAGTAAAGGAACGACAGTTAGAGGCGCTGAAAGTGATCATGAGCCACCCTGACGAGAAAACGGTGCTCATTTGCATGCATGGCAGGGCCTTACGGTTGTTGCTTTGCGTGTTGCAGAATTTGCCGCTTACCGAAATGGAAAACTTCCCGCATCAAAACCTGGTACTGTATAAAGTAACCTGGGATGGCGCTAAATATGAGATCGTCGATTTTAACAACGCACAACATTTGAAATGAATTCGGAATGCGGAATTTCGAATTCGGATTTAGAAAAGTAATAATTTATTAAATACCCTGAATTGATTTAAACCTGTGAAAAAGATCAGAATATCTGCTGTTAGTTATACCAATACCAAACCATTTATATACGGAATTCAACATAGTTCAATAATCGATCAGATCGACCTGAGCCTTGATATGCCATCCGATTGTGCGCAGAAATTGATTGATGACAAAGTGGACATCGGCCTGATTCCTGTCGCGGCCGCATTAAATCTTCCCGACTGGCATATTGTATCCAATTATTGCATTGGTGCAAATGGCGCGGTTAACTCCGTGTTCATTTTCAGCAACTGTGATATTCACGAGGTGAAAACTATTCAGCTCGACCCAGAGTCGCGCAGCTCAAACAACCTGGCAAAGGTGCTGATGAAAAACTTCTGGAAGGTGGCTCCTGAGCAAATTGTAAACGCACCGGATTATGCACAATCTACTGATCCTCAAACCGCTTTTGTGCAAATAGGCGACCGCACTTTTGGCAAAAAGCAGCAATTTAAATATGTATATGACATGGCAGAAGAATGGCAAAACATGACCGGTCTGCCATTTATGTTTGCTGCCTGGATATCTAATAAACCCATTCCGCAGGAATTTGTAGACGAGTTTAATAAATCACTGAAATTTGGTCTCGATCATCGCCCTGAACTGTTGAAGGAACTACCTAAACGCGACGACTTCGACCTGGAAGATTACCTAATGCACAAACTGGATTTTACGCTGACCGAGGATAAAAAGAAAGCATTGTATCTGTTCCTGGATTATATAAAGGCGCTATAAACCGACTGTTCAGTGTTCACGCTCACAACGCCGTGAACGCTTGTGAACACTAACCATTAGTCTTGTCTCCTCAACATCTCCAGCGAATAAAAACTATCACGCCAGTAGATGCCGCCTTGTTTAACAGTTACTACCAGCGCTCTCGTAAATGAAAATGCGATAAAAAAACCAGCAAAGGGGATCATAAAAGCATACCACCATTTATTGGATGGCACTGCAGTCATGTAGATAATATGAAATAATAGCATCAGCCCGGCCATTACGCGGATGGCTGTCGTACCGAAGATGAACATTACAGGCATAGGCAGGGCGATAGATATGAGTATAAATATGATGCCGCCAATGACTTTAGCTATATTAAAATCAGAAGGAGCCATTGCATTTTTTAGTAAACCATTACTGAATTGCCGTAGGTTTTTATACCATTCCAACTGAACATAACCTATACCTGTCAATACATCCTGCCGAAAGCCTGATTGTTTCATCTGCAGTCCCAGGCGAAGGTCATCATCTGATCTGAGTTTAATACGCTCATGAGTTCCACTCTTTTCATAAGCAGTGCGTCTCACCATGTTAAAAGCACCAATTCCTACATAGGCTTTTGACTTTGGTTTACGGGCATCCCAGGGTTTCAGGTGAACCATCAGCATGATAGTGAAAGTGGCCAGAACGCCGTTAAAAAGCGCCGACCTTGACTCAACTTCTGGCAACACACATAAATGATCCAGTTGCTGACCAACCGCATAGCTCATTACCCGGCCCAACATATCCGGATGGAATTTGATGTCTGCGTCTGTAAAAAGCATCCATTCTTCGTCGCTTTGCCTATAGCCTTCCTGCAAGGCATTGTTTTTGCCTAACCAGCCTTCGGGTAGAGAGGTAACTGTTACGACGGTCAGTTTTGGGTAACGGGTTTTAAAACCCTCCAATATTTCTCCCGTGCGGTCCGTCGAGCGATCATTGATTACGATGATGCGATAGTTATTGTAGTTCAGGTTACAGACGCTCTGTAAAGCCTGCTCCAGGTCTTCCTCCTCATCGCGCACAGGGATTATAATGGCAACTGATGGTTCATTTTCAATAATTGGTTGTGCACTTAAGAATCTGATCCTGCTGTAACCAACCAGCAGGAGTATGTTTAAACTAATGGTAATAATGCATATAAGCAGGCAGCAGTAGAAGAATATCATTGTGGAAGATTTGCAATAAAGCTAAGGATACAATCTTTATATGTGCATCAACATCTGGCTAAATAATCTATAAAATCCCTTAATCGTGTCTTTATATTTCACCGCCTTTGTTGGTGTTGTCACCAACAAACCACTAATTCCTTGTAAAGAAGAACTATTCACGATCACAATTCTTGTTGGTGACAACACCAACAAGGGCTAGGAGAAACTATTCGACAGGAATTCCGTCAAACTCATTTAGTGGATTTAAAGTGGTGAGAACCTCTTCTGCAATAGTCCGCACACTTGCGCGTGCTATGTTTTCTAATGATTCTCTATCACCATTTGAAGAGTGAAAAACCCAACCAATTGAATTATTTCTTGTCAAATTAAAATAATCCTCTTTAAGTTTTGGGTCGACATGCGCGCCTCCATCAGTCTCAACAATTTCTCTGATAAGCTTTTCTCTGGTGTATTTCACTTTTTTTGAATCTACTATTATAATTTCCTCAGACCACCATTTACTTAGTCGGGTCATATGAACTTTTTTAAATTTAAAGGGATTTAAATGAGGAGAGTACTTTGCAAATGGTGGGGCACCTATTTGAATCGCAACAAGTGGGATATGCGGAGCAAGATTCATTTCATTATAAGGATTACTAACAGACAACATCAAATCTGATTTAAGACCTAATTGGCCTATTAGTGATTTGTTCGTTTTCGTATTTAAGAATAACAAGCGCAACTTTACAGCGATATCTTGAGCTACAAAATCCTTCCCAGCATCATATAATTTGCAAAATTCTTGCAAAGCATTCATCTGGTCACAAAACTGAATAAGTAATCTTTTGCCATTTGGCGAAACATTCTCAAAAGTGTTATTCATATCCATATATAAAAATACGGAGATGTGTTATCCTTAACAAAATACAGTTATCAACAATCAAACAATTATAACAATAAGGAAAAAATATCAGCCCCAGTTCTTTCTATCTTAGTTGGTTATCACCAAAAAACTCCACAAAATCAGTCCTATAAAATCCTTTAATCGTGTCTTTATATTTCGTTAAAATCAAATCCTTTATTTGCGATTCCTATATTTATAGCAAACAGACAAACTATGAATTCATACTCATTACAAGGACAGATTGCATTAGTTACCGGCGGCGACAGCGGCATTGGTAAAGGTGTTGCATTAGAGCTTGCTAAAGCCGGGGCAAAGGTGGTCATTAATCACGTGGATGCACACGAAGTGGCCCAGCTTACCGTCGATGAAATAACGGCTGCAGGCGGAGAAGCTTATGCTATCCATGCCGATGTGAGTAAGGAGGATGAAGTAAAAGCCATGTTTGCCGAAATGTTTCAGCATTATGGTACTATTGATATCCTGGTGAACAATGCCGGACTGCAGCGCGATTCGAAATTTGTAGATATGACGCTGGAGCAATGGAACACCGTGATCAGTATCAACCTGACAGGTCAGTTCCTTTGTGCCCGTGAGGCGGCTAAAGAATTTATCAGGAGGGGAGTAGTGCCGGAAAAGAGTAAAGCTGCAGGGAAAATCATCTGTATGAGCAGCGTTCATGAAGTAATACCATGGGGAGGGCATGTAAACTATGCTGCAAGTAAAGGCGGCGTTATGATGCTGATGAAAAGTATGGCGCAGGAACTCGCCCCGCATAAAATAAGAGTAGTTAGTATAGGTCCGGGTGCTATCGAGACACACATTAACCAGGCTGCATGGAGCACGCCCGAAGCTTTGGAAAAACTACTCACACTAATACCATATAACCGGGTAGGGGTGACCGAAGATATCGGGAAGTTGGCCGCCTGGCTGGCATCCGACGAAGCGGATTACATTACCGGAACTACCATATTTATGGATGGCGGAATGACTTTATATCCCGGCTTTGCCGATAATGGATAACACCGTTATTCCCGGCGTTTACTTTCGTCTTTAAATACTACTGTTTTATTATCTATATCATATTACGGGCAATTTAATTGACATATAGTTTTTAAATTATCAGAAATAGATAAGCGCTTTTATAAATTATTTGCTACCACAATGTGCCTTATGTCATCAAATTGCAAGGAAATTGTTAAGAAATTTACTTATTGTATAAAATACACTAAGTATTGGCAAAAATCTTTGCGATAATGTAAAAAACACACTAAGTATTCCTCGGTATTTTACGAAAAACAAAAAAAGTGCCTTAACTTTATAAAATAATTACAAAAGTTATCTGATATTTTAAAATTTAGCAACTGTGACGTATTTTTGTTGCGGATTTAAAATTTAAGACAATGAAAAAATTATTTATAACTGCTGCTATCGCTACCTTGTTTAGCGCTAGCGTATTTGCTGCCGATGGCACCAAAAAAGCTAAAACTGATGTGAACGTTTCTTACACAGTTTTAAACCAATTCAATGTTGATTTTGCTGATGCTACCAACGTGGTTTGGACTGTTAACGGTTCTTTCCAAAAAGCAGACTTTGTTGCTGATAACGTTAAGAAAACTGCTTTCTACAACTTAACTGGCGAGTTTGTTGCTTTAACCCAGGATGTTGACGTTAAAGCTATCCCGGCTAAAGCTTTGAAAGAAATCAACGAAGATTATAAAGGTTACAATGTTAATGAAGTGATCGTTATCCAAAACAACACTGAATTAAACCCGGATGCTGACGAAACTGCATACTTTGTTGACCTGAAAAGCGACACTAAAGAAGTATTGGTAAAAATCACTCCTGAAGCACACATCGCATTCTACAAACAAGTTAAGTAATTGTAAAATTGCTGATAAAAAAAGCCGCTCCGAGCTATGGGGCGGCTTTTTTTGTGCGTTTATACAGAATAATTAAAACAACTTACACCCCTTAGGCATTTATTAAGGATAAAAACTCTTGATATGCCTAAAACCATAATTGTTTCTAACCGGCTCCCAGTAAAGATCCAGGAAAATAATGGCGAATACACGCTATTACCGAGCGAAGGCGGGTTAGCAACAGGCTTAGGATCGATCTATAAACAAAGCGATAATATTTGGATAGGATGGCCCGGGCTTGAAATAACCGACGAAACGGTTCAGAAGAAGATTACCAAACAATTAAAAGAACAAAGTTTACTGCCGGTTTTTCTATCGCAGGAAGAAATCAGCGAATATTATGAAGGCTTTTCAAACGAAGTGCTGTGGCCTGTATTTCACTATTATGCGTCTACCTATGCTAATTATAAAGAATCCAACTGGGAATTTTACCAGCAGGTAAACGATAAGTTTAAGCAGAAGATATTAGATATTGCCAAGCCCGGAGACACCATTTGGGTGCACGATTACCAATTGATGCTTTTACCAAGCCTGCTCAGGAAAGAAAACCCTGATCTTTCTATTGGTTTCTTTTTGCATATACCTTTCCCATCTTATGAAATGTTCAGGCTAATACCGTGGCGGTCCGAGTTAATGAACGGGATTTTAGGGGCCGACCTGGTTGGATTCCATACTTTCGACGATGTTCGCCATTTTATCAATGCCTCTACCAGGATATTGCCGATACAATCATCAGCCAATATTATTACAGATGGCGAGCGGTCTATAGTTGTAGAGTCATTCCCGATGGGTATTGACGATAAAAAGTATGCAGAATTGACCCGTGATCCGGAAGTAAAAAAAGATATAAAGCTCATACATGATAGCTTTAAAAATACCAAACTCATTGTTACTATCGATAGGCTCGATTACAGCAAAGGTATTCTTCAACGCCTCCAGGTATTCGAATATGTTTTAGAACATTATCCGGAATATCGTGAAAAAATTGCGCTTTACATGGTGGTTGTGCCGTCACGCGATACAGTTCCACAATATGCGCACCTGCGCGATCAGATCGATAAAAGGGTAGGTACGATCAATTCCGTATACCGTACAATGGATTGGGTGCCTATCCACTATTATTACCGGTCGATGCCGCTGGAAATGCTCTCTGCATTATACTCTACTGCCGATGTATGCCTGGTAACGCCAATGCGCGATGGCATGAACCTGGTGAGCAAGGAATATGTAGCCAGCAGGGTAAATAATGATGGTGTGCTTGTTTTAAGCGAAATGGCGGGGGCATCAAAGGAGTTGATAGATGCACTCATTGTTAACCCAAATAACACTGTAGAGGTTGCCCAGACCCTCATACAGGCCATTAATATGCCTGTTGAGGAGCAAAAGAGACGTATGACACAAATGCGGCAGATGGTTTCCAAATTCAATGTATCGCATTGGGTAAAAATATTTATGGATAAACTAAACGAGGTAAAGCAACTGCAGCGCTCTATGCTTACGCGATATATTGGTTCAGCTACAGAACAATCTATTATCAACCGTTACGCCAAAACACAAAAACGGATCATATTCCTGGACTATGACGGCACACTGGTTGATTTTAAACCTGTCATCGATCAGGCAGTTCCTGACGAAGATCTGTATACGATTATCAATCAATTAACGGAAGACCCTGCCAATCACGTTGTGCTTATCAGTGGTCGCAAACACGATATCCTTGGCGAATGGTTTGCCGATTGTAATATAGATCTGATAGCCGAGCATGGCGCATGGTTTAAAAAGCAACATTCGGGCTGGCACAAATTGCCTGGACTTTCTGCCCACTGGAAACATGATATTATGCAGGTTATGGAAACTTATGTTGACCGCACACCCGGCACCTTTATCGAAGAAAAATCATATTCATTAGTTTGGCATTACCGCAAGGCCCAAAAAGGTCTGGGCGAATTGAGGGCAGGGGAGCTAATGAATACTTTGAAATATATCGCAAACGACAAGGGCCTGCAGCTGCTGCCAGGCAATAAAGTAGTTGAGGTGAAGAACATGGAGATCAATAAAGGCAAAGCTGCTTTAACTATGGTTGACGGCGATAAATACGATTTCATCATGGCTTTAGGCGACGACTATACCGACGAGGATATATTTAAAGCATTGCCCGACAATGCTGTCACCATAAAAATAGGAAGTAATGTTTCTGCCGCGAAATTCTACCTGCGGACCCCGTCTGAAGCCCGCAGGCTATTGAAAGTGTTAGCTGAAAATAGCTTTGTAAAGCATTGATCCGTCATAAAACGGGCATGAAGTTGACGCTTTTTTCCCTTTTGTGCCTCATTATTTATTAATAGTTTTACAGTTATTCATCCTATAACATGAGAAAACTAATAGCATCTAACCTTATTTCAATTGACGGTTATTTTGAAGGGGTTAACAGGGATTTATCAGGGTTTAAATTTGATACCGGAATTTATGGATCGATGGTAACTCTGTTTGACCGCACGGATACCATACTTATCGGTAAAACCACTTATGAGTTTTTTGTGGCATATTGGCCAGGTAAAAGCAAATCAGATGACCCGGCAGCAGATTTTATGAATCAGTATGACAAGCTGGTTTTTTCAAGCAGTCTTACTGAAGCGCCATGGGGAAAATGGAAACCTGCCACGATAATTAGTAAAGATATAGAAGCAGAGGTTAGAAGGTTGAAAGAACAGGCCGGAAAAGACATGATCATTTTTGGCAGTGGAGATATTATAAGCGCCTTATCAAAAGCCGACTTAATAGATGAATATCGCTTTATCGTAAATCCCGTAATTTTAGGGGCCGGGAAACAACAGTTCTATCACGATAATAAATTACCATTAAAACTTAAAGCAGCAACAGTGTTACCAAGTGGCTTGGTAGTATTAGATTACGAACGGGACCGGAGCTAGTTCTGCCGGCTGATCACTTATCAACCGGTTAACTGATAACTGGTCACAAAAAAATCGGTCTATCCAGTTTCATCGCAATCCTATAGGCCGCATTCATCAATCCCACGTGACTATAAGCCTGTGGAAAATTACCCCATTGGCTGCCATCGTTTTCATCCACATCTTCACTGAATAATAATAAGTGATTTGAAAATTGTAACAGATTTTCAAACTCTTTTAATGCATCATCTATACGTCCAACCGCGGCTAAAGCTTCTACGTACCAGAAAGCACAGATCAGGAAAGTAGCTTGCGGCTTACCGAAATCGTCCTTGTATAAATACCTGTAGAATAATCCATTAGATCCTTTTAGTTCTTTTTCTAGTGCAGCCAGATGATCCTTGGCTCTTTTAGATGCCGGATCAAGATAATTCATCATGATCAGCTGCAAAGTGCTGGCGTCAAGATTGGGACTATCTGCTGAATTTTTATATACTTTTCTTTTCGGATCGTAGCAACTTTCGATGTGTTTTGCAGCTCGTCGCTTTAATAAAATGGCCTTTTTGGTCAGGTTCTTATTTTCAATTGTCCGGGCCATCTTTTCAGCGGCACAAGCACCGGCCCATTGGAAAAGGTTACTATAACAATGGATATTCGCCATATTTCGGAACTCCCATATACCTGCATCCTTTTCGTCTATTGTCTTTTCTATTTTGGTAAGCAGGTAATCAACCCAACGTGCAGAATCCTTGCGTTCTGAGAAGATAAAACGATGGTCTGTATACAACGGGAGGACTGATATAAGCACCTGCCCGTAAATGTCGTTCTGGATGTGCTCATAAGCCTGGTTTCCCACCCGGACAGGCTGATTACCCATGTAGCCATCTAGGTCATTCAGTATCCTTTCGGTTAACCGTTTTTGACCGGTGATGCCATACAAGGGTTGATATCTAAAGTCTTCAGAAAAAGAGATGTCAGTAACATAGTTGAAGTATTTCTCCATCTCCTCAAAGTGCCCAATGTGGTTGAGTGAGGTTATAACATAATACGTATCGCGCAACCAGCAATAACGGTAATCCCAGTTACGCCCGCTGCCAGGCGATTCCGGTAAACTAGTGGTACTGGCGGCGATTATAGCGCCTGTATCCTCAAACTGGTGTATTTTAAGGGCCAAAGCCGAGCGGATAACATAAGGCTGATAAAATGTGGCAATAGATGAGTGTTTGATCCAGGTTTGCCAGTAACGGGTGGTTTCGTGCAGGAATCTGTCCGCGGTGCTTACTAACGGCGCTTCCAATGGCTCACCGTAGGTCATCACCAGGTATTTGCATTCATTCAGCACAAAGGCGTGTTCTTCAAAAATATAACTGATGGGGATGTTTGTAGTTAGCCGGATATTTTCATCACCGCCCAAATACTGGATGTGATTGCTGCCGCGATTTACCTGTAGTTTGATCTCACCATATTCGGAAACAGGTTCGCATTTTATTTTGATGCGCGGCGAGCCATCTATTGCCTCAATCTTCCGGATCAGCATCAAAGGCTTATAATATCGCTGATTCTGATAAAAACGAGGCGCGAAGTCGGTTATCCGGTATACGCCACCGCTTTTTACGGTTATTTCCGTGATCAGTATGTTGGTGTTTTCCTGGTAATACTGGTGAGATGTGTAATCGCCTTCTGGTAAAATCGAAAACTCGCCTCCTTTTTTCTTATCCAGCAGCCCACCGAAAATAAAGGTGCTATCGAAACGGGGCCAGCAGAGCCAATCGATATTGGTGTTCTTGTTTACATGTGCCAGGAATGCGCAATTGCCAATTATTCCAGTTTGATAAGTATGTCTTGCCATCGGGTAAGTATCAGCTTTAAGGTTCTTAATTAGCTTCAACAACAATTCTTGTATAATGTTGGTGTAAATTTTATTCTATAATGTATATGTATTTGATAGATATTTTGCAATTTGGCATCGATAAAGCCGACAACGGCTTTAACTTTATAATTCTAATAAACCATTAAATTTTACTCATATGAGCTTAAGATTAGGCGATGTGGCCCCAAACTTTAAGGCGCAGACATCAAAAGGCGAGATTGATTTTCACGAATACCTTGGCGATAGCTGGGGTGTATTGTTTTCACACCCTGCGGATTACACACCGGTATGTACTACTGAGCTGGGTAAAACAGCATCTTTAAAAGACGAATTTGATAAGCGCAATGTGAAAGTGATCGCGCTGAGCGTTGACTCGGTTGAATCGCACAAGGGCTGGATCAATGACATTAACGAAACACAGGACGTAGAAGTAAATTTCCCGCTGATAGGGGATGAGAGCCGCGAAATTGCTTTGGCATATGATATGATCCATCCAAATGCATCGTTAACCGCGACAGTTCGTTCGTTATTTGTTATTGCGCCGGATAAGACTGTAAAATTGACTATTACATACCCGGCTTCAACTGGCAGAAACTTCCAGGAGATACTGCGTGTAATCGATTCTTTACAGCTTACAGCCAAATACAGCGTTGCTACACCGGCCGACTGGAAAGATGGCGAAGACGTAATTGTGGTACCTGCAATTAAAACTGAAGATATACCGGCCAAATTCCCTAAGGGACACAAGGTTATCAAATCCTATTTACGCACAACCCCTCAACCAAATAAATAATTTTTATTTTTTAAATAATTTTATATATTTGAAAAACGGGTTAATATTATAATGCTTTCTGCGAGTTAAAACCAATTTTATTCCAGTTTGCCTTTAGTTTTTAATCTTATTACAAATTTTTTTTAACAGTATTAATAATTATGAAAACTGGAAAAGTAAAATGGTTTAACACACAAAAAGGCTACGGTTTTATCATTACCGATGAGGGCAAAGATCTTTTTGTACATTTTAAAGATGTACAGGGAGGGGTAAATGCCATTAAAGATAATGACAGCGTAGAGTATGATGTGGAAGAAGGCAGAAAAGGATTACAGGCGGTAAAAGTGAAAAAGATATAGATTAAACTTATTCTGATTTTGAAACCTCTGCAATAGTTTGCAGGGGTTTTTTTATGCTTCCGTGAATAATTATTTAAATTAGCCCGGCCAATTATTGCAATTTATGACTGAAACTATTTCTCCTAAACTTACCCGAAACGCTGTTTTACTGGTATTAGTAGCCTCATTAGGTTACTTTGTAGATATATACGATCTCGTAATCTTTTCGATCGTTCGTGTTAAAAGTTTGCACGACATTGGTGTAGCCGATGGCGACGCGAACCGGCTGATGGGGGTACATATCATTAATATGCAAATGCTGGGTTTATTGGTGGGGGGCATATTCTGGGGTATACTGGGTGATAAGCTTGGACGCATTAAAGTGTTATTTGGGTCGATCCTTTTGTACTCGGTAGCCAATTTTGCTAATGGAATGGTGCATGATGTAAACATTTACGCCATAATCCGGCTAATTGCAGGTATAGGTTTAGCAGGGGAACTTGGAGCCGGTATTACATTGGTTAGTGAGACCCTGAGTAAAGAGAACAGGGGATATGGAACCATGCTCGTGGCAGTTATTGGTCTTTTAGGTGCGGTAGCCGCAGCAATGGTGAGTAAATATGACTGGCGTACAGCTTACTATGTTGGGGGGGTATTAGGCATTATATTGCTTTTGTTGCGGTTAGGAACTTTTGAATCCGGCATGTATAAGACGGTCGCCAAAGCCTCAGAAGTATCAAAAGGCAATATGCTGATGTTGTTTACAAACTGGAAGCGTTTTTATAAATACCTGTGCTGCATATTTATTGGGGCGCCTTTGTGGTATGTAGTAGGTATTTTGATTACCCAATCACCTGAAATTGGAAAGGCCTTAGGGGCAAAGGATACTTTAAGTGCCGGTACCGGGATACTTTACAGCTATGTAGGTATTTCTGTAGGTGGAATTTTTGCAGCGATATTGGCCCAATTGACCAAATCAAGAAAGCTGACAATGCTCATTTATTTGATATTATCAGCTTTGAGTGTTGTAGCTTATCTAAGCGCTAAAGGAATTACCAATAGCCAATTCATCTGGCTTTGTTTTTTTATGGGTTTTGCGGTAGGGTATTGGGCCACCTTTGTAACTATCGCAGCCGAGCAATTTGGAACCAACATACGCTCTACTGTTACTACGACGGTTCCAAATTTCATCCGCGGTTCTTTGATCCCGATCAACGCACTTTTTAATGTGTTTGTGTTGCATTACGGGATGATCAATAGCGCGTACATTATGATGGGCATACTTACTGTTCTGGCGCTATTCTGCCTGAGCCAATTAAAAGAAAGCTTTCATAAAGATCTCGATTATGTAGAGGTTAGTTAACCACTTAACTTAATCAACCATTCAACACAATCAACTAATTCAACTACCTTTGCCCCGATGATCAGTAAGGAACAAGTAGCTGAAGATTATCGGCTAATACAGGATGAAATATGCTCGGCCCTTGAGCAATGCGATGGCAAAGCGCACTTTGAAGAAGAATTATGGGATAGGGAGGGCGGAGGAGGCGGTCGCACCCGAATCATTCAAAACGGAAACATTTTTGAAAAGGGCGGGGTAAACTTCTCAGCCGTTCATGGTCAGCTGCCGCAGACGATGAAAAAAGCCTTAAATGTAGACCAGGAAGACTTTTTTGCTACCGGTGTTTCTATCGTAATTCACCCAAATCACCCAATGGTGCCGATCATCCACATGAATATCCGGTATTTCGAAATGCCGGGTTCAGAAATAAAATGGTTTGGCGGCGGTATCGATTTGACACCTCACTATGTTTTCGAGGATGATGCTAAGTATTTCCACAGTAAGCTAAAAGCTGCCTGCGATAGTTATCATCATGACTTCTATCATCGCTTTAAGCTTTGGGCTGATGATTATTTCTTCATCAAACACCGGAACGAGACACGCGGCATAGGGGGCATATTTTATGACCGGTTAACTGCAACTGATGAATTAAGCTGGGAGCAGGTATTTGAGTTCTCAAAAGCTGTGGGACGATCTTTCGCGCCAACTTATACTGAATTGGTCAATCGTAACCGGGATAAAGATTTTACAGAACAAAACCAACAATGGCAATACCAGCGTCGCAGCAGGTATGTTGAGTTTAACCTGGTATATGATGCCGGAACAAAATTCGGCCTTGAAACTAATGGTCGTATCGAATCGATCTTAATGAGCCTGCCACCAACTGCAAACTGGGTATATAATTTTCATCCTGAACCCAATAGTGAAGAAGAAAAAACGTTAGCATTATTAAAAAAGGGCATTAATTGGATATGATCAGAAAGCCAGGTATAGTTGTGTTGCTGTTTGTTTTAACGATCATCGCGTCTTCATTTATTGCTAAGCAGTCGTTAAAAGGGGCATGGGAATATGCAGGTGGCATTTACAACGGCAAAAAGGAGGGAGCGCCTACTGATTATAAGCTTCAGCGTAAATACGATAAGGAACATTTTGAATCCTATTCTATCGATAGTGCTGCTGCACCTGAAAAATATGAAGCCGGCAATTATGTGCTGCACGGCGACACCTGCATAGAAACACAAACCTTCAGCGGACCTCCGTCCAAAGTTTTGAATATTCCCGTTCCATACCTCTATTCCATTCGTAATGATACACTTACGTTAAGGACGACCTTGCCAGACGGAATGGTGGTTGAAGAGTATTGGAAACGCATGAAATAATCGGGTGTTACCCCGCGTTATCTATATTCAATTTGTTACCTGATTTACTCACATTTCATAGTGAATGTGTATAAATAACCTGCCCCAAAACGAAGTATTTTTTTAACTTCGCAGGTCGGTAAAAAAGCAAATTTAAACCGCAACTAAAACCAGAAGATTCTACACAAAAGAAAATGGCTGACGAAACAGGAAACGGAAACAATCCGGGAGAAGACAGAATAATTCCAATAAATATTGATGAAGAAATGCGATCTGCCTACATTGATTATTCAATGTCGGTTATCGTATCAAGGGCATTACCCGATGTCCGCGACGGTTTAAAACCCGTTCACAGGCGTGTACTTTTCGGCATGCTTGACCTCGGGCTTAGCAATAACAAACCGTATAAAAAATCTGCACGTATCGTCGGTGAGGTGATGGGTAAGTACCACCCGCATGGTGACTCGTCTGTATATGATACCATGGTGCGTATGGCACAGGAATGGAGCTTGCGATACCCGTTGGTAGAAGGCCAGGGTAACTACGGATCCATTGACGGTGATAACCCGGCGGCGATGCGTTATACTGAGGCAAGGCTGGAAAAGATAGCTGAAGAGATGCTGGCCGATATCAACAAGGACACCATCGACTTCCAGCTGAACTTTGACGACTCGCTTGAAGAGCCTACTGTATTGCCGGCAAAATTCCCTAACCTGCTGGTAAACGGTGCTTCTGGTATCGCGGTAGGTATGGCTACAAACATGGCTCCGCACAACTTAACGGAAGTTATTGATGCGACCATGGCATTTATGGATAACCGCCAGATTGAGATTCCGGAATTGATGAAGCACATCAAAGGCCCGGATTTCCCGACAGGAGGTATTATTTACGGCTATGAAGGAGCAAAAGACGCTTTTGAAACTGGTCGTGGCCGTATCGTGCTCAGGGCCCGTGCCGAAATAGAAATTTATAATAACGACCGTGAGCGTATTGTTGTAACAGAAATACCTTACCAGGTAAACAAAGCCACCATGATCGAGCGTACTGCCGATCTGGTTAATGAGAAAAAGATAGACGGTATCACAGCTATCCGCGATGAATCTAACCGCGAAGGTATCCGTATTGTTTATGAGATCAGGAGGGATACTAATGCGGCTATCGTACTAAATAACCTGTACAAATACACTTCGCTGCAAACATCGTTCAGCGTGAATAACATTGCGCTGGTACATGGCCGGCCGATGATGCTCAACCTGAAAGATTTGATCCATCACTTTGTGGAGCACAGATTGGAGGTGATTGTTCGCCGTACCAAATTTGAGCTTGCCGAAGCTGAAAAACGCGCACATATCCTCGAGGGATTATTGATCGCTTTAGATCACCTGGATGAAGTGATTGCCCTCATACGTGCTTCAGATACGCCGGAAGCAGCCCGTGACGGGTTGATGACCAAATTTGGCTTGAGCGAAATACAGGCACGTGCTATCCTGGACATGACCCTTAGAAGGTTAACAGGTCTGGAACGTGATAAGATCAAAGCTGAATACGCTGAATTGATGAAGCTGATAGAATACTTAAAGTCTATTTTGGATGATGAAGGCTTGCGTATCCAGATTATTAAAGACGAACTTGCCGAGATAAGAGATAAATACGGCGATGAGCGCAAAACAGAAATTGTGCATTCATCGGCCGAAATGATGACCGAAGACTTCATCGAAGATGAAGACGTGGTGATCACAATCTCTCATGAAGGATATATCAAACGTACCCCGCTTACTGAATATCGCAGACAGGGCAGGGGCGGTAAAGGCGCTATCGGCAGCAACAGCCGCGACGCAGACTTTATTGAGCATCTGTTAGTAGCATCGAACCATAACTATATGCTGTTCTTCACAGAAGCAGGTCGTTGTTTCTGGTTGAGGGTATTTGAAATTCCGGAAGGTTCTCGTACCTCCAAAGGCCGTGCTATCCAGAATATTATCAATATTCCTAAGGAAGAGAATATTAAAGCTTATATCAAGCTAACTAGTCTGAAAGACCAGGAATATCTTGAAAATAACTTTATTATCATGTGTACCCGCAAAGGTACCATCAAGAAGACCTCGTTAGAGGCCTATTCCCGTCCGCGTGCTAATGGTATCAACGCAATCAATATCAACGAAGGCGACATGCTATTGGAAGCTAACCTGACCAGCGGAAGCAGCGAGATCGTTATGGCACTGAAATCTGGTCGCGCAATCCGCTTTAATGAGTCTACGGTTCGTCCGATGGGCCGTACTGCAACCGGTGTTCGTGGTATTAGCCTGGAAGATGCGAATGATGAAGTGGTAGGTATGATCAGTATCGATAACCCTGAAACAACTGTTCTGGTGGTTTCTGAAAAAGGTTATGGTAAACGTACTGATATTGACGACTACCGTGTTACTAACCGTGGCGGTAAAGGTGTGAAAACACTTAACATTACTGATAAAACAGGAAAACTTGTTGCCATAAAAGGTGTTACAGATAAGGAAGATCTGATGATCATTAATAAATCAGGTATCATTATCCGTATCGCAATCAGCGAATTGAGAACAATGGGTCGTGCTACGCAAGGAGTGAGGCTGATAACCCTGAAAGGGGACGATGAGATCGCTTCAGTAGCAAAGATCGAACATGATGAAGAAGAGGAAATACAGGACAATATCGAAGGATCTGACAACACTGAGGGAACTGAAAATCCGGGTACTGAACCGTCAAATGGCGAAGAAACTGAATAAAGAATGGCTGGCCGCAAGGTAATATTACTGTTTGTTATATCGCTGTTTTCTGCTTCAATTGCTTTTGGTCAAACAGAAGTATTTAAGAGCGTGGTTAATAATATGGCCTTTTATAAACAAAAAAAGGACCTTAAATACTTAACCAGTGCTAAAAAATCGGTCGACAGTTTGATTAAAACGCATTCTGACTCATCCGATCTGCAGAAGAATATTTATAAAGCAGTGGTTTATTCCAGTATCGTTTATATCGATTCAACCAATAAGACCAAGCAGCCGGCAAATTTCTTTGATCAGACACGTCGTCACCTGGATAAACTACTGGTTAACAAAAGAAGCTATAAGTATCAGCCCGAGCTTGATTATTGCAAGAACTGTATAGCCAATGTTTATTTGCGTCAGGGCTTTGAGTATATGCGGATGTCGGATTTTAACAACGCCATCGCAATATTTCAAAAGGCAAAGAAATATGCACCCGACTTCAAAAGTCTGAACGCCTATATCGCTTATGCCAATAACAAGCTGGGGAATTTGCTCGATGCCGGTAAATATTATACCGATCTGCTAAAAACCGACAGTACAAAAGCAGAATATATTGAGGCTGCATCAAACACTTTTAAAGCAATAGGTGACACAGCCAAAGCGCTGCAAATATTGCAAAAAGGAAGAAAGCATGTTCCGGATGATAAATTCCTTCTGCTTGACGAGGCTAATATTTATAATAATAAGCGTGATTATCATGCATTAGAGCCTTTGCTGTCAAAATTATTGGATGAAAATCCAAATAATGAGGAGGTGGTTTATATTGGTGCCAATTGTTATGATCATTTAAATAAATTTGATAAAGCAGAATCATTATATTTACATGCCATTGAGTTGAACGGTTCTTTATATGAACCAGTGTATAGTCTTGGTGTCCTGTACTTTAAGATGGGCGTGTTGAAGCATAATAACGATAGCGCAAAAGATATTTCAAGGGCAGGGCAGTGGCTGGAGAAGGCAGCAGAAATAAACCCCAATGATGTTAAAAGCCTTCAATTACTGCAAATGGTTTATGAAAAAACAGGCAACCAGGATCAACTGGACCGTGTAAGCGAAAAACTTAAATTAGTAACCAATCAATAACATATGAAAATCAAATTTTTATTGACAGGCCTTTTAGGGGTGATGACTGTAAGTGCATTTGCTCAAAAAGGTGAGTTAAGTAATGCTCAGACTGAGTATGAGAAATATGACGGTTTATCGAGGGCAAATTTTACCCTTGCAAAACCATCATTAACCAATGCTAAAAATTCTATAGATAAGGCAGCAGCAAATACCAAAACAGCTGCATTGCCACAAACTTATGCTTTAAAGGCGGCAATTTATGCGTCATTAGCAGCTCATGAAGCTGATGCATCCGCAGCGACTACTGAAACTGCGACCGCGGAAGAAGCAATTGCTAAAGCAAAAGAAACCGATACTAAGGGTGAGTTTAAAGGCCTGATCGATCATGCCAGCCGTGAATTAGCTCAAATTCAATTGGATAAAGGTGTGAAAGCCTACCAGGCGAAGAATTATGATGAGGCTTATAACGCTTTTGTAGCCGAGCAAAAAATATTACCTGGTGACACTACCGCATTGCTTTACGCAGGCGTATCAGCAGCCAACGCAAAAAACTATCCTAATGCAATAGATAGCTACAAAAAGTTATTGGCTACAGATTATAAGGATAAAGAAAAGATATACATGGATATGCCTATCCTGTATATGTTGAATAAGGATACAGCTAATGCAGTAAAAATTGCCAGCGAAGCATCATCAAAATATCCTAATAATGGCGATCTGCGTAAGGCAGAGATCGAAACAAGTTTGCAGGCTGGCCAGCAAGGCGATTTGGTTACCAAAATTGAAGCGGCTATCAAAGCGGATCCAAACAATAAGAAGTTATACTACTATGCAGGGTTGACTTATTCACAAATAGCAGAAGGTTCGCAAAAAGAAGTAACCAAATTGCAAAAAGCAGATAAAGCAGCTCAGGCCAAATTAAAAGCAGGAGCTAAATTTACGCCAAACCCTCAGATCGCGAAATTGCAGGCTGATCGTGCTACAAACTTTGCAAAAGCTGCTGAATCATACAAAAAAGCTGTAGACATGGATCCTAACTATTTCGAAGCTGTGTTAAACTTGGGTTATGTAACTATGGCGCCGGCAATTGATCAATATAATGCGGCCCAGTTCCTGAATGATCAGAAATCATACGATGCAGCTATGAAAAAAGCAACAGATCAATTTAATCAGGCTAAACCATATTTGTTAAAAGCAGTTGAGTTGAAACCGGATTCAAGAGATGCATTAACAAATTTAAAATCTTACTACCTGGGTGTTAAGGATACCAATAATGCCAACGATACCCAAAAGAAAATAGATGCTTTGCCTGCTGGTAAGTAATCGGTAGGGTATATATTTTAAAGGCCTGCAGAATATGCGGGTCTTTAAAGTTCAGAATTTACTTAACATAATATTAATTATGTGAAAAAAAATATTCAACAGAACTCAAATGTATTTTTCAATTTGAGATTACATTTTATCTGTTCGTTTGAGTTCATAATAATGATCAGATTATTGAACTGCTATCTTTTTCAATCTAAAGTATTGCATTAAGCTATTCACGAAATTATCAAGATCAGAATTTAAAATTTCAGTTAATGGTTTCAATTCTTTGTGATAATTGCTGACTACATTGTCGTGTTCATTGACGGCTTGAATGTAGGCCGAGGTGCCTATAGCTTCCTGTTCTTTGATCGCGGCCAACTTCAGTTTTCCGGTATGTCTTTTATAAACCTTTTCAATATCTGATATGGTTAAAGCAATTTTTACACATTTACTTGCCAGCTCTACCTGGCCGTCAAGGAATATTAATAGGCGATGATAATTTACCCTAATATTGGTAAACAGCTTTAATGTATTTTGTGTATGATCTACAATGGCTAATTTATAGTCGGGGCCAATTACATCTCCAAGGCTTTTTGATAAATTGTCTCTTGTCAACACTATAATGTCATCGTAGAATTGTAAAAGTATTTCCGTAGATTTTTCCAATAAATGTTTATTTGATAATACATCAAACTGAATAATACCCTTTGTAAGTTCAATTTGTTTGTTGTACTCCGTTCTAACCTTTTCGATTGCATTTTGTATTTGTTCTATGTCTTCTTTCGTCGCGACGTTTTTACCTTTTTCTGATAGATAAGGTTTAAGAAACATAAAAGCAATTTGAATTAATTGAACTATTATTATTATAATTATACCTATTGTCATACGTAAATTTAAACAATCCGTTTATATTAACTACTTAGTAAATTTAACTTGGATGTGTTTTAATTAATTGTCATTTCCAATAGAAACTATTTGTCAGCACCATCCCATCTTTCACTTTAAACATCCCACCAAATGACATTAGCCTGTACATTCGCATTTACCAAAAACGAAAAACAAAATGGATCTGCAATTGAAAAACAAAAAAGCGCTGGTTACCGGGTCAACCGCCGGTATCGGTTATGCAATAGCTAAACAGTTAGCAAATGAAAATGCACAGGTTTATGTAAATGGCCGCACTAAGGAGCGCGTTGAAGCTGCTTTAAAAAGCTTAAAAGAAGAAACCGGTAATGAGAATATCTATGGATTAATTGCAGATTTTTCAAACATTACGGACATAGAAAATCTAATTGAACAGCTACCTGAGGTTGACATCCTGGTAAACAACGTCGGCATATTCGAGCCAAAACCATTTAAGGATATCCCGGATGCAGATTGGATGAAGTTTTTTGAAGTAAATGTACTCAGCGGCGTACGTTTGGCCCGGGCTTATTTTGATAAAATGATCGCCAAAAACTGGGGACGGATAATTTTCATTTCCAGCGAATCGGCTATTCAAATCCCCAGTGAAATGATCCATTACGGCATGACTAAAACTGCCCAAATAGCCGTTGCACGTGGACTTGCTGAGTTAACCAAAGGCACCGGCGTTACTGTGAATACCGTTTTACCTGGCCCGACATTTTCAGAAGGCGCCGGAGATTTCATTGAGAAACTGGCGAAGGATCAAGATAAAAGCATCCAGGATATTGAGAAAGAGTTTTTTCAATACATACGACCAACATCATTATTGCAGCGTTTTACCAGTACTGACGAAGTTGCAAACATGGTAGCTTATGTTGCAAGTCCTTTATCATCAGCCACAAACGGCGCAGCTTTGAGAACTGATGGCGGTGTACTTAAAGGCATTCTCTAAATTTCTCTGCGAGCTTTGTGATTCTCTCAGTGTCCTCTGTGGTTAGTTTTACCGCAGAGGACACTGAGATTTTACACGGAGTGGCACAAAGTCCCACCTTAATAAAAGTCCCTTTTTTTATGTTAACGTATGTTAACAGATTTACGTCGTTTGAATAGCTCAACATATATTAGAGTATTATTCAAATCCACCGATGCGCAGGAAGCTCAATATTATCTTTTTACTGATCACTTTATCGCTCTTCGGCACTATAGCTTTTCAGGTATATTGGGCTCTGAATGCCTATTCAGTAAATAAAGAAAAGTTTGATAGCAATATTGATGTGGCCCTGCAGCGCGCTATAAATGATTGTAAAAAGGACTACCTGGATTCACTGCGCATAGTGATTGCGCGTCGCCTCTCCCCTCCCGAAACCCACTTAAAAATCGATACTTTAACCGAAACAAGTGATCACAACCTGAAATACTTATCTATCGATTCCATTTCAAATTTGTATTGGCGGATAAAAGACAATAGCCTGATACCTTTTTCTCAATTAAATGCCTACAAAAAAAGGATAGGTCACAAAGCCAGTTTGAGAGAACTTATTGCCGAAACTGCCTTTGATAACACTGTTTTGATGCACAATATCCTGCAAGGTTTCAGCATCTATGACATCAGTTCACACGGTATACTTGGCTCAACCATCAGCCACGACAAAAGCGAAATGGATATACCGGAAGATCGTATTATGAAATTTGATCCGGCACTAAATAACACGGTTTACGCCCTTAGCAAGGATTTTAGGGCGTCGGATAGCATCAAAATCAACAAGTATCTAAAGGCTGAATTAAACAAATTACATATCAGCGCACCATTTAACCTCGTACTTTCCACTTCGCCAACAACACCGGCAAAGCTCAACTCACATTACAGTGAAACCACAGAGTATCATTATAAATATCATGGTTTCAGGATGTTTATGAGCATTGTCGGCCCCGAGTTTTTTGTGCGGGCTGTGATCAGAAACCCGCAAAAAGCCATCTTTAAGGAAATGCTGATCACCCTGTTAATGTCGGTTCTTCTCGTTGTTTTAACTGTATTTTGCTTTTGGTATATCTTCAAAACCATAATTCAGCAAAAGAAATTGAGCGAGCTGAAGGATGACTTCATTAACAACATGACCCACGAATTAAAGACCCCGATTGCAACCATGACAGTCGCAATCGAAGGCCTGCAGAGATATAACGCGCTGAATGACCCCGAAAAAACCCAGCGTTACCTGCAGACCTCAAGGAATGAACTTACACGCTTAAATGATATTGTAGGCAGGGTTTTGAACGTAGCGGCATTCGGTAATGACGAAGTAAAATTGGTAAAAGAGAGTATAGATGTAGATGAGCTGATAAATGATGTGATAGAAGTTGAAAAGTTGAAGGCTAACAAGCCGGTAACTATTTATTATGAGAACAAGAGCGATATAAAAACGATCAATGCTGACAAACTGCATTTCAGGAATGTGTTGGTGAACCTGGTAGATAATGCTATAAAATATTCTAACGAGCAGGTTTTAATCATCATTACGTGCTATAAAGTTGGTGACAATGCCTTATTTTCGGTGAAAGATAATGGTATTGGCATACCGGCATCACATATCAGCCAGGTGTTCAATAAATTTCATCGCGTGCCCACAGGAAATGTGCACAATGTGAAAGGAACCGGCCTTGGGCTGAGTTATGTGAAATACGTTGTAGAGGCGCATAACGGCAGCGTTATGGCCGAAAGCGAACTTAATGCAGGCAGCGAGTTTATTATATCTATCCCCTTATAATCAATGAACAAAACACGGATACTTTTAGCTGAAGATGAACTGGCGCTTGCGCATATTGTGCGCGAAAGCCTGGAGCATGAAAACTTCGAGGTAATATTATGCACCAACGGCGAACAAGCGCTGCAGAAGTACCTTGAACACAAACCAGATATCCTGGCATTGGATGTGATGATGCCAAAAATGGATGGTTTCGAGGTTGCTAAACATATCCGGCTTACAGATAAGGTCACACCTATCCTTTTCATAACGGCCCGGTCGCAACCCAAAGATGTTGTGGCCGGGTTTGAATCTGGCGCAAACGATTACTTAAAAAAACCATTCAGCGTTGAAGAGCTGGTGGTGCGAATCCGGGTATTGCTGAGTGATAGCCGGCTGCTGCAAAGATCCAAAGTAAAAAAGGACGAGAACTTTTCTATCGGCAATATTCTATTTAATCCGCATAAAAACACCATTCATCAGGGTATTGAAAGCTGGCAATTGTCATCAAGGGAAAGTGACATACTTAAGCTTTTATGTCAGCAGGATCAGGAGATACTTTCACGAAAGTCATTGCTCAAAACTGTTTGGGGCGACGATAGCTTTTTTAATGCCCGCAGTTTGGACGTTTATATCACCAAATTGCGTAAACGATTGGAGGCCGATCCGAATGTGCAGATTATCAACATCCGGGGCGTTGGATACAAATTGGTATGGTGATAAACCAGTAAATGTTGATTTCTTTTTACAGTCCAAATACATCGTTTAAATAGAAATTTCGGATATTTAGCCATCATGCTGGTATCTGAGAATGTTTTGAAGTGGGCGCTTCGTTTTTACCCCCCTCTCCTCTTTCAACGCATTTGGGTGATCAGGTTTGCAAAAAACTTTCGCGGTGTTAAGGTGAAAGTAAACAAAAGCCTGATCAACAATAACTATAACCATTCCATATTTGGGGGGACTATCTTCGCGGCAGCAGATCCATTTTACCCCCTCCTTTTTCACCAGATTTTAAGATACAAGGATTATAAGGTACGTGTGTGGCTTAAATCGGCCCAAATAAACTATTTGAAACCTGGCAGGACCGACCTTTTTTTCGATATAAACATTTCCGAAGAAGATATCGCAGAAATTGAAGAGGTGCTGAATACTAATGGTAAGCATGTAAAGGCCTATCCTATCGAAATGTTTAATAAAGAGGGTGAGTTGTGTGTGACTGTTTCCAGCGAAATCTATATCCGTAACCTGAGTTTGACCGAAACACATAATACTGTTGCTATCTAATGAAAATAATAATGAATGACGAAGTATTTGCACAAAAAGGATTTATCATTTCTACAGATAAAAGCCTGATAGATTTTGAAACGGTGTACAATTATCTTAATGATGATTCTTATTGGGCGAAAGGTATACCACGCGACCGGATGAAAAGAGCAATCGAAAATTCTATTTGCTTTGGGATTTATCATAATGGCAAACAAGCCGGTTTTACACGTGTAGTTACTGATATGGCCACATTCGGATATATCTGCGATGTATTTATCCTAACGGAATACAGGCGTTTGGGGCTTTCTAAATGGTTGATGCAAACCATTATGCAATTTCCGGAGTTTCAGGGTTTAAGGCGCTGGTCGCTTGCGACACTGGATGCACACGGGCTGTATCAGCAGTTCGGTTTTACAGAGCTAAGCAAACCCCAAAATTGGATGGAGATTTTTAAACCTTATCTAAAACCTAATCAGGGAGGAGAAAAATGAATATCAAAAAGCTGATTTTTGAAGGTGAAGGCGTAACACTTGATTTTAAAAAGACCATAACCAGTTGCGAGAAAATAGCCCGTACCATGGTATCATTTGCCAACAACAAAGGTGGTAGGTTATTGATCGGCGTGGCGGATGACGGCACCATAAAAGGCGTAAAATCTGAGGACGAAGAGCGTTATATGATCACAAAGGCGTGTCAGCTTTTTGCAAGGCCAGTCCTGGAACCGGTTTTTGAAGAAGTTTATGTAGATGATAAACTGGTGCTGGTGGTCGAAATAAAGGAAAGTGATAGTAAACCGCATTATGCCCTTGCTGAAGATGGAAAATGGTGGGTGTATGTTCGTGTAAAGGATAAAAGCGTTCTGGCCAGTAAAATTGTGGTCGATGTACTAAAACGTTCAACTGATGATAATGGTGTACTGATCGAATACTCGGCCAATGAAAAGGCTTTGCTGGAATACCTGGATAAGGAGGAGCGCATCAACATAAAGGAATACTGCAGTTTGCTTAAACTGACCCGGCGCAATGCACAGCGCATATTGGTAAATATGGTGCTTTCTGGGGTAATACGGGTACACACTACCGAGAAAGAAGAATACTACACCGCCGCCTAAGCAAAGCTATAATTTGCTACATTAGCAGGCCCGCAACCAATTGTAGATGCAGAATATTTACCAAAAATATAAACCTTTTTATAAGGATAGCCTTCATTTGGCTGTTCCTGTGATGATATCGCAACTCGGTCACCCGCTTGTACAAATGGCCGATAGTATCATTGTGGGGCATTTTGCGGGGACTATCCCTCTTGCTGCCGTATCGCTGGTGAATAGCATTTTTGGTATCGCTATGGTAATTGGTATAGGTATTTCCTATGGTATAACGCCATTAATAGCACAACATAATGGCCGGAACGAGTTTAGCGAATGCGGGCAATTGCTATCCAATAGCTTATTGATCAATACTATTACAGGTATTTTGCTATTTGCATCGATTAGTTTTGGTACGATGCACCTGATAGGTCACCTTGACCAAACTCCGGCGGTTGTTGAACAGGCCCGGCCTTATTTGTTCCTTCTGGGCATATCACTTATCCCTTTACTAGTATTTAATACATTTAAACAGTTTGCCGAAGGTCTGGGATTTACCAAACAAGCTATGCTGATTTCCATCTGGGGTAATATATTGAATGTTTGCCTCGGGATCATATTTGTAAAAGGGATGTTCGGCATCAAACCAATGGGAATCCGGGGCGTTGGTTACAGTACGTTGATTGACCGTTGCACAATGGCCACGGTGATGGGTATTTATGTGTTCCGCTCAAAACATTTCAGGAAATACCTTGCCGATTTTGCGGTTAGAAACATTGACCGATTACGTAGTAGTAAGATACTTAGGATTGGTGGACCGGTTGCAATGCAATATATTTTTGAAGTGAGCGCATTTAGCGGTGCTGCTATTATGATAGGTACAATAAGCCCGGTCGCACAGGCCGCCCACCAGGTTGCAATAAGTCTGGCTTCATTAACTTATATGGCAGCAAGCGGTATTTCTGCGGCAGCTGCCATTAAATCAGGTAATTTTTTTGGAGCTAAAAAACACCAGGAATTGAGGTTGTCCGCCATATCGAGTTACCATATTGCCATTGTTTTTATGGCGATAGCAGCTTTGGCATTTACCTTTGGTAATCATTTATTACCCTGGATATATACTTCAGATAAAAGCGTTATATTAATTGCAGCACAGTTACTTATCATTGCAGCTTTTTTCCAGCTGTTCGATGGCACACAGGTTGTTGGCCTGGGCGTGCTCCGTGGTATGGGCGATGTAAACGTACCAACTTTCGTCACATTTATCGCTTACTGGGTATTGGGCCTGCCGGTGGGTTATTTGTTAGGTATCAAATTCCATATGGGCGTATCCGGCGTGTGGTATGGTTTGGTTCTGGGTTTGTTGACCTCATCCATCCTCTTGTTTATCCGGTTCCAGGTAATTAGCAAGAAGCACGAATATGATGTACCTATTGTAATTGCTCAGGATTAAAAATACAAGTCTTGCGCTAATCGGTAGGTATTGCAATGTGCATCTACAATATCTCTTATATCTGTTGAATAACCACCGCCCATGCTTACTTGTACGGGGATCTGATGTTGGTGAAATTGCTCCAACACAAACCGGTCGCGTTCTTTGCAGGCTTCCTTGCTCAAGGCAAGTTTTCCTAATTTGTCGGTCGCCAAAACATCTACTCCGGATAAATAAAATATGAAATCAGGCTTTTGCTGATTGATCAGTTCAGGTAAAGTCTCTTTCAGGATATCCAGATATTCGTTATCATTTGTGTCATCAGGTAATGGAATATCAAGATCAGATCTCTCTTTTCGATACGGAAAATTGTTGGCCCCATGCATTGAAAAGGTAAACACTCGTGGCTCATTTTCGAATATCTGGGCCGTTCCGTTTCCCTGGTGTACATCTAAATCAATTATTAAGATGGAAGATACTAATTTATTATTTAATAAATAGTTAGCTGCAATAGCCTGGTCATTCAACAAGCAAAAACCCTCACCCCAATTTGTTCCGGCGTGATGCGTGCCGCCGGCTACATTAAAGGCAATCCCAAAGTCAAAAGAGAAGTGGCAGCCGTCGATAGTTCCTTTAGCAATTCGTATTTCGCGTTCTACCAAACGGGCAGATAGTGGGAAACCTGTGCGGCGTTGTTCTTTTGGGGGAAGGGTTAGATCACGCAGTTGGTGCCAGTAGTCAGCGTCATGAGTTAAAAGGATAGTTGCTTCATCTAATAGCGATGGCGAGAAGAGATTTTCCTTTGTGATTGTCCCTTCATGGATTAGTTGTTCAGGTATCAACTCATACTTTAGCATCGGAAACCGGTGCCCTGGTGGTAATGGATGCGCATATATAGGGTCGTAAGCTACCTTCAGCATGAGTTTTATTCTGAAACGACCAACGAATCGCCCAAATACATTGCAGCCCTGTATACGTCTTTAAATGAGTTATAGAGCGGCACCGGACTCAACCGTATCACATTGGGTTCCCGCCAATCACCAATTACGCCATTTTCTGCCAGGAAGTTAAAGATAGCTTTGCCATTTCTTTTGCAGATGATAGATAGCTGGCAGCCGCGAATATTTGGATCTGAGGGTGTAATAATTGTAAATAGTTCCTCGCCATGTTTGCGGTTAATTTCATGGATCAGGTATTCGAGATACCCCGTCAGCACAATGCTTTTTTGGCGAAGTTTTTCCAATCCGCCAGCTTTCTCAAAGATATCAAGGGCAGCTTTATGAGCAGCCATTAGCAATATTGGACTTGTACTAACCTGCCACCCCTCTGCCCCATGAGCCGCTTTAAAGCCTGGAGCCATCACAAAACGTTTATCTGGTCTATACCCCCACCAACCAGCAAATCGTTTTAAATCGGGGTTATTAAAGTGCTTCTCGTGAACGAATATACCGCTTATTCCTCCCGGACCGGAGTTCATGTACTTGTAAGAGCACCAGCAGGCAAAATCAGCTTCCCAATTGTGCAATTGTAAAGGCACGTTACCCACAGCATGCGCCAGGTCAAAACCAACATAAGCACCTGCTTTATGCCCTGCCTCCACTATCGCTTTCATATCGAATACCTGCCCTGTGTAATAATTCACCCCGGCAAATAACACCAAAGCCAATTCATCCGCATTTTGTTCGATAGCCGAAATAATATCTTCTGTCCGTAAAGTATACTCACCTTGGCGTGGGAAGACTTCAATAATAGCGTTTTCAGGATCAAATCCATGATAATTTACCTGACTTTCAATGGCATATTGATCGGACGGAAAAGCGCCTCCCTCCATCAATATTTTATATCTTTTATTATTTGGCTTATAGAAGCTTACAAGTAATAAGTGAAGATTTACTGTAAGTGAATTCATCGCAGTAACTTCATCGGGTTTAGCCCCTGTTAAGTTAGCAAGAGGCTGTTTAAGCTGATGGTGAAACTGTAACCAGGGATCATCACCCTGGAACCACCCTTCTACTGCAAGGTCCTTCCAGGTGCTTAGCTGAGTGTTGAGATATTTTTCAGTTGATTTTGGCTGAAGGCCCAAAGAGTTCCCGCATAAATAGACAGAATCCACGCCCTTATGCTGTGGTATCAGGAATTCGTTACGGAAATGACTCAACTCATCATGTGCATCCAGGTTTTCGGCAAATACTAAAGTGTTTTCGTAAATCATTAGTCAATATTACGAAATACCAAACAGACGCGACGTATCGCGTCTCTACATTATTTGTTCGGTTTACTGACATATTTATTGCCCTTTACATAGAAGCGATACGGCAATAATGCGTCTTCCTGCGCATAAGCGACACCGATACGGGGCACGGCAGCGATCTGCTCGTCTGTAAAAGTCAATCCTCTATCTTCAATCCAAAGTTGGTCACTCTGCAGACTTATGCCGTTTAATTTGCGATCAATACCCATAGCCTTAGCAACAGAACCGGGACCTGCTGTGATGTTGGGCTTTAAAGTATCCATACCTTTCCTGTCGAGCATTATATCAATTCCGGTTGTAGGTTCAATGGCCCTGATCAAGATAGCCCGTGGTTGTTCTTCTGGAGAAACAACCACATTCAGCATTTCATGAATACCATAACATAGATAAATATATGCTATACCACCCTCCTGGTACATGATTTCAGTTCTCTTTGTCCGACGGTCTCCAAAAGCATGTGATGCTTTATCAACTATACCATTATAAGCTTCTGTTTCAATAATATATCCACCAGTAAATAAACCATCAATTGAGGTAAATAAATACTTGCCTAATAGCTGTTTACTGAGCGAAACAACGTCAGAACCGAGGTAAAAAGAATGAGGTATTTTCAATTGATAATGTCTTTTAACCAGTTATTGATTTCTTTGGCTTTGGTGTAAATCATGATGTGCGTACCGCCTTTGATGATAGTTGTACCTTTGATCCTTTGATAAGGAAACACCTTGTCCTTATCGCCGGTAATGTGATAAACATTGGGCGGTATGGTTTGATTATCCCAATGCAAAATAGCACCCAGCGCCCATTTTATAAATTTTGGCGGCGTGCTTTGCAGCATGCTCACAAATAATTCCTGGTGGTGCTTGGACATCTTACCCATTACTTTTCTCACAATAAGGCCTGTATGTGGAAGTATCGATGAAGGAATAAGTTTATAAAGTGGAAGATACCTATACAATTTGTGCGATTTTGGCGCCTCGCTTTTTGTTTTGATAGATGATATGAGAATGGCTTTATCCAGCTTCACCCTTTTTGCAATTTCGATGGTCAGCATACCGCCTAGGGAATTGCCAATAACAATTGATCCCGGAGTTATTTTGTAATGATCGATCAGCTTTTGCGCGTAAGTTGGTAAGGTATCCAGTTTATCAGGCTCAACCCAGCTAACCGGAACTGTCTCGTGACCCTGCAAATCGATGTATTGGTATATGCGTGCGTCTGCACCCAAACCGGGAATCAGGAATATCTTGCCCATTAAAACTGCAGCAATTTTACGATCTGCTCCAGGTACTCTGCATCGGTCTGATCGAATTGATCTAAATCTTCACTGTCGACGTCTAGCACGGCAACCACTTCATTATTTTGATAAATCGGAACAACGATCTCAGATCTGGAAAGCGAGCTGCAAGCAATATGCCCCGGAAATGCGTCTACATCTGGCACAACCAAAGTTTTACCTTGTTCCCAAGCAACACCACAAACACCTTTACCCTTTGCGATACGGGTACAGGCCACAGGCCCCTGGAACGGGCCCAGTACTAATTCTCCGTTTTTTATGGTATAAAATCCTATCCAAAGCCATTTAAACTGCTCTTTTAAAGCTGCTATTGTATTTGCCTGGTTAGCAATCAGATCGCTCTCCCCTTCCAATAGCGCTGCTATCTGCGGAATCAGTGATTGATATTGCTCCTGCTTATCTGTCGATTGTATGATGTTTAAATCCTCAGCCATCTTTGATATATTTGGTACTCTCAACAAAAATACCAATATGGGGTCGATACTTAAGCAAAGAAATTTTTTTGTGACAAAAACTTACGAATTAACTGATCGCTCTTTGAAAATCAGGCTTTCAACTTTTTTCAGCCTGATTGAAGAGGAGATATCTTTTGAAGAGATAACACATAGGATAGTGCGGAAAAAGCTTCCTAATTTTTTAGTTGCTATTCCTGCAGTTATTCTCTTGATCTGCACAATTATTACGCTGTACTCACATTTTTTCGATGTAAAAGGCTCAGGCATTGATGACATTGCGGTTTACTCAGTACTATTACTAATCTTTTCAGGTTTAACAGTTTTTACCTATGAAAATGAGATCAAAATAATGTTGGCCAATGGAAAATATCTCTCTTTTTATCCAAAGTCTCCTAATGAAAAAGAAGTCAATGATTTTTTGGCTAAAATGAAGGTTGATCAAAAAGCATATTTGTTAAGAAGCTACGCTAAATCAGATCCTTATTTATCGACAGAGCAACTTGCGAATAATATTAAGTGGCTATGGGACAGAAAAATAATCGACAATGATGAACTTGATGATTTACGGAACAAATTGCTTCCCAAACCCAATGGAGGAGGATCGTCTGTTGGCTTCACTTTTAATCCTACCAATAATTGATAGTCAGTCTCACTATAGTTCGTTACCCCAAAAGGTTTATCCCTTTTGCCCTGGCGGCTATGGCGATGCACCGTGAACCTATGAAAAAACAAAAGGGTTGCTCCTTCTGGCAGTTACTCGGCAGTGGGAAAAACGGTACCTTCAGCCTTAATCCCGACTGGCAGCAATGGGGATTATTTGCGGTATGGGATGACCGGCAATCATTTGATGAATTTTACTCGGATTCATTTGTATCCAGATGGTGGGACAAATACGGCTGTGAAAAGTGGACTGTAATGTGTGAGCCGCTACAAAGTCACGGCCAATGGGAAGGTAAAGAGCCATTTGGGAAAGTAAATATTCAGGGGTATGAAGGCCCTGTTATTGTGCTAACGCGGGCTACATTACGATTTAACCGATTGAAGAACTTCTGGAGCAATGTAAATGAGGTATCGGATTTAATGAGAAGGTCACCTGGATATATTATGTCATTAGGAATTGGAGAGCGACCAGTATATCGCCAGGCCACATTCTCGATCTGGAACAGCCTGGATGATGTAAAAGCTTTTGCTTATGGCTCAAAAGAGCATAGCCAAGTGATCAGAAAAACGAGAGACGAAGGCTGGTACAGTGAAGAACTGTTTGCACGGTTCAAGCCCATCGCTTGTACCGGAACTTTAAATAACACAGACCCGCTAAAAGGGCAAATTAAATTGGAAGAACTATGAGAATTATTGCAGAGCTCCCCCATGCCGAATTCAAGATATCTATACTTTACATGAATCAAAAATTCATTGTAAAAGCCGAGCAAGGCTCACTCGAGCAAAGCTACAAGATACCCGAAATGGATCTGACTGACGGCGTGAATAGTGTATTTGAAATATTGGATGAGGAGTTCATGACCAAAATAGCGGCACGCTTTACTGAAATGCGAAAGGACTACAAAGACGCTTATTACAGGTATAACTATTAATATAGATAAATTACATAAATAACTGTAAAATAGATATTTATAATCACAAGTTTAAGTTAACCAAATTTTATTTGGCGATCAAAAATGTGTTTTAAGTGTAAAAAGCGAGACTTTGCAAAAAAGACTCAGTAAGTATACTAAACTATTTATTTATATAATATATTTTAAATTACTGTCTATAAACAATTTATAATATTAAATTACTTCAAACAAAATTATATTTGGGCAATTAGGTAGAAAGCTATCCTGCCCTATTTTTACAATAAAACTGAATAATTTAACACAAATCGCAATACCAGAAACCAGTCGGCTTTTCCGGGGCTGATGAGAAGCAGGTATCGTTGTTGTCTTTAGGCGCAGCGTATTGTTTGAATACTTTCTCCCCTGTTTGGTAGGGTATTTCTTTTCTGAAGATCGGCCCTTTAAAAGCGAAGGTGTGAAACTCACCGTTCTCTCCGCAAACATCTACATCTTCCGGTAACGATAAAATCAATTCTTTGGTTATCTCCTTTCCAACAATTCGTTCTAATCTTTCCTGGGTGCAGGCAATCACGGTTCCGAAATCAAGCTCCAAAAACTCATTAATGAGTTCAGCGGTGTCCCTTTTCCATAAGGGATAAATGCCTGTCATACCAACTTCAGCTAAACGGGCATCGCGATAATCTTTCAGATCCTGTAGGAATATGTCGCCGAATATGGCATGCGTTATACCTTCAGCTTTGAAATGCTTCATAGTTTGTCGCATGATATCATCATATTCTTTCATGCCGGGCATTTCGGGTAATCGAACCTGGTAAAGCGGTATGCCGATGCTTTCAGCCTGTTTGATCAGCAATTCAACACGAACGCCATGCATCGATATCCGGTCAACCGAATCATTTATTGTTGTGACCAGATATTTGATATCGAGTTCCGGATTTTTCAAGCAATAATATAGTGCCAAAGCGCTGTCCTTTCCGCCGCTCCAGTTGAAAATGCACCGTTGATTTTTTTGATTATCAGATTTAGTTGATTCCATTTGTGTCATTTGTATAAATAATCAGCGGGATCAAATTAATCCTTTGAATCAGCGGTCAATAACTGATCCGCCAACCTTTTCACTCCTGTCGTAGCCTTCTCCTCTATCTTAATAAAATCCGAAGGTAGATATGGAATATTGGGGTCTACAATATATTTCGGTACTTCCCACGGCACGTGATTCACCAAACCTGCTGCAGGATAAACAGCCAGCGATGAACCCACAAGAATAAACAGATCAGCTTTAGCACATACTTCCGCTGCATCTTCTATCATCGGCACTGCTTCGCCAAACCAAACAACGTGAGCGCGCAATTGAGAACCTAATTCGCATTTCTCGCCCATCTTCAGTTCCCAGCCGTCAATCGGATAGGTCAGATTTGGGTTTAAGCTTGATTGTGAGCGCGTAATTATACCATGCAGGTGAAGAACATGGGTTGAACCGCCACGCTCGTGCAAATCGTCTATATTCTGGGTAATGATGGTTACCTTATATTTTCCTTCCAGGGCCGCCAGCGCGTAATGAGCTGCATTGGGCTCTGCCTCCAATACGGACTTGCGCCGCATGTTGTAAAACTCCTGCACCAATACCGGATTACGGCGCCATGCGTGGGGCGTAGCTACTTCTTCTATATCGTAACCCTCCCACAGACCATCGCTGTCCCTGAAAGTCTTTAAACCGCTCTCGGCGCTTATTCCCGCGCCGGTTAATACTACGATGTGTTTCATGTTTTTGAATGTAGAGACGCGATGAGTCGCGTCTTAAACAAGAAAAGCGACCTGCCATTGGCCGATCGCTTTTCTTTTATATTTTGATTTTATTTAAACAGCCAATTCCGTTTTTGTACGCAATACATTGTACTTGTTCTTCGCAAATTCAAAGCCTCCGAAAAGGATCAGACCGAATAACAAATCACCAAACAACATATTCTTTTCAAAAGGAATAGCAGCTATAAGCGATTGTCCGTAACCGGCTAAAGTATGCGGGTACAGGTTGCCATACAACCATGGCATATCGATAAATAACCAATGTATAACTACCGACACAATAGATGCCAATAATACGCTTACCACAGTCGCCTTTTTGATCAGACTACCGATAAAAACGATGATCGCAAAACACAGGTACATCCACAACGATTCGCTGTAAAACACAACTTTTGAAGTATACAAGAAATTAAGCAGCATATCGCTCAAAAACAAAGTGATCAGCGGGACCAGATAGGCTTTCCATTTATCGGTAAAATAAGCGCCGCCAAATAAGGCGATAGCTCCTACCGGCGTGAAATTGCTTAATACATAAGGATATTTGTAGCTCACAAAACGAAATGCTGCAGCTGCAACAATCATCAAAACGAGTACGGTGTTACGTGTGTTTACTTTTTGTAGTGTCATGGTCGTATTTGAGCAGTAAAATTACAGATTTATCGCTTAAATAAAAATCGGCATTTTTTACTTGTTTACAAAGATTATTCTGCCCGGATTAATTCCTGTGGTTATTGAATATTCTTTTTTGCCGGTTTTATCAAATGCATATAAAGTACCGTTTGAAGAATAGTCCTTAGCATCGCTCACAAACACCTCGCCTGATAAGGAATCTACGGCAATAGCATATGGCGTAGTAATCACTGTACCATCAGTAATAAAGTTAGCCGCACCAGCAGCCTGTGTTTTTGCATTGTAAACAGCTATTTTATTATCAAGAGTTGGATAATACACAAAATCACCGTTGGCAGCCATCGGTATGTTATATCCTAATGACAAGGTTGTTTGAGATTTTGCTACATCTGTTGTGTTATCAATAATGGTCATTCCACCCTGGATGCTGGCAAAATCTCCCAATGACAATACGTATACATGGCCGTAGTTATCAGCTGCCATCGTAACCGGGTTAGCTATTACAGTGATCTTCTTTGTCTCAGTTAATGTACCCAAATCAATAACTGATACGGTATTATCCGGATTACCAAAGCTCAACCCGCCTGAGTTGGCAACATACAATTTACCGTTTGATACCACCAATTGCTCCGGGTTACGACCAACAGTAATGTATTGGGTGATAGCAAGACTCGCGGTATCCATTACCGCCACAGTGCCATCATAAGAAGTGATAAAGGCATTTCCTTTATAAAAAGCGACGCTTCTTGGCTGACGACCAACGCCATTGTTTACCAAGCTGTTTTGTTTAATTAGTTTGCCAGTTTTAGCGTTTACTACGTCAACCACATTTGATACGTTCACTACGATGTACATTTTTGAACCATATATTTCAGCATCATTACCAGTATCGCCAAGGTCAGTTCCATTAATAGTTTTATACAGGTCAGCAGTTAATTGTTTAGTCGCGTAATCATAATAGGTTAATGTGCTGTTGTTGGCGCCAAACCCGCCCTGGTTTAATATATAGATACCTGCCCTTTCAGCCTTAGGAGTGCCCTGGTTTGGGGTAACTTTATCTTTATGGCACGATGCCAGCACAGTCAGCAGCGTAATTGCGATGAAGAAAGAATTAAGTTTAACTTGTTTCATGTGTATTTATTTTTAAATGGTTATTTGAAGTGAAATTCTGTATGAGCGACCCGGCATGGGGTAGCTTTGAATAACATAATAAGATTTATTGAAAACGTTGTTTACTTCGAACGAGGTGGTAAGCGGTAGTCGCCCGGTTAAAAAGCGATAGACGATTGATGCATCGCTAACTGAGTACCCCGGAATATTATCGCCAGGGTCATTATTGTTATTATAATATCGTTGTGATGAAACCACCTGGTTGTAGTAAATGCCCAGATGACCATGATTCACCCCGGCATTTAATGCCAGTGTGTGTTTAGGAGTATAGGGTATCTGATTTAGATAATAGTCATCAGTTGGATTAGTCACGTTAATTGCATGCTGAAAAGTATAATTAGCGGATAATGATCCAGTCCACCCAGGTGCCAGGTTCACTTGCGTCTTCAAACCGGCATCTATACCTTTTATATCAACCTTTCCGGCATTGGTTACGGAAGAATTATAGGCATCGTGCGGTATAAATATGATCTTGTTTGTGACATCATTATAATAAGCGTCAACGGTAAAAGTGACATAATTGAAGAAGCCGTTTAGCCCTTTAGTATAAGTTGCCCCTAAGTCAAATTCCTTTACAAACTCTGGCTTAAGATTGGGATTGACGACGGGCTCATAGTACAGATCGTTAAAAGTAGGATTGCGGAATATGCTTTTATAAAATCCCCTTAATTGAAAGTTTGAAGCAGAAAATGGTTGTACCGAAGCCATTAATGTTGGCGAATAGATATTTCTGTTTGGTGCAGCTTTTCCAATTTTAACGGATTCTATTGTATTGGTATTCAGTAAACTGCCTTGCAAGTGGAGTCTGCCAATGGTGTAGTTTGATGCTAACACATTCAGCAGCGTAAACCTCGTGGGAATTGGAAATGGTGTTGCCGGGACGAAATTATATTGCGTATTCAGGTCGTTTAATGAGCCGTCAATTGCATAAGAAACCTCCCAATTTGGCAAAATAGTATAAGATAAGGCTGCCGACAAATAAGCTTCCCGCTGCGTAAAATGCTGATCAATATTACCCTGAGCATTTAAAAATGGCGAAAAATAATGCAGATAACCCTTAAATACTTTGCTGTTCAGTAACAGGTGAAACCCGCTATCCCATATTCGTTCGTAACTGGTCTGAATAAATAGATCCTGGTTCCATAACCGGCCAGGTGGTGTGGTGGTGTAATCAATAACCGCCCCTGGTATTCCACGATCGGAATTATAATAGTTTACATGTAAGCTGAATTTGTTACTGTCGTTTTTCGTCCAATACAACGCCCCATCAATTTGTTGCGAGGTTATATCAGCGCCCGTACGCAGGGAGTCGGCGCCGGTATTCTGGGTTTTGTATTTGTATCTGCCATTGGCATTTTCGATATAACTATTGATAATGAACGACCAGTTGTTGCTTAAACGCTGTTGCCACTGCAAATTAGGATTGAATAAACCAAATGAACCTGTTTTGACGCCTGCTGTAATCAAATATGGCTTATCAGCTGTCAGTGCAGGTTTAATGGTTTTTATGGAGAGTACGCTGGCGGCAGAAAACGCCCGCGCAGTTTGACAAATATTTGGTGGCTGCCCATTATAAAGCGTGATCTCCTGGACGTTCTGCAAATTAAATTTACTAAGATCGATCTGACCATTTTCAGCATCGATCATCTGTACACCATCATACAAAACAGCGGTGTGATTCGCTCCCAAACCTCTTACAGAAATAGTTTTTAATCCCCCAACGCCACCATAGTCCTTAATATTCACTCCAGAAAAGTCTCTTATTGCATCTGCAACGTTAAGGGCATTATAACGCTCAAAATCGCTGGCGGAGATTTGTTGCGCCGGAGCGATAGTTTGTACTTTAGGTATAGGTGAAGTATTTACCCTGACTTCCTTTAGTTTCTTGGCGGTATCGGTCTGGGCAAAAGCAAAGGAACAGCAGCATACTCCGGCAATAAATACCGGTAAAGCTTTAAACCTGTTTAATTTCCTTTGCATGACGTGTGTTTAAAACCACAGCATACCGAAACGGAATTTGGAATGGAAACGATAATAGACGAGTTTCACATTCAAGCCTCAATCCCCGAAAGCTATGAATAATTCTGTGCTCTGGCAGGTCTTCTGACTCGCTCCCCGTTTGTTCTGCCTTCCCGCCGATTATTATGGACAGTGGCCTTGAATGAACTCTGGTTATGGAGCTTACAGCTGCGGGACAGTCCGGGATTTACACCCGATTCCCTTTTAATCTCCTGATACTCTCAGGAAAACCTAAAGCGCTGCAAATGTAGGTGATGGAATTGGGATTTTCAAGAGTTAGTTGAATGGTTGATTAAGTTGATTGAGTTTTTAAATCAGATTACCAAACCATTCAACTTAATCAACCATTTAATTCAATCAACTAATTTCTATATTTAAAACATGAAATTCTACCTTACCTGCCTGTTATTTATCCTAAGTTTATCTGCCATGGCCCAACAGCCTGATACCGTTTTCCTGAAAAATCTGATCGAATCACATCCTGAATTATTTGACCATATTCTTCATCACCCTACACATAACGAGGTACAGGTTTTGTACACCCAGATTGATCGCGATGAGCATAACGTGCCTCATTTTAAGTCTTATAGTTATCGATTGAATCCAAACAGGTACTTCTATCCTGCTAGCACTGTTAAATTGCCTACTGCGATTTTCGCTCTGGAAAAATTGAACGAGCTGAACATTAAAGACTTTACTGTTAAATCTACCATGGTCACTGATAGTGCTTTTGCCGGTCAAACTAAGGTCACTAAAGACACTTCATCCAAGAATGGCCTTCCAAGCATCGAAAATTATATCAAAAAGATATTGTTAGTAAGTGATAATGATGCGTACAATCGTTTGTATGAGTTTGTTGGCCGTGAAGAGATCAATGATAAACTAAAAAAATATGGTCTGGTGGGTACCCGTATTATTGGTCGCTTAGCTATCGGCGATAAAGGCGAAAGCACACGGCATACTAATCCAATAGACTTTTATAATGGAGATAAATTGGTGTATCATAAGCCACCACTATTTGATTCCAGGGATTACCCGATGCACCTGGAAAATATGATCCAGGGTAAAGGCTACCTGGATAAGAATGATAAACTGGTTATGGAGCCTTTTGATTTCTCGCAAAACAATGTTTATCCGTTGGTAGATCAGCAATCAGTTTTGAGAAGATTGTTGTTTCCTGAGACATATCCAGAAAACGACTGCTTTAACCTGACGGATGATCAATATAAGTTCATCTATAAGTACATGAGCATGTGGCCTACGGAAAGCAAACATCCGACTTACAGTCCACCGGAATATTTCCCTGCCTATTGCAAATGGCTGTTTTATGGCGGCGATAGTTTAGCAATGATCAACCCAAACATCCGGATATTTAATAAGATTGGTGATTCGTATGGTTATGACGTCGATAATGCTTACATCGTTGATTTTAAAAACAAAGTGGAGTTTATCATCTCCGCAGTCGTCCAATCTAATGATGACGAGATCTATAACGACAACAAATACGAATACAAAACCGTGTGCCTGCCTTTTATGAAAAACCTGGCGCAGTCGATCTATCAATACGAATTGAAAAGAGATAGACAATACAAACCCGATTTGAAGAAATTCAAGTTTAAATATTAAAATTTACTTCTGAAAATTCTGGTTTTTACCAATACCTGGTCGAAATACTGTATGCCAATAAATATTACGGGGAATAGTATAATCAGCCACTTATATTTGAGAAGTGTCGCCAGGCTAATGGCTCCAAAAACAGCCATAACTCCGCAAAGTGAAACTACTAAACAAAGCAGTATAGCTGCGGTTGCGAGATTGTATTTCCATTCACTTTTATGCTTTTGTTCCGCCTGGATATGGCGTGTTACTTTTGCTGCAAAGTTATAAGGCAAACCATTCTCAGGCTCGCTTTTTAAGACTTCGAGCAGAGCATGATACGCTTTCTCCCCGTCATTTAATGTTCTTCCAGCCGGTAATTCCTTGCTGTTTTCAATTAAGCGTTGCAATTCATCATCATCCATTTCCTTCATAGCAATTCGTTTTTTAAATATACCTCTAATTTTTCCTTTAACAATTTACGGGCCCTGAAAAGGTAATTCTTTACAGTTCCTTCGGGCATACCCGTAATTTGTTCTATTTCGGGCCCGGAAAATTCATTCAAATGATATAAAGTCAAGACAGTTCTATACTTTTCCGGCAATTGTAATATCAATAGTTCAACATAGTTGGCGGTATCCTTTTTGGTCAGCAAATGTTCGGGTGTGTCGTTTGTAAAATGATAATTTTCCAGGTCGTCCGGGTATTCAGATGACTTTTCGCGGTAGTATTTTCTTGTATAATTAATAGCTGTCAGATAAGCGATCCGAGCTATCCAGGTTGATAATTTGGATTGGAAATTAAAGCGCACCAGGCTATTATATATTTTAATAAAAACTTCCTGGCAAATATCCTCAGCGGACTGTTGCTCCTTTACCAGGCGGAAGGTGACATAGAAAACAAGTTTTTCATATTGTTTTACCAATAGCTCAAAGGCGCGCATGTCGCCATTGAGTATCCTGGTAACCACCTCCTTTTCATTAAACATATTGTATATTAGTCAACACCCGCTTACTAAAGGTTGCAAAAAATAAATAAAAAAATAGTGCAACTTTTAATGTATCGTCGCTGACTACTGTACAACTTTTAACTAATTTTAAGGAAATGGGAAACATAACACTATTGCTGATAGTAGCAGTTATCGTTATAACAATTGCGGTAGTCATTATAAACTGGTATAACTATCGCCTCAAAAAGCGGATTATAGATTCAGGGCCTATAGACAATGATGCCATCAACTTCCTTAAGAAACTCACGAATACAGGCGCCGAACAACTCAAATGGGGATGCGTGTTATTTATGGGTGGTTTGGGACTTGTAGTTACTCATTACCTTTCTTACGACAATGATTCAGCATTACCCTATGGTATCGAGATCATGTTTATTGCTGCGGGCTTCCTTATCTATTACTTTCTCGTCACTAACAAGCAGAACCACTAAGCTGCTTTAATCACTAAAAAATTCCAGCCAAACCTGATAAAGGCCTTACAAGGTCTAACAGGGATTCTATTGCCTTTTCAAATCAAATTAAAATGAAAAAAATACTATATATATTTTGCTTGCTATTGCTGGCTATTAGCGTATCAGCGCAAAATGCAACGGGTCATAAGTTCTCTGGTACTATAGTCGACTCACTTACACAGAAACCACTGGATAAAATCTCAGTTACATTATCGGGCAGCGGAACAACAAAAAGTTTAAGTACCAAAGCAGATGGCATATTCACGTTTGATGGTTTGCAAGCTGCAACTTACAAAATTGTTATACATGCTGTTAGCTTTAAGACGACAGAGCAGGACATAAATCTGAAAGCCGATACAAATTTAGGAGTGATCGGCCTTAAGACAGATATAAAGAGCCTCAAAGAAGTAGCGGTGGTCTCCCAACGTCCACTTATCCAGCAAAAGCCCGGCAAGATCATTTATGATATGCAGGCAGATCCGGAAAGTAAAGCAAAAAGCCTGCTGGATATGCTGCATAAGATTCCCTTCGTTATAGTCGACGCACAGGATAATGTGACGCTCAAAGGAAACACAAACTTCAAAGTTTTTATTAACGGTAAGCCTTCAGCAATGATGGATAATAATCTTAAGGCTGTACTGCGGACTATGCCCGCATCGTCTATTCAGCGTATCGAGGTTATCACCAACCCTCCGGCCAAATACGATGCCGAAGGTGTTGGTGGTATCATTAATATAATAACCGTAAAAAATGTCGATAACGGCTATCGTGGAAATCTAAACCTGAGCGAGCGTTTTCCTGACGGAGGACCTAACGTAGGCGGAGGATTTACAATGAAACAAGGGAAATTCGGCATGAACATTTATGCAGGCGCCGGAATTTACAATAATCTGCAAACTAATTTTTCAAACACACAGCAAAGCACCGCAAACAACCCTACCCTGCTTAACCAGGATGGATATAAACACAATAACAGCCGGAACGGTTATTCAGGTGTCGAATTAAGCTATGAAATTGATTCTCTTCACTTATTATCGGGTGAGCTTAGCTATAATGGCTATCATAATGACGGCAGCAGTTACCAATCGTCCATATTAACGGGTAGTGCAGGCGTGTTGCGGGGTTATGATATCAGTAATACCAATAATGGTCATGGTAATGGTGGCGATGCATCTATCAACTATCAAATTGGTTTCAAAGCCGATAAAAACCGCCTGCTTACGTTCTCATACCGATATGCTGGTTATCATAACAGAGCTTTCAGTGACCTGCAGCTATCAAACGAGGTCAACTATCCTGTAGCTGATTACCGTCAGCCCAATAGTTCAAACACATCTGAACACACGCTGCAGGCCGACCTGGTTTACCCCGTTAAAAAAGTAATGATCGAAGCAGGTGTTAAGGCAATTTTGCGTTCAGATAATAGTGATTTCGAGTATTTACAACTAAACGCAAACTCCAATTCGTACGCACCGGTAGATTCCTTAGGCAACAAGTTTTATTACACGCAGAATGTGTTCAGTATTTATAATTCTTATCAACTCAGTTTGGGAAAATGGAATATCAGCGGTGGTGTACGGGCAGAAGAAACGGATGTTAATGCACATTTCCTGTCAACCGGCACGGCGATAAGTCCTGATTATCTGAATATTGTTCCGTCATTGTCCATAAACCACTCCCTGGGTTCGGGAGGAATAACCCTTGCATTTAATCAGCGAATTCAAAGGCCGGGGATTTATAGGTTGAACCCTTTTGTTGACAGATCGAACCCCAATTTCATTGTTACTGGGAACCCCAGGTTGCAGCCTAACTCGTTTAACGATGCACAACTGAGCTATAGCAGTGGCAATGCAGGCAAAGTATCGGTATTTTTTGCGACTGAATACATTTTTGTTCAAAATATGGCAGTGCAGGTAACCACATTCGACCCGGAGACCCAGGTTACAACTGCTACTTATCAAAACACTGGAAAAGGCGAAGGTATACAGCTGATTGCTAATCTAAACTACAATGTTACCCCAAAATATAGTATCAGTTTAAATGCCAATTCTACTTGTTATTTACTTAGCGGGATGAGTGGAAATGATATCATCTATCTTCATCGTTGGGACGCCAGGGGACAATTATCAAACAATTTGCGGCTGGATAAAGGTTGGACTCTGAATGCATCATTGCGTTACAGCAGTAAAGCGCCTAATTCAATACAAGGCTTTACAAATTCATATTACAATCTGAGCCTTGGAATCAATAAAGAGATAGTAAAAAGCAAGCTTTATTTGGCAATGTCGGTCAATAATCCGTTCGCCAAATTCAGGAACATTATCAATACTATCAATGGCCCCGGTTTTATGGAAACTAATATTAATCAGACTTATTTCCGGTCAGCAAGCATAAGCCTGAACTATAATTTTGGCAAGCTAAATGGAGATGTGAAGAAAAACAAAAAAGGCATTAACAATAACGATGTGGGTAACGGAAAAGGTGGGTTATAATACTTATTCCAGGGCGAGTCAAACAAAAAAGGCCTGCATTGCTGCAAGCCTTTTAAAATTATTTTGCTGAGTCTTTATTTTACAGCATCAACAATTGCTTTGAAAGCATCAGGATTGTTCATCGCTAAATCAGCCAATACCTTGCGGTTTAAACCAATGTTTTTAGCGGCTAACTTACCCATTAACTGAGAGTAAGAAATTCCATGCTGACGGGCACCTGCGTTGATACGTTGTATCCATAAAGCCCTGAATTCTCTTTTCTTGGTTTTACGGTCGCGATAAGCATACTGTAAACCTTTTTCAACTGTGTTTTTTGCAACGGTATAAACCTTGCTTCTTGAACCCCAATAACCTTTGGCAAGGTTCATGATTCTTTTCCGGCGTCTTCTCGACGCTACTGCGTTAACTGAACGTGGCATCTTTTTGTCTTTTTGGTAGTGAGTGTCAGCTAGCTGATCTTGTTTACTCTAATACCTGGTTTTAAATCTGTTAATTACTTTCCGATACAAAGCATACGTTTTACGTTACCCATATCCGCATCAGACACTAAGCTGGTGTGAGTAAGGTTACGCTTACGTTTTGTTGACATCTTAGTTAAGATGTGGCTTTTGTATGCGTTCTTTCTTGCAATTTTACCGGTTCCAGTAAGCGTGAAACGCTTTTTAGCACTGGAATTGGTTTTCATTTTTGGCATAACTCTATTTGTTTGTTTTTAGATATTTACGTTTCTCAACGTTTTATTTTCATTTCGAAATTCGAATGTTCGATTTCGGATTTATTTTTTTACACCCTTGGAGGCCACGGTTAAAAACATCCGTTTTCCTTCCAGCTTTGGCAATTGTTCAACCTTGCCTACTTCTTCTAATGCCTGTGCGAAACGTAGTAATAGGATCTCCCCCTGCTCTTTGTAAACTATCGCACGACCTTTGAAGTGTACATATGCCCTTACTTTTTCGCCTGCTTCCAGGAATTTGATGGCATGCTTCAATTTAAACTCGAAGTCGTGATCGTCCGTGTTCGGTCCGAAACGGATCTCCTTAATAACGGTTTGCTTAGCGTTATTCTTGATCTCCTTCATCTTTTTCTTCTGCTCGTAAATAAACTTATTATAGTCTACTACTTTACAAACAGGCGGAACAGCGTTCGGAGAGATTTCAACAAGGTCCAATTCCTGCTCTTGTGCTATTGCAAGTGCGTCTCTCAATGAGTATACACCTTGCTCCACGTTGTCACCTACAAGGCGAACTTCCTGAGCTCTGATGAATTGGTTAATGTTATGTTCGGCTTCCTTTTTCTTAAAAGGTGGCCTTGGTCCTCTGTTAAAATTGGGTTTGTTTAATGCCAAGTTATACCGTTATTTCTTTTATTATTTGTTGTTTAAATTCTTCAATAGTCATGCTGCCCAAATCGCCCTGTCCATGCTTTCGAACTGAAACTAAACCTTCAGCTGCTTCTTTTTCGCCTACAATAAGCATATAAGGGATTTTTTTGACTTCAGCATCGCGTATCTTCCGCCCTATCTTTTCGTCTCTAAAATCAATCAGCCCGCAAATATCGGAATCTTTTAATATATCAGAAAGTTTTTTTGCATATTCTTCATATTTTTCAGATATCGGCAAAATGGTAAATTGTTCAGGCGATAACCATAGCGGAAAATTACCGGCACAATGCTCGATCAGAACTGCTACAAAGCGTTCCAATGATCCAAATGGTGCACGGTGGATCATCACCGGACGGTGTTTTTGATTATCACTGCCAGTGTATTCCAGTTCAAAGCGCTCAGGCAGATTATAATCCACCTGTATTGTGCCTAATTGCCATTTACGGCCAATAGCGTCCTTCACCATAAAATCGAGTTTAGGGCCGTAGAAAGCCGCTTCGCCTAACTCAACTACGGTTTTTAAGCCTTTTTCATCGGCGGCTTCAATAATAGCTTGCTCGGCTAACGCCCAGTTCTCATCTGAACCGATGTATTTTGCTTTGTTTTCAGGATCACGAAGCGAGACCTGTGCGGTATAATCTTCAAAACCTAAAGCTGAGAATACATAAAGCACCAGGTCGATCACTTTTTTAAACTCTTCTTTCACCTGGTCAGGGCGGCAGAATAAGTGTGCATCATCTTGTGTAAAACCCCGAACACGGGTTAAACCATGCAGCTCACCACTTTGCTCATAACGATATACGGTACCAAATTCAGCATAGCGAACAGGTAGGTCTTTATATGAACGCGGCTTGGTTTTATACATTTCGCAGTGATGCGGGCAGTTCATTGGTTTCAGGAAAAACTCCTCTCCTTCCTGCGGCGTTTGTATAGGCTGGAAACTATCCTTACCATATTTCTCATAGTGACCTGAAGTCACATACAAGTTTTTATGACCGATATGCGGAGAGATCACTTGTTCGTACCCAGCTTTTACCTGTGCATTACGCATAAAGTTTACCAGGCGCTCACGCAAAGCAGTTCCTTTCGGCAGCCATAATGGTAAGCCCATGCCTACTTTTTCAGAAAACGCAAACAATTCCAGCTCCTTACCCAGTTTGCGGTGATCCCGTTTTTTTGCTTCCTCTATGAGGTGCAAATAATCAGTCAGCTCGCTTTGTTTTGGGAAAGTGACCGCATAAATACGAGTTAGCTGTTTGCGGGTCTCATCACCACGCCAGTAAGCGCCGGCCACATTCATCAGCTTTACGGCTTTTACAAATCCTGTGTTGGGGATGTGTGGGCCGCGGCAAAGATCAGTAAAGTTACCTTGTGTATAAAAAGTGATTGCGCCATCAGGCAGATCCTTTATCAGGTCAAGCTTGTACTCATCACCTTTTTTTGTGAAATAATCGATAGCGTCTGCCTTGGATACCGGAGTACGCACATATTCCTCTTTGGTTTTGGCCAGTTCGAGCATTTTGTCTTCGATCTGTTTAAAATCATCCGAAGAAAACTCGCGGTCGCCAAAATCTACATCGTAATAAAAACCGGTTTCAATAGCTGGACCGATACCAAATTTGGTGCCCGGGTACAACGCTTCTAAAGCTTCAGCCATTAAGTGGGCTGATGAATGCCAAAAAGTCGATTTACCATTTGTATCATTCCAGGTAAGTAATTTTACATGCGCATCCTGCTCAATGGGGCGACTGGCATCCCAAACCTGGCCGTCAACTTCGGCCGCTAATACGTTTCTTGCTAAACCTTCGGAGATCGACAATGCGATCTGCATCGAAGTGGTTCCCTTTTCGTACTGACGAACGGAACCGTCGGGAAGTGTAATGTTAATCATCTACAACTATGATTTAATTTTCAATAAATAATAAATAAGTCACCTACTAAGTGACTTTATGTTTGTGTGCAAATATAGAAGATTTTAGATGATTACAACATTTTCAGCGGGCTCTCTGCGCTCATATTTTTCGCGGATATGCTTATTAATATAAGTTGCCAGATCAGAACCTTTTATAGCAAGTTTCTTCATTTCTTCCACACGCCTTTTACCCGGCTTGGTATAACTGTATGTGTATACGGACTGCTGACCATCTTTATCAGGAGGAAAAAGAATTTTTATATCATGGTCTTCAATAAGATAAGCCAATACGCCACTATCGTGATCGCTATGATATTTATGCATTTTGAATGACGGCATATGTGTCGAACAAAAAATTGTGCGGTATGATTGGATAAATTTTGTTTAATTAAACTCCAATCTCTATTTTCAAAGTCTCTTATTGTTGTTATACTAAACCTTTAAATCAATAGATGATATTATTAATCGGCACTCGATCTACTTTAAGATTAACAGAGAATATATCTGATAAATGCCCGCACTGTGATGCAAAAGGAAGCCTTTCCGTTAATGTATTTCAACGTTACGCCTGCTGCTTTTGGATACCTGTTTTCCCGGACAGAAAATTTTGGTTAGCGGTATGCGGAAATTGTAGTCAGACTTTTAAACCAGAACAGGTTCCAATGACGCTAATGACAACTTGTGAGAAAATTAAATCTAAAGCTACTACGCCTATATGGAACTTCACTGGAGTTTTTCTCGCAATTTTAGGTGTTGTAGCTGCATTTGTTTATAGCAACCAGAATGATAAAAAGATAGTTGAATACTTAAAATCACCGAAAACCGGTGATGTGTTACAGATGGCGCTTAAAGACGATGTTTATACTTTATACAAAGTTCAAAGGATAAGTAAAGACAGTGTCTATGTTTTTGCAAACAAATATCAAACAAATGAAGCAAGCGGGATTGGGGATTTAGAAGACAAAGAATACGATCAACAGAAAGTGTATGGATTCTCAAAAAGTGAGCTTATCGAAATGAGCAAGCATGGGAAAATATTAGATATAGATAGAAAATAGGATATAAAATCACACATTCCCCCATCCATGTGCCAATACATCAGCCAGGTGTATGGTTTTGATAGGAAGATTATTTTTGTCGATATACCCCTGCAGGTGCAATAAGCAGGAAGCATCAGTAGAAATAATATAATCAGCTTCAGCGGCTATGGCGTTATCTACTTTTTGCTGAGCCATTGCTGTGGATATCGCATCGAATTTAACCGCAAATGTCCCCCCGAAACCACAGCAGGTCTCGTTATCTTTTAGATCCACCAGTTCCAGTCCAAGAACTTTGGATAATAGTTGGCGTGGTTCTTCCTTGATCTTGCATTCGCGCAAACCGCTGCAGCTGTCATGGTATACAGCCCGGCCGTCCAGCTCAGCACCGAAATAGTCAAACTGCAGGATGTTTACTAAAAAATCCGATAGTTCATAAATATTACCCTGTACAGTGCGGCATTTGTTGTGCTGTAGGGTATTGGTAAACAGATCGTTATAGTAATTCTTTACCATTCCCGTACAGGAAGCAGATGGCGAAATGATCACACTATCCTCAGAAAAGCCATTGAGAAACTTCGTCCCTACATTTTTGGCCTCGTCCCAGAAACCCGCATTAAATGCCGGCTGACCACAGCAGGTTTGCTCCGGGTTATAACTAACGGTACAGCCCGCTTTTTCCAAAACTTTAACGGTATTCCAGGCGGTGTCAGGGTAAAGCTGATCGATAAAACAAGGGATAAATAACTCAACTTTCATCGGCGACTAATTTCAGAAAAAGTTTTTAGAATTAGTCATTCGTCACTGATCATTAGCCATGTCAGGTTGTTAATTGTGTAAGTGTTCACGTTCACAACGCCGTGAACACCTGCTTTATAACCATTCTAACGTAGTTTTATCCTCAAAACGCGATGATTAGATGTTACATACAGCGTTTTCTCATCACCGGATAAACTGCAATTAGAAACAAGGTCATTTACCAATATCTTACCCAGCAACTTGCCTGACTGATTAAAGACCCATATGCCACCCGGTCCAGAAGCAAACACATGACCTTGTTTATCAATCTTTAAGCCATCCGGCATACCGGCAGCTGTTTTTGTTGCTGCATTTGCATTGTAGAATACCCGGCCATGCATAAAAAGGCCGTTTTTATCAAGATCATAGACGTACCAATAAGCTTTTTTAGGATCGGAATTGGAGATCAATATAGTTTTGCCTCCGGGGAAAAACGCTATGCCGTTTGGCCTTGTCAGCGTATCAGTAAGCAAGGCTATTTTGCCGTTCGCCGAAATTTTATAAACACCCTGATACGGAGCCTCCTTTAAAGGATCGTCGACATTTTTCTCTAATCCATAAGGCGGATCAGTAAAATAAATGTCGCCATTGCTTAAAAAAGCAAGGTCGTTGGGGCTATCAAACTTTTTGCCTTTATAGTTACTCGCTATTTTGATCAATTTGGGTTGAGGTTTATCCAATGGGGCATCCATTATAGACACCACCCTGTCGCCATCCTGGCAGATCACCAATTGCCCTTTTATATTTAAGCCCAGGCCATTTGATCCCAGCTCACCACCCCTCGGTATGGTACCCGTATAGCCTGAGGGCTTCAGATAAACTTCCTTGCCTTTTTCTTTGGTCCATTTGTAAATCACGTTCTTTTTAACGTCAGAGAAAATGAACATTTTTTTACTTTCTATCCATACCGGCCCTTCACTCCACAGAAACCCATCAGCCAATATTTCCGCCTTAGCATTCTTGCTAACTATGTTGTTAAATTCAGGGTCGATTTGCTTTAAGGTCATCAATGGTTTTGCAGATTGAGCATAGCCGGTGGAGATGTGGCTCGTTAAAAGGACTATAATCCATAGTAAACGATTGCGGCAGGTTATCATATAGGTATACTATTGGTTATCAAGTAGCTTGTGAAAACCTAAGTTAGTTATATCTATCGAACTAACTAAATGAAATAACCAAAAATAAGATGTCACACTGAGCTTCGCCGGAGTGCGGTGAGCAGAGGCCATCTCTCGCCCTTGTTGGTGTTGTCAACAAAAACGAGTAACGTATTAGCCTGATATTTGTCAACAAAAAGTCCCAATGAATTCACATTGGGACTTTAAATAGGAACTTTAATTAAGCGATAGCCTTACTAAATATTGATTCTGCTTCTTTATAAAAAACTTCTCCTTTGCCTATTCTCTGTGGATCAAAATTGACTAGTTTAATGATATTTACATATTGAGTAAGATCCAGTTGTGCCAAATCAAGACTATTAGGATTGATTTTCCATTTTACAGTATCATTCTTTTTATCTATCTCCATAATCTCAGTGAGTCCAGCAATCAAAGGCATAAAAAATCCAAAAGAATATTGATAGTTGCACATTTCATTCGTTGTGTTAAATGGAACTTTACTTTTTACATCATTCTTTACAGCCGTAATTCTACCAAACTTCCCAGGTACCGCTTCATGATATAGATTCGGAAATTCTAAATAAAGCTGATCAAAGAAAATCAAAATGTCTTCAGTAAGTGATAAAGCTGATTCAACGTACTTATTTACTAGAATATGCTTGCCATTTTTTACTTCAGATACTTTTTCATGCTCCAATACAGAATTAAAATAATCCACACATTTACTTTTCTGAGAGTAAATATTTATTTTACTTAAGCTCTTAAGATCGTCCGGCAGAAGATCATTATTTTTCAAAAATATTAAAGGTAACGCAGCTAAACTTATCACGTCTTCTGATTTAATTTTGCCATTGTCGCCAGTCTTCCAAATAATTTCAAACTTCAATTGCAGTTTTTCTTTAAGAAAATCATAGTATCCTACCTGATTACCCTTAGCGGTTTCAGTTAATTGAACATTATTATTTCGCGCAGAGCAAATTTCAGACAAATAATCATAGTATTCTTCGAGTGAACCATCTTCATCGTTGGGAGTAATAATTTCTATAGGAATTGAGAATGGGAAATTTGCACTGTCTTTTTCAAACCTGGCAAGAATTTCATCGTAGTTTTCCTCCCAAAATATTTTGCATTCATCCCATTTTTTAATACTTTTTCCAAATAGTTTATCAATTAAATAGATGGCAATAGCGAAAGTGTTGTGCCCACCATCCATGATTCCTTCATAATCAATATTGTCAAATGTTAATTCAACACGATTTCGATCTAAAATTTTACAAGATTCCGTAGCAACCAATAAACCTTTTGATTTAAAAAGTAATAATTCAGGGCTTGTTTCTAAAGTTTCATGGATACTTTTTGTAATTCTGTTAACATTTGCAATTCTCGGATTGACTTTGTTATCCGCTTTGTGCAATAATTTAATAAAATTTAAAGGGGAAATACTTGAAACTAATTTGTTGATTTTAACTCCTTCTGGAGAAGTTTGTAGGCTGTTTGAGTTGTTTAGCCTAATGATTAATTTACTCATAATGATTTATAATGAACGAGAGATTGATCAAAATAAATACTATGAAAGGAAGCTATATTAAGCCCGTTCTTATCCTAATGACTATCCAATCATAATACCTTTCATCTGTCCAGATGAGAATCCATATTCCTATGAACACGCAAAATCCATTGCGCCATAACAAACATAAACAAAATTTTGTAATCTTGGTAGACTTTATTTAGCAAGTCTGGGTTTATTTTATTTAATAGTAACGGAAAATTAACCATTGAAAGTCGCTTCCCTCCCACCAATCATCACCCTATCCACCTTAATACTCCCATAAACCACATTCAGTGATGGCTTCCCACCTTTCAAACTCACATTCCCAAACCCGGTTTCAGTACTCAGAAAGCTGGTAAAATCACCCACCCGCGAATCGATATAAAGCGTTTTAGTCACCGCATCAAAACGAACACCTGTAAGTCCCTGCAAATAACCATAGCTGGCTAAGGCACGTGCATACCAGTGTCCGCATTCGTATTCGTTAAAAGGGTTGCGGATACGGCCGTCGTACCTGTCGCGCGAGGCGCGGAGAATTTGAAGCCCTTCATCCACGTTTCCGGTTAGCATTAGATGCGATGCTAATTGATGCTCTATGCCTGTCCAAACTTCATCGCTGTAAACAAAGGGCAACGATAGCTTTCCGCCCTTTGGCCAGGTACATAACAACAGGCCGGCTTCGTCGCCAAGTGCGTATGATGGGCGCTGCGGGTTGGCATGTTCGCTCAGGTCTTCCTTAAAATTATATTTATGCACGGCCTTAACATGGCTCTTTACTTTTTGCGGATCGATGGTTTCGGGCACCATGCACATCTGCGCTATCCATGCCCCCAGTACACCATCCGAAAGACAGCCTTTGCCATATTGATATTTAGGCCCCTCCTTTTGAAGCAGTTCCTGGGCCTCCTTTGAATATTCGCCACCAAATGATTGCGCGGTAGCCGGGCTTTTGGCATTTAGCCCATCAACCGTTATTTTCTGTATAAAATATTCGCCATCATATAGTTCGCCTTCCAGCATCTTCTTCCCTTTTGCAGCCAGTTCCCGGTAAAAACGAACGTCTTTACCCAGAAATTTACCCATCTCTGCAAATGCGGTTAGCGATCCTATATAAAAGCTGGTATGCATGCCATCCGGCCCCCAAAACTCTATATCATAAGTATTATGATGCGGTTCTGCAATCACTCCTTTGTGGCGCGGGTCCCATGTTTTGACGCAGTAGTCCATGCTCGTTTTTACCATGGGATACATTTTTTTAATCCAGTTGTTGTCCCCGCTGATGCGCCATTCGCGGTAAACTTTCATAATACCACCTAATTGCCCGTCTGCTGCCGCATGAAAATCGTGTGTCGCAGGACCGATTGGCAAATTAGCCCTGAAAGTTTGGTGCCCGCTTTCATCCTGGCTTTCGCAAAATTCAGTATGCCGTAAACTTCTCTCCAGTGCGGGGAACAAGTGCGGAATAGCCTGTGCATAGTTCCACACATGCGTACATGAACCATGACAACATCCCCACGAGTCGCCGCAACCCTCAAAGCTCCATAAACGACCATCACACTGGCGCATTACCGTTGGAGATTTCAGGATAGTGAGATTGGCAGCAACCACCTCAATAACTTCCGGCGGCAAGGTGCTGTTGTAAAATGCAGTACTGAACAATCCTGACTTTTTTCTCAACGACTCATAATTCTCAGCCCAATAAGCGGCTACGGCATTTATACTATCAAACCGGCTGCTATACCATGGCTTATAAAATTTGCCGCTAAAACCTTTATCATATTTATCCAGTTCCAGATCAGCCGGCGTATTGCAGCAACCGCTGGCAGCATCACAGTTCTGCTTACGTGTCCCCATCTTGCCGAAAGTAATCTGAGAATCGGGCGTATACCAGGCCATCATCACTCTGATCGTCTTTTTTTGTCCTGCTACCAGCTGAAACGGCACATACAAACTTGCGCCCGGGGCATCATTGGGTACTGGAGGGTTGCTTTTTACTTCGGCATTTTTAATAGCATTCCATGCCATGGTAAACGGGTCCCACCATCCGCCTCTGAACCAGCAATGGTCAACTGCAGTATCGGCTTCTGATGAGAAAATGGCAAAGTCGGTTGGGTACGGTTTCTCCTTTGTTCCAGTCTCCGATAAAACGAACCCGTTTTTGATTGGCTTGATACTGTTTTTGCCATCGTCAACTTTTAAGAAATTCTTCGCATTAAAGGAGAACACAGCATCAACGGGCTTGCTGCCTGAATTGCTGAAATGATATTCGATAGCACCAACAGGCAGACTTGAATTATCATCATCTGCAGGGATAAAAGGGCTCCAACCTGTAATTTGCACCGATAATGGAATATCTTTATCCTCAAGGTCGATATGGCAAAAAGGGAATTCCGTTTTAAAGCTTGCACTATGAAAATGCGGCAAACCAGTAGTCGATCCGCTCAATCCATTCCCTGCATCGTGCAAACCAAATTTTTTCCAGTTGGGTACGGGTCCTTCCAATAATTTTGCCCCGTTTTCTATCCCCTTTACAGATATGGCAGCAAACATCCCCGGATCATTAAACATATCCGGCTGGTTACGTACAGATACCTGTGAAACAACACCAGAACCTTCCAGGCAGAACATACCTGCCCCCAGGCCACCTATCGGGAAAGCAATGCGGTTAAGAAATTCTCCTGTATAAGGTGTATTGTACTTTCGCTTTTCGGCAGGGTTCTTTTTTGATAGCTCAGCTGGTCTAGGTTCTGGTTTATTCGCTACGTTCAGAATGTTCAACGGAATAAAAGCCATTGTTCCGCCTACGCCAACACTTTTCAAAAAGTCCCTGCGGCCCGAGTCCTTTTTACCTGGTTTGTTCGCCATACTGTTTATGATTGGTGCCTGAAATTATTAAAAATAATTAGAATAACAGGTAGCAATCTAAAGCTTTACGAAGGCGATAAATTTCGCAAACTACTGCAATAATACCTTGTTGTATACACTTTAGATGCTGTTATTGGCCTGGTACTACCACTAGAGCATTTGCCTGGGCAGCTTTTCCGGGCAATTTAACGATCTCGCCATTTTTCCAATAAAATGCCTGTACATTACTTGTTGCTAAACCCTGAGCGTTAAATATCTGCGAGTACCCGGCAATATATACGTCTGAATTGTTTACAGCAATACCCATTGGGTTAATGCTGATATATGAATCGTTAGTTGATGAAAAATTAGTTTTCAATGTAACACCCGTGGAATTTTTCCAATACATAGGCTTGGATGTCGGGCCTGCCGCCAAAACATATATATCTGCTCCGCTAACTGCAATACTTTTGGCCTCTGAACGGCCCCCACTACCCGCACTGGTAAGCGGTGTTACTACATTATTCTTCCAATACATTGGCCCGGAATAGTTATTAGGCGGAGGTGACGAGTCGGTATTTGGAGTTGAACCACCTGCAATAAGAGCGTCAGACCCTTGTAATGCGATAGCATAAGCATGTGATTGAGCGTTAAACAGGCCATAGGCAGGATAATATTTTACAAGCTCCGTTGCAACTCCGTTTTTCCAGTAAAGGGCAACAGGGTCTCCTCCACCCCACGAAACGTCACCAAAACCAACTATGTGAACATCGCTTCCCTGCACTGCTATGCCCATAGCCAGTGAACCAATAGGTCCGCCTGGATTTTCTTCGGCGATATTTGTAAGCAACGTCGCGACTCCGTTTTTCCAACAAGTTGCGGCATCGTAGACATATATACCCGTGCCAAGATTGGTATAGCCTACTACATAAACATCGCTGCCTTGTACTGCTATTCCGTATGCTGTGCCATTATCAAGTACTGTTGGAATCCCATTTTTCCAATAGACCGCTTTCATTGCTCCATTTACGATGGCTTGACCCGCCAGGTAAACATCACTTCCCTGCACTGCAATAGCATTGACAATAGAGGTAGTACCTATAGAATTAACTTGCTGGGCAGCGCCGTTTTTCCAATATACAGCCTGGGCCGGGCCCGAAGTATTTATTACGTAGCCCGCGACATAAACATCGGGTGCCTTTTGAGTATGATTAGCAGTCGTGTCTGTATTGGGCTTTGGATCAGAGGAGTGATTTTTCTTACAGGATGTAAATGCGAATAATATTATAACAAATAATAAAGTCTTCTTTTTTATGAATGCAATAGACTTAAAAAATGAAGCACTAAAAAGTAGAGTTTTTTTCAATGTTGGTAAGGTTTAAGCGTGTGATATATTGCCGCTAAAATAAATAAAATCTACGAAATCGGCGTAGTTAATCTAATCAGAAGTTCAGGCTACTGCGCCAGTAACTTCTTTTTCTGCGCATCGTACTCTGCCTGGGTAATGGCGCCGGCATCCAACAGTTTTTTTAGTTTGAGGATTTCATCTGCCACACTGCTTGCAGGAATTGATTTTGGGTTATTGCATGGTGTTACCTCGCATGCTGCAATTGCCTCCTCTATCCAGATGTCGCAGGTAGGCAGGCCGCCGGTTCTTATTGTGATAACGGTTTTATCACCACCACCCATCTGTCTTACAGTCTGAATTTTCTTGATCACATAGCCGCTGCCGGACATATCTTTACGGGCATTCATGCTGTTGCTCCGGCGTGGATCTGGTGGGCCGGGAAGCAGCTGATTGATCTGGATATATTTAAAGTTACCGTCAGGCATCGACCCCAACGCCACTTTTATGGTATCGCCCGGGTGGTAAGTTATTCCGTTAGATGCTTTATACTCCTTCAGTTTTTGGGCAGATGCTACAAATGGAGCCAGTAAAAGAAAAGCAATTAAGATATTTTTCATAAGGTTCATAAAGTCGAATATAATCAATGAAATCTTTTAATCAACCTGTTCAGCAATCGATATAGTAGCGTTTTTCTTCTGATAACTGAGCAAAGAGAGTAGTAATATCAATCCTATAATGAAGTAAACACACAGCACCAATGTCGAATTGCGCATACTGTTGGTGATATCATCAATAAGTCCAAAGCTGAACATCCCCCCTACAATTGCAACTTTCTCTGTCACATCATAAAAGCTGAAAAACGATGCCGAATCAGGTATGTCTTGAGGTATTAACTTAGAATAGGTAGACCGGGAAAGGGATTGTATACCTCCCATTACCAGGCCGACTAACGCTGCCAGTGCATAAAACTCCCATTTATTTGTTGTAAAATAAGCTCCGATACAAACCAATATCCATATCATTACCACCCATGAAAGCACGCGTACATTACCATGCCTATCAGACAGGCGAGACATTAGCGTAGCACCTCCTATAGCCACTAATTGTATGATAAGAATAGTGCCGATTAAGACTGACTGCTCTAAATGCAATTCCTTAGCGCCAAAACTGGCAGCCACCAGCATAATGGTCTGCACTCCCATGGAATAAAAGAAAAAAGCCGACAGATACCGCTTTAATACAGGCATACTTTTCACTTGTCTCCAAACATTACCGAGTTCGATAAAGCCCCCTTTAATAATGTTTTTATGATGGCTTTGTGCATTTGCGCTGCCTTTAGGAAGCACAATAAAAGGAATATAAGCAAAACAGATCCACCATATCCCGACCAGCAGAAAAGATAATTGTGCCGCGCTTGACATAGTCAGTCCAAACGGCCCCGGCATTAAAACAAACACAAAACAAATGACCTGCAGAATTACGCTGCCTATGTAGCCATAGGTAAATCCCTTGGCACTTACTTTATCCTGCATGTCTAATGTGGCAATCTCTGGCAGATAGGAATTATAAAACACAAAACCACCGCAATAACCTATTGCCGCCAGACCGAAAAATATCATACTTCGTTCCAGGGTATGTATATCAAACCAGTAAAGCATACAGCAGGATATAGCACCCAGCCAGGTAAAAAACTGCATGAATAATTTCTTGTTACCCCGGTAATCGGCAATGGAAGTAAGGATAGGTAATAAAATAGCTATTATAAGATAGGCCGTAGCCAAAACATAAACAGATAAGGCAGAGTTTACAAACTCGTGCCCGAAAAATTTGACTTTAAGCCCCTTGTTATCAGGGTCGGTAACGGCTAAATAATACCCCGGAAAAATAGTGGATGTAATAACCAGGTTATAGGCTGAATTGGCCCAATCAAAAAAGGCCCAGGCACGTATGGTGCGCTTGTTGTTTTTAGCTTCCATTTATAGGTTAAATGTATAATTATTTAATCAAACAACTTTAATTCATAAACCAAACGATATAAAATTAGAATGGCCCTTGTTAAGAGGGCCATTATTAATGTATTTTAATAAAGTTTACTTTTCATACGGGAAATTTCGGGATACCTTGCGCATCATGTGTTCAACCAGTTCATCCGTTGATCTGCCGATGCCTTCATCCATAGTTTTTGTAAACCGCCATAGCAATTCTCCATCAGTTCCATTACTAATGTTCATTACTAGTGTACCGGCCCCGGTTTTACCACCAAATCCGCTTGTTAGCACAACTAATGTAATTGCTGCTGCTTCAGATTTAGTTTGTTGAACCTGGAAATTACCGGTTACGACTGCGTCTACACCTAATACTTTCGCTATTGTATCCTTGGTCGTCTGATCCAGCTTGTCATATATCCCGGCTTTTTTTAGCAAAATGTTTGTTTTTTCAACATCCTGGAATGACACAGTGTAATCTTTTGCTTTCCGAAGCAAATAGGTGTACATACTGGTCTGAATAGATTTGGATTCGTCCAGTTCTTGCTGACGGTTTGACTCAGCTGTAAAGCCTTTCGGCGGATGCTTGTAAGTTATACTTACATTGAATGGAAGTATTGCCACAATTTTGTGTTTGGCAATGGCTTCTTTTAATTGGGGGCTTTCAAAAACCTGTTTTTGTGCAAGGCTTGCAGTGCCCACGAATAGGAGGCAAATTAGGAATAGTAATTGTTTTCTCATGATTCAAATAAGATTTAAGTCGCCTTAAAAGTATTATAATTTATTTAAATGAGAAAACAATTTTAGAATTTGTGAAATTCACAATCATACCCAATTGCTTAATAGTTAAGTAATTGACTTGCTCTGGTTTACAAAAATTAAGTAAAATCAATCCTGTTTAGCGCCCACAGGCCATACTACCTTAGTAGCTTTCAATATGCTGATGTTTTTACCTTTAAGCAATTGCGCATAGTTAGTCAGCTCGAACTTCTTGCCGTTCAAACTGGTAAAATCAGTTGATAGGATCATATTTAACTCGGTTTGCCTGTGCTTGCTTACGGTAGAATTGCCTTGCGCATCACTCATCAGCTTGCTATTTTCATCTTGCATCGCATCCATTTCAGGGCTTGGTGTAGCCGCATGGATCACCATCAGGTTAGGCCGTTCAGGGTTCAGATGATGCTCGATATAATTCATAAAAGCTGATTTTTTAGTAGCGATCGGCTCGCCCCACATTTCTTTGTAGGTTTCTCCATAGTAAGTTACATTGCTTAAGGTTGATATAGCCAGATGGTATTTCTTAGCCAGTTTTTCGGTAAGTGCACGCAATTCCGGTGTCGATAAAGCTACGCCCATGTGCGGATCTACATAAGTGATCTTAATTCCTGAGTGTAAAGCCCTTTCAATTTGCGCGGATAGTTCTTTTTCTACCTCATCAATTTTATAATGTCCATGTTCAAATGCACGGTCTGAAGAATGAAAATACCCGAGCGAATCTACAAGACTTGGCACTGCAGACGGGCCTAATACAGGCCCCCAGCGATAATATTTCCATTCCGCAGTGAGTGTAAGATGAATGCCCACACAAACGTTCGGGTGATTTTTTAACACAGCAACGGCCTCCTGGTACCACGGACAAGCAAACTGAATGGATACCGAAACCGGCATCCCTGTTTCAGCAACAGCTTTAGCTGCCATGTTTACAGAATGGTTCATACCAATATCATCCAGGCGGATCAGTAACTGAGGTAATTTATTTTGTCCGAATGAGAATGCAGAAATTCCGGAAAATAGAAAAACAAATAAAATGCGTTTGAAGGTTCTTTTCATGAGATGTTTATAATGGCCTGTACAAGGTACACCTTTGATTTTATACCGTCAATAATACTTGTGTAACAGTATCATGATAGATATAAATCGTTATTGCAGAGAAATGAACTTTATTCAATAAATTCTGGTTGATGTGAGCCGTCAATTGGTTATTTTTGGCAGTAACGATACTTATTATCGCAAAAATAAAATAACTATGAAACACGGACTTTTGATTGATATGGACGGCGTGATCTACAGCGGAGAAACGCTGATAGAAGGCGCTGATATTTTTATAAATTACTTGCTAAAAAACAATATCCCTTTCACGTTCATGACCAATAATAGCCAGCGCACACGGCTTGAGGCAACGCGTAAACTGAAACGGCTAGGCATTGAAGTGACTGAAGATCATATTTATACCAGCGCTATGGCAACCGGGAAATTTCTTGGCGACCAAAGTCCAAACGGCACCACAGCCTATGTTTTAGGCGAAGGCGGTTTGCTGACGAGTTTGCATGAAAACGGCATCACCCTGGTAGATACCGACCCGGAATTTGTTGTATTGGGCGAAGGCCGGAATTTTACGCTTGAAATGGTTCAGCGTGCTGTGGATATGATACTGGCAGGAGCTAAATTTATCACTACCAACCGCGACCCATCGCCAAAAAAACCGGGATGGAATAACCTGGGCATAGCGGCAACTACAGCCATGATTGAAGAAGCCACCGGCCGGAAGGCATTCGTAACCGGCAAACCAAGCCCAGTAATGATGCGCTCAGCACGGAAATATCTGGGTCTAGAGACAGCTGAAACTACGGTTGTTGGCGACACAATGGAAACCGATATTCAGGGTGGGGTTCAAATGGGTTATAAAACTATCCTGGTGCTGTCAGGTATATCGGACAAGGACACTTTAAGTCACTATGCCTTTAAGCCAGACCTGGTAGTGAGTTCTGTCGATAATATCAAGTTCCCGTTAAAGTGGTGGCAGTAAATTATCCGACTTATCAAACCTGGTCTGAAGGGTAATAAATGCCTGCTATAGTTCTGATTTTATCCAGCATTTCCATCAATAACATAGTGTCTGCAAAAGATACTATGTTGCTTTCCGTTAGTCCATTCCTTAGGCATTCATTTACATGACGGGCCTCGTATTGATAACCAAAACCTTTTTCTTTATGTACAGGAATAAGTTCTTTTGAATCCGGCCTTCCTTTATAAAATTCGACTGTGGCTGATGGCTCATAGAATCTTGAAGTAAGCCTGATTCTTCCATCAGTGCCCGAAATATCTGCCTCCGTTGCCAGGTTTGAAGAAAATGTAGAGAACAATTGCGCCAAAGCGCCATTTTTATAACGGAATAGTATAGCACATTGCTCATCAACACCTGTGGAGGCAGGTGTCATGCTGACCTCAATGTGGTCAGGTTTGCCAAGTACGCTCATAGCCATAAATACATTATAAATCCCGATATCCATCACTGTCCCCCCTCCCAGTTCAGGATCAAATAACCGGGCCGGCACAGGCGGAATTGGCTTGAAACCGAAATTGACGAGTACAGACCTGATCTCACCCAATAAACCTTGTTGTATCATCTCAAGCGTTTTAATATAATGTGGATGAAACTTTGTCCATAACGCTTCCATCAAAAAGACTTTCTTTTCTTTTGCCAGATCGATCATTTCGATAGCTTGCCTGCTGTTCATGGCAAAAGGCTTCTCGCACAAGACAGCTTTGTTATGTTGCAAGCACAACAAGGTATTTTCGTAGTGAAGGTTATGTGGTGTGGCAATATAGATCACATCCACTTCGGGATTTTTGGCCAATTCCTCGTAGTTGTAATGGCAGTATTGTACTGGAAACTCCTTACTAAATTCTTCAGCAGATTGCCGGCTGCGCGAACCAACGGCTATCAATTCACAATCTTCTGCAAACCTGAGGTCAGATGCAAATTTACGTGCAATACGCCCTGCGCCTAATATGCCCCAGCGGATAGTTTTCATTTGGATAGATTATTTTATGAGATATGCGAAGATAGATTTATATAAACAAAAAGCGGATAACATGATATGCTATCCGCCTTTTAACAAATCGCAGTTTGTTCTGTTTATTTTAAGTGTGAGCGCAGGAACCACACCATTTTTTCGTGTGTTTCCATCAGTCCGGTAATGAAATCACTGGTGCCGGCATCGCCATAATCACTGGCAAACGGATTGATATTTCCCCTGATGAATTGGATAATGCTGCTGTGGTCTTCTACTAATTCACGGATAAAGCCAAGGCTATCATTTGATCTTTCGGTAAGCTCGCCAAGATGGGTAAGCTGTAAAAAGCTTTTCAGGGTAGCCGGTGCGTAGTGACCGATCATGCGGATACGCTCTGCAACGCTGTCCATTATCTCATCAAGTTCCTCGTATTGCGATTCAAAAAACAAGTGCATCGAATGAAAATCAGGCCCTTCAACGTTCCAGTGAGCGTTACGTGTTTTGGTGTAGAGTACAAATTCGTCGGCCAATAATTTTGCCAGCTGAGCTGAAACAGCTGCTCTGTTTTCATCGGAAATTCCAATATTGGTTTTCATGGGTGTGGGTTTAAAGAATATTGTGTTTTTCTATTATTTTAAGGTAGAACAAATATAGGAAAAGCGCTTTTGTGAAATGACATTTGATTTAAAATTGACGTAAGTTTACCGGAGATAAATACTAATATCATAATGAAGTTAATTTCACGAAAATTCAAGAAGACGGGTAATAAGGATTTTTAAAACAACATTGAATTACCCCCGCTAGTTGTTTGTTGCAAATAATGTATTAACAAGTAACAGAAGGCCCAATCCTAAAAGTACAACATAGCTGTATTGGAAAAACTTATCTCCTTTCATTTTAGAATTAAGTACCCTGCCAAGCAAGACGCCTGGCAACATCACAAGCAATGACCATCCATAGTATCTAAGTATAGGCGGATTTAACAGGCCACCGAACCAATAGCCTATAACCCCGACCATGCTTGCGATCAGAAAATAAGCCTGCAGGGTAGCACGAAAGTGTTGCGGTGTCCAGCGCCGTTTAGCGCCATAAATAACCAACGGGGGCCCATTAATGCCATAGGCACCTCCCAGTACCCCTGATAACAAGCCACAGATAAAAAGCCACCGCTGATTATCTTGTTCCAATTCTTTTAGCTGGCTGCCTGTTAGCAAGTAAATAGCGAACGCACTTATCACCAATCCCAGCAAAAGCTTTACCGGGTAACCAGGCAAATGGATCAAGAACCATAAGCCAATAGGTATGCCGATAAGGGCATAAATGATCAAACCTGCGGCGCTTTTTAAATGTATCTTTTTATGGTCCTGTATTACTACAACGCCCGCGACTGTAACAGATATCAGAACGGATAGAGGAACAGCCATTTGCAGTGGCATTACCATAGCTAATAAAGGGACTGCTATAAGTGATTCGCCAAATCCAAAAGCAGAACGGAAAACGGTGGCCAGGAAAATAATAAGGGTAATTGATAAAATAATGGGGCTGGATAACATTATCAAAAATACGATTTTTAAGCTGATTTTACTCCATTAACCTATGCCATAAGTGGATATTTAAGAAATTTTACTGATGACTTAAAACAAAAAACCCAGCCAACTTGACCGGGTTTAATACAGTGCGGAAGAAGGGACTCGAACCCCCACGCCTCGCGGCGCCAGATCCTAAGTCTGGTGCGGCTACCAATTACGCCACTTCCGCTGTTAGGATTTTTTTAAGAGTCGGCAAAGATAATTATTTATACGGATTTCACAGATTATTTTTCAGATTTCATCGATTCAGGCTCGAAATCAGTTGTTTAAAATATCCAGGTGCATGCAATAATCTGCTGCCATACCACGAAAACAACTCCCCATCAACCAGCTGGATTTTGGCATTGGGTACCAAGGCCTGAAATTCTGTAATGTGCCGGTCGGTAAAGGGATAAGGCTCTGAGGAAAGGAATACCAGATCCGGATCGGCTTCAACAATATGCCCTGGAAATGCCTCAGGGTACCTTTCCTGGTCAAAAGCATTCTTCAACCCACATCTTTTAATCATATCGTCTAAAAAAGTTCCCTTCCCGGCTACTATGTAGGGTTTGCGCCAAATCAGGTAAGCTACTTTTAGTGAAGAAGATTTGATTTTCAGGTTATCAAAAGACCTAACAATAGTTGAAGCCATTTGAGCCGCCTTATCTTCTCTATCAACCAACTGCCCCACCTTTCGTATCATATCGACCGCGTCATCCAGGTTAGAAATGTCACTCATCCATACCGGGAAATATTGCATTAATTCCTCAATCTGATCTTTTTCGTTTTCTTCCTTATTGCCGATAATCAGATCAGGTTTTAGTTTTTTTATTTGATTGATATTTAATTTCTTAGTTCCGCCTACTTTTAGTCTTCGTTTAACCTTATCAGCTGGATGAATACAGAATTTTGTAATGCCGATTATCTCTTCATCTAGCCCCAGGTCAAACAATAACTCAGTCTGAGAAGGTACGATCGAAATTATCCTTTTCGGTGTGGCTGACAGCTCCACACTGCGATTCATCTGATCAAAATATATAGACATTGATTATAATGTATACTGTTATTTTTTGCGCGTTCCAAAAGGTAAGAAAATAATTTTTAGTTCTGATGGTAGCCGCTAATATTAAACTATAAGAAAAATGGCATATATATTCACATATATGTTATTTATAGACCAACACTCGTCATTATTGACTAATAAATGTAATATTGTGCTTACAAGCATAAATAAATATGGGTATCCTAAGGGAATTATTTCCTAAGAAAGGCAATAACATCAACGAGTTAAAGAAATACGTACAAGGAAAAAAAGGGCTTGAAATCGGCGGCCCCAGCGATGTCTTCTCAGAAAATAAATATATTCCAATTTACCCATTCGCTTCACAGGTAGATGGTGTCAATTTCAGCACTAACACCATTTGGGAAAACACTATACACGAAGGAAACACTTATCAATATGATATAAATAAGAAGGCTGGGTACCAGTATATAGCCGACGGGGCAGATCTGAGTATCATCGGAAATGAACAATATGATTTTGTTCTTTCGAGCCATAACCTGGAGCACATTGCCAACCCTATAAAAGCTCTAAAAGAATGGTTAAGAGTTTTAAAACCAAAGGGGCTACTGCTAGCTATACTACCTGATAAGCGGTACACTTTTGATCATAAAAGACCGACAACGAGCTTTGAGCATATAATGGAAGATTATCACGACAATACGCAGGAAGATGATCTAACCCACTTGGATGAGATATTGACACTGCATGATCTTGACCGTGACCCAGGTGTGATTGACAGGGGCCTTTTCCCTGCCCGGTGCCGGGATAATTTTAACAACCGCTGCCTGCACCAGCATGTTTTTGATATGGAACTGTTGCGTAAAATATTTGGTTATTTAGGGCTCAAGGTAATACTTACCGACACAAGCACCAATTTCCACCAGGTTATAGCAGGAGTTAAAGTTTAAAGGCTATCCGTTATAAATTTGATAAACGCCGGCAATTGTACGTTCATGTGCGGAGCCGACAAGTATAGTAGCTATTTTCCGTTCTATCATCAATTGTTCTGCCTGGTGAATATATTCATCAGATTCAACAATAATAGGGTTAATTGTCATCATCTCATCGATGTGCAATTGTTTGGTATCCGGGGTGCGCAATAGTGCCCTGCGCAGGTCACCATCGGTTACGATACCTTCTACCCTGTCGGCCGTGCCAACTATAACCATTCCAAGCTTACCTTCAGACATGCAGAGAAGCATTTCTGTAAATGAGGCATTTTTGTCTATAAAAGGGAGGTTTTCCTTGCGCATCAGGTCCTTAACTTTTACCAGCAACTTTCGGCCCAGGCTGCCACCCGGATGAAATCTCGCAAAATCTTCATGTTGAAATTGCCTGGCTTCCATCAAGGCGATAGCCAAAGCATCGCCCATCACCAAAGTAACGGTGGTTGATGATGTAGGTGCCAATTCCAACGGGCAAGCCTCACGGGTAATGCACACGTTCAGGTGATAATCGCTATTTTTTGCAATAGTTGAATTCTGGTTGCCAGTAATGCTGATGATTTGGTTATTGTTCCATTTCAGAAAGGGGATGATTTTTAGAATTTCATCGGTCTCACCTGAATAGGAAATCAATATAACCAGGTCATCATGCTCTACCATACCCAGATCACCATGAAAGGCCTCTCCCGGGTGCAGGAAAAAGCTCGGTGTACCTGTACTTGCCAGTGTTGCAGCTATCTTCCGCCCTATTAAACCTGATTTACCTACGCCAGCGACGATCAATTTACCTTTTGATTCCAGTATAGCATCAACGGCTGCGGTAAAATCATCGCCGATAGAATTAGCAACTTCTTTCAGTGATTCGATCTCGATATCAAATACCCTTTTGGCGGTGTCTTTCATTTGTCTGAATCAGAATTTGCAGGATTTTAAAATTTCCTGAATTCTTAAAAATATTTAATGTACTAATTTTGTTAATTCTCCAATTCAGTAAATTCTGATTCAGACAATCAAAGGTTTTATTACTTCTTCCAGTTGGTGTAATTTCACCATGTTCGGTCCATCACTCAACGCGTTATCCGGATCTGGGTGTGTTTCCATAAAATAACCATCAGCGCCAAAAGCTTTTGCTGCCAATGCCATCATTGGAACAAAAGCGCGGTCACCACCCGTTTTACCTCCCGCCCCACCCGGACGCTGAACAGAATGTGTACAATCCATACAAACCGGGTGACCGAATTTCTTCATGTCATAAATATTCCTGAAATCAACCGCCAGGTTATTATAACCATACATATTACCGCGCTCAGTTAGGATCACTTGTTCATTCCCGGCTTCAATCACTTTTTGCGCCGGGTAAAACATATCCTGCCCTGAAAGGAATTGAGCCTTTTTCACATTGACAACTTTTCCTGTTTTTGCAGCAGCGACTAATAGATCGGTTTGACGGCATAAAAATGCGGGTATCTGCAATATATCAACCACTTCCGCAGCAATAGCCGCCTGGTATGGTTCATGAATATCGGTAGTAACTGGCAAATTAAAACGCTCTTTTATATTTTGCAGCATTTCCATACCTTTTTCAATACCCGGTCCACGATAAGAATGAATAGATGTACGGTTCGCCTTATCAAAAGACGATTTGAAGATCACAGTTACCGGGTACTTCTGCCCTATTTCGGCAACTTTTTCGGCAACGGTATAAAGCAGGTCCTGGTTTTCCATAACACAGGGGCCTAATATAAAGAACGGCTTCTGCCGTATCTGGTCGTATAAACTCATGCACAAAGATGCAATTTTTTGGTTATACGTTAAACGTATTAGGTCATACGTAAAGGATGACACTAAAACGTAATACGTATCACGTAAAACGTATAACTTTGCCTACATGATCAATTACTTCGATTTCTACGGTATACCTGAATCCTTTCATCCTGATGTGGCAGCTTTGAAAAAGAAATTTTATGAACTGAGTAAACAATATCACCCGGATTTTTATGCCACTGATACGGACGAAAAACAACAGGAAATTCTCGAATTATCTACCATCAACAATAAAGCATGGCAAACTTTAAGCGATCCTGCCAAACGCCTTGAATATATTTTACGTCAGCGTGAGTTGCTTGTTGATGGCGCAAAACCTGCCTTACCAGGTGATTTTTTGATGGAAATGATGGACATCAATGAGCGCCTGATGGAAATTGAAGACGCTGATCAGTGGGGTGAGATCAATAATGAGGTGATGTCGGTGGATGACGATATTAACCAGAAACTACACTCATTAACAAAGGATTATCATACCCTTGATGATACAGCCAAAGAAAGCCGGTTGAACGAAATTTTAGATATTTATTACAGACAAAAATATTTGTTGCGTATTAAAGAGAGTTTAAATACATTTGCAGCCCGGTTTTGAACGAACTAATCCACCGTTCAGACCAAAAGAGGCCCAGATGGCGGAATCGGTAGACGCGTTGGTCTCAAACACCAATGGCCGCAAGGCCGTGCCGGTTCGACCCCGGCTCTGGGTAC
>Ga0163162_10000067_pt1 | contig 99435 bp, 54 predicted proteins | sample S55metaG_FD_115310 | JGI IMG/M metagenome (GOLD analysis project Ga0163162, IMG submission 115310) | Switchgrass rhizosphere microbial communities from Kellogg Biological Station, Michigan, USA - S5-5 metaG | ecosystem: Host-associated > Plants > Roots > Rhizosphere > Soil | place: USA...
AACAGCTCTGCGCACGATGCCTGTTCGACGATGCAACCGCGCTGCATGACACATACGCGATGCGCAATTCTTCGCACCAGGTTCAAATCGTGACTGATCAGTAACAGCGACATGCCCAATCTGGCCTGCAATTCCTTGAGCAAATCGAGGATTTTCAGCTGAACGGTCACGTCCAAAGCGGTGGTTGGCTCGTCGGCAATCAGCAATTCCGGCTCGTTGGCCAGGGCCATGGCGATCATCACCCGTTGGCGCTGGCCGCCGGACAATTCGTGGGGCAGGGCCTTGAGGCGCTTGTGCGGCTCGGGGATGCCGACCATCTCCAGCAGCTCCAAAGTGCGTTTGGTCGCGACTTTGCCGGTCAGGCCCTTGTGGATCCCGAGGACTTCGTTGATCTGCTTCTCGATCGAGTGCAGCGGATTCAGCGAGGTCATCGGCTCCTGAAAGATCATCGCGATGCGATTACCGCGAATATGGCGGATGGTTTTTTCGCTGAGGCCCAGCAGGTTTTGCCCGGCGTAGTTGATGCTGCCAGCCGGATGACGGGCCATCGGGTAGGGCAACAAACGCAGGATCGAGTGTGCGGTCACCGATTTGCCCGAGCCGGATGCGCCGACCAGCGCGAGGGTTTCGCCGCGCTTGATGTCGAAGCTCACGCCTTCGACGACCCGGTGCACGCGCTCGCCGAAACCGAACTCGACGGCGAGGTCGCGCACTTCGATCAGATTGTCCTGATTCATTTCACTTCCTCGGGTCGAAGGCATCGCGAGCGGACTCGCCGATAAACACCAGCAAACTCAACATCAACGCCAGCACGGCGAAGGCACTCATGCCCAGCCACGGCGCTTGCAAGTTGGATTTGCCCTGGGCGACCAGTTCACCCAACGACGGACTGCCGGCCGGCAAACCGAAGCCGAGAAAGTCCAAAGCGGTGAGGGTGCCGATGGCGCCGGTGAGGATGAACGGCATAAACGTCATGGTCGAGACCATCGCGTTGGGCAGGATGTGGCGGAACATGATCGCGCCGTTCTGCATGCCCAGCGCCCGCGCGGCGCGTACGTATTCGAGGTTGCGGCCACGGAGGAACTCGGCGCGCACCACGTCGACCAGGCTCATCCAGGAGAACAGCAGCATGATCCCCAGCAGCCACCAGAAATTCGGCTGGACGAAGCTGGCGAGAATGATCAGCAGATACAGCACCGGCAACCCCGACCAGATCTCCAGAAAGCGCTGCCCGGCCAGATCGACCCAGCCGCCATAGAAACCCTGCAACGCGCCGGCAATCACGCCGATGATCGAACTCAACACGGTCAGTGTCAGCGCGAACAGCACCGAAATGCGGAAACCGTAAATCACCCGCGCCAGTACATCGCGGCCCTGATCGTCGGTGCCCAACAAGTTGTCCGCCGAGGGCGGGGCGGGCGCCGGGACTTTCAGGTCGTAGTTGATGCTTTGATAGCTGTAGGGAATCGGCGCCCACAGCACCCAGGCATCCTTGGCCTTGAGCAGTTCGCGGATGTACGGGCTCTTGTAGTTGGCTTCCAGCGGGAATTCGCCGCCGAAGGCGGTTTCCGGGTAGCGCTTGATCGCCGGGAAGTACCAGTTGTTGTCGTAATGCACCACCAGCGGCTTGTCGTTGGCGATCAGTTCGGCGCCGAGGCTCAGGCCGAACAGCACCAGAAACAGCCACAGCGACCACCAGCCACGCTTGTTGGCCTTGAACAGTTCGAAGCGGCGGCGGTTGAGAGGGGACAGGTTCATCTCAATGCTCCCGGCTTTCGAAGTCGATGCGCGGATCGACCAGGGTGTAGGTGAGGTCGCCGATCAGTTTCACCACCAGCCCGAGCAGGGTGAAGATGAACAGGGTGCCGAACACCACCGGATAATCGCGGTTGATCGCCGCTTCGAAACTCATCAGACCGAGGCCGTCGAGGGAGAAAATCACTTCAACCAGCAGAGAGCCTGTGAAGAAAATACCGATGAACGCCGACGGGAAACCGGCAATCACCAGCAGCATGGCGTTGCGGAACACGTGGCCGTAGAGCACGCGATGGCGGGTCAGGCCTTTGGCCTTGGCGGCGACCACGTACTGCTTGTTGATTTCGTCGAGGAAGCTGTTTTTGGTCAGCAGGGTCATGGTCGCGAAGTTACCGATCACCAGTGCGGTCACCGGCAACGCCAAGTGCCAGAAGTAGTCAAGAATCTTGCCGCCCAGACTCAGCTCATCGAAGTTGTTCGAGGTCAGGCCTCTCAGCGGGAACCAGTCGAGATAACTGCCGCCGGCAAACACCACGATCAGCAGAATCGCAAAGAGGAACGCCGGGATCGCGTAGCCGACGATGATCGCCGAACTGGTCCACACGTCGAAGTGGCTGCCGTGTCGCGTGGCCTTGGCGATCCCCAGCGGGATCGACACCAGGTACATGATCAGCGTGCTCCACAGCCCCAGCGAGATCGACACCGGCATCTTTTCCTTGATCAGGTCGATGACCTTGGCGTCGCGGAAAAAACTGTCGCCGAAATCCAGGGTCGCGTAGTTCTTGACCATGATCCACAGGCGTTCCGGGGCCGATTTGTCGAACCCGTACATGTGCTCGATTTCCTTGATCAGCGCCGGGTCCAGACCCTGCGCGCCGCGATAGGAGGAACCCGCCACCGACACCTCGGCACCGCCGCCGGCAATCCGGCTGGTAGCGCCTTCGAAGCCTTCGAGCTTGGCGATCATCTGTTCCACCGGGCCACCGGGCGCGGCCTGGATGATCACGAAGTTGATCAGCAGAATGCCGAACAGGGTCGGGATGATCAGCAGCAGTCGCCGAAAAATATACGCCAGCATCTGATTACTCCGTGCCCGCAGGGTCGGCTTGCAGTTTGGTTTCGACTTCTATCGCCGGTTTTGCATCGGGCTTGACCCACCAGGTGTTGATGCCGATGTCGTACTTGGGTGAGACCTTCGGGTGACCGATGTGATTCCAGTACGCCACGCGCCAGGTCTTGATGTGCCAGTTGGGGATCACGTAGTAACCCCATTGCAGCACACGATCCAGCGCACGGGCATGGGCCACCAGGCTTTTGCGCGAGTTGGCGTTGATCAGGTTCTCGACCAGTTGGTCAACGATCGGATCCTTCAGGCCGATGGTGTTGCGGCTGCTCGGTTTGTCGGCGGCGGCGCTCATCCAGTATTCGCGCTGCTCGTTGCCCGGCGAGTTGGACTGCGGGAAGCTGCCGACCATCATGTCGAAGTCCCGCGAACGCACGCGGTTGATGTACTGCGAAACGTCGACGCGACGGATTACCAGATCGATGCCGAGGTCGCTGAGATTGCGTTTGAACGGCAGCAGAACCCGTTCGAATTCGGTCTGCGCGAGGAGGAATTCGATCACCACCGGTTTGCCCGTGGCGTCGACCATTTTGTCGTCGACGATCTTCCATCCAGCCTCTTGCAGCAGTTGATAGGCCTCGCGCTGTTGGGTGCGGATCATGCCGCTGGCGTCGGTCTTCGGGTTGTCGAACGCTTCGCTGAACACCTGTGCCGGCAGCTTGCTGCGGAACGGCTCGAGGATCGCTCGTTGATCGGCGTCTGGCAGGCCGGTGGCGGCCATTTCCGAATTTTCGAAATAGCTGCGGGTGCGGAAGTAGGCTGCGTTGAACAGTTGCTTGTTGGTCCATTCGAAATCGAACAACAGACCCAGCGCCTGACGCACGCGCACGTCCTGGAACACCGGGCGGCGCAGATTGTAAACGAAGCCCTGCATGCCGGTCGGGTTGCTGTTGGCGATCTGTTCCTTGATCAAACGACCTTCGGTGACCGCCGGGATGTTGTAGGCGTTGGCCCAATTCTTCGCAGTCATCTCCAGCCAGTAATCGAACTGCCCGGCCTTCAGCGCTTCGAGGGCGACGGTGTTGTCGCGGTAGTAATCGGTGGTCATTGTGTCGAAGTTGTAGAAACCACGGTTGACCGGCAGGTCCTTGCCCCAGTAGTCCTTGACCCGCTCGTAACGCACCGAACGGCCAGCCTTGACTTCGGCGACCTTGTACGGGCCGCTGCCCAGCGGAATTTCCAGATTGCCCTTGTTGAAGTCGCGATCGGCCCACCAGTGTTTTGGCAGCACCGGCAACTGGCCGAGGATCAGCGGCAACTCGCGGTTGTTGCTGTGTTTGAACTTGAACAGCACTTTCAGCGGGTCTTCGGCGATCACTTCGGAGACGTCGCTGTAGTAGCCGCGAAACATCGGCGAGCCTTCCTTGGTCAGCGTGTTGAAGCTGAACACCACGTCGTCGGCGCGCACCGGGTGACCGTCATGGAAACGGGCTTCGGGGCGCAGGTAGAAACGCACCCAACTGTTGTCCGGGGCCTTTTCGATTTTGCCGGCGATCAGACCGTATTCGGTGAACGGTTCGTCGAGGCTGTGCTTGGTCAGGGTGTCGTAGATCTGCCCGACGTCATCGGCCGGCACGCCTTTGCTGATGAACGGGTTGGGGCTGTCGAAGCCGCCGAATCCGGCCTGACGGAAGATCCCGCCCTTGGGCGCATCGGGATTCACGTAATCGAACTGCTTGAAATCGGCCGGGTATTTCGGCGGCTCGTTGTACAGGGTCACGGCGTGTTGCGGGGCGGCAAAGGCCAGCCCGGCGAACAGCAAGCCGCTGGCCTGGACGAGCAGGGCGCGGATCGGTTTCATTGATCTTTCTCCGAAGACTTCAGCCACCATGCGCTCAGGCCCAGGGTGTAGGGCGGCGTGGTGACGAAGGCCAACCGGTTGCGGTAGGCCAGACGGTGATAATTGAGGTACCAGTTGGGAATGCTGTAGTGCTGCCAGAGCAGTACGCGGTCGAGCGCCTTGCCGGCGGCGACCTGTTCGTCGCGGGTGCGTGCGGCGAGCAATTGTTCGAGCAGGTGATCGACCACCGGGTTGGCGATGCCCGCGTAGTTCTTGCTGCCCTTGACGTTCACCTGACTGGAGTGGAAGTACTGCCATTGCTCAAGACCTGGGCTTAAGGTCTGGTTGAGCGTCATCAGGATCATGTCGAAATCGAATTGATCGAGGCGCTGTTTGTACTGCGCGCGATCCACCGTGCGCAGGCGCGCGTCGATGCCGATGCTGTTGAGGTTCTCGATGTACGGCTGAAGGATGCGTTCCAGATTCGGGTTGACCAGCAACAGTTCGAAACTCAGCGGCTGGCCGTTAGCGTTTTGCAGGCGCTGACCGTTGAGCTTCCAGCCGGCTTCGGCGAGCAGGGCCAGGGCTTTGCGCATGGTTTCCCGCGGGATGCCGCGACCGTCGGTTTGCGGCAGGCTGAACGGCTCGGTGAATAGCTTGGCCGGCAATTGTTCCTTGTACGGCTTGAGCATCAGCCATTCATGCCCGACCGGCAGCCCCGTCGCGGCAAACTCGCTGTTGGGGTAATAACTGGTGGTGCGCTTGTAGGCATCGCTGAACAGTGCGCGGTTGGTCCACTCGAAATTGAACATCAGGCCCAGCGCTTCGCGGGTCTTCACATCGGCGAAGGTGGCGCGGCGGGTGTTCATGAACAGGCCCTGACTCTGGGTCGGGATCCGATGCGGGATCTGCGCCTTGACCACATCGCCACGGCGTATGGCCGGGAAGTTGTAGCCGTTGGCCCAATTCTTCGCTTGATGCTCGATGTAAATGTCGAACTCGCCAGCCTTGAACGCTTCGAAGGCCACATCGCTGTCGCGGTAGAACTCGACTTCCATGCGATCGAAGTTGTACTTGCCGCGATTGACCGCCAGGTCCTTGCCCCAGTAATCCTTGACCCGTTCGAAGATCAACTGGCGGCCTGGCGTCACCGAGGTGATGCGGTAAGGGCCGCTGCCCAGTGGCGGTTCGAAGGTGGTGGCCTTGAAGTCGCGGTCTTTCCAGTAATGCTGCGGCAGCACCGGCAGTTCACCGAGGCGCAGAATCAACAGCGGATTGCCCGAGCGCTTGAGCACGAAGCGGATACGCTGTTTGTTGAGGATGTCGACCCGCAGCACTTCCTGCAGCGCGGTGCGGTACAGCGGATGGCCGTCCTTGAGCAGCGTTCGATAGGAGAACGCCACGTCGTAGGCAGTGATCGGCGTGCCATCGTGAAAACGCGCTTCCGGGCGCAGATGGAACACCACCCAGCTGCGATCTTCGCTGTACTCCACCGATTGCGCGATCAAGCCGTAACTCGACGCCGGCTCGTCGCCGGACGGCGAATACTGGCCGGTGCCGACCATCAACGGCTCGTTCAGCTCGTTGATGCCGTACTGGAGAAAATTCGCTGTGGTGACCGGGCTAGTGCCCTTGAAGGTGTACGGGTTGACCGTATCGAAGGTGCCGAACGCCATCACCCGCAACGTACCGCCCTTGGGCGCTTGCGGGTTGACCCAGTCGAAGTGGGTAAATCTGGCCGGGTACTTGAGCGTGCCGAACTGCGCATAACCGTGACTTTCGGTAATCGTCGCGCTTGCGGTTGAGCTCAAGGCCAGGCTGATCAGGAGCAGGAGGAGGGCACGCTTCAAGTCAGATCCGATCCAGGCGGCTTGGGCTTAGTGGGCCGTACAGTAACAGCTTGTCTGGACAGGAAAAAGATGCGGGTTAATGCGCGGTTAATCGTTTGCGCGAAGAGCCCCTCACCCTAACCCTCTCCCAGAGGGGGAGGGGACTGATCGTGGTTTTTGCGAGAGCTGCACCGACGTGCGATACCGAGTCGAACTCGGATTTTGAACAACACGGAGATCGGCTCCCTTTCCCCCTCTACCCCTGGGGGGAGAGGGCTGGGGTGAGGGGGATGGATCTTAAGAACAACACAAAAACGTGATCCAAAAAAAAGCCCCTGAAAATTCAGGGGCTCTTCATCAGTGCGGCTGATAAACCGTGAGCATCTGCCCCGGCTTCAACGCTTTACCCGCACCCGGATTCCAGCGCTTGAGATGCTGCATCTCAACGTTGAAGCGCTTGGCTACCACGTACAGCGTGTCGCCGCGCTTGACCTTGTACTGGGTCTGCTGCGCGCTGTCGTCCTTGCTTTTGGTCTTGCTGTTGGACGCAATCACCGTGTTGACGCGGCCGGACTTGCGAGCCGGAGCGCGTTTGGTGGTGTCCTGCATCACCAGGGTCTGGCCGACCTTGAGGTTCTTGCCGGTCAGCTTGTTCCAGCGTTGCAGATCCTTCACTTCGACCTTGTTGGCCTTGGCGATGGAACCGAGGTTGTCGCCACGCTTCACACGATAGGCACGCTTGAGCTGTGCCACTTCCGACGGATCGGCGCCTTCGAACACTGGCTTCAACGAGCGCGGGCTGATCAGCTCGTCAGGCCGCATGGTCTGCAAACTGGCGGTCAGCAATTGCGCCTTCGAGGTTGGCACCAGCAAATGCTGAGGACCGTCGATGGTGGTGCGCTGCTTGAACGCCGGGTTGAGCTGGAACAGTTCGTCTTCGTCGATGTTGGCAACCGCTGCGACTTTGGACAAATCCATGCGCTGGTTGATTTCGACGACCTGGAAGTACGGTTCGTTGGCGATCGGGTTGAGGTTGACGCCGTAGGCTTCCGGCGCCAGCACCACTTGCGACAGCGCCAGCAATTTCGGCACGTACGCCTGGGTTTCCGCCGGCAGCGGCAGGTTCCAGTAGTCGGTTGGCAAACCAAGCTTTTCGTTGCGCTCGATCGCGCGGCTGACCGTGCCTTCACCGGCGTTGTACGCCGCCAGGGCCAGCAACCAGTCACCGTTGAACATGTCGTGCAGACGGGTCAGGTAGTCCATCGCAGCGGTGGTCGAGGCGGTGATATCGCGACGGCCATCATAGAAGCGGGTCTGACGCAGGTTGAAGTAACGCCCCGTGGAAGGAATGAATTGCCACAGACCCACCGCATCGGCCCGGGAATAGGCCATCGGGATGTAGGCGCTTTCAATCACTGGCAGCAGAGCCAGTTCCAGCGGCATGTTGCGTTCTTCGAGGCGTTCGACGATGTAGTGAATATAGAGACTGCCGCGTTCGCCGGCGTTCTCGAGGAAAGAGGGATTGCTGGCGAACCACAGGCGCTGTTGCTCGATGCGCGGGTTGACGCCGAGGCCTTCCTGCAGCTGAAAGCCCTGGCGCATGCGTTCCCAGATGTCCTGGGGAACCTGTGGGCTGGGCTTTTCGGTCAGCCAGATCGGCTTCTGCTTGGCTCGCGCAGCAATGTTCGGCGTATGGGTCGCTTCAGTCTGCGGAGCATGGCTGGAACAGCCCGCCAGCGTGGCGGACACAGCCACCGCGATGGCTTGCGCCAGGCGGGTCAATGCGTCTGAATTGACGGACTTACGTATGGATGACGACATTGGCTGGAAGTAAGTTCCGGGCAAAAATGTCGGGGGATTCTAGAAAGCGCACCCCCCTAGGTCAACCATTCAGAATTTTTGTACCAAGCGGCGGGGTACTTAGAACTTATCTTTCCAGGCCCGCAGAGCCGCAAATACCTCACTCGGCGCCCGGTTTTGAGCGCCTGCCCGTTCGTCCACTTTTTGTTTAACTAATGTTTCAGTGGTGCGCAAAAACGGATTTGTAAGTTTTTCCAGGGCCAGGGTCGAGGGCAGGGTCATCACACCGTTTTGCCGCTGCTGGGTGACTTTTTCCAGACGGGCGGTAATGTCCGGGTTGCCCGGCTCGACGGCAGCGGCAAACTTGAGGTTGCTCAGTGTGTATTCATGAGTGCAGTAGACCAGCGTATCTTCCGGTAACGCGGCGAGGCGGCTGAGCGAGTGGTGCATTTGCTCCGGCGTGCCTTCGAACAAACGGCCGCAACCGGCAGCGAAAAGGGTGTCGCCGCAGAACAGCAAACCGTGGTGGTAATAGGCAATGTGTCCCAAAGTGTGACCGGGCACCGCATAGACGTCGAAGTCCCAGCCGAGCACGCTGACCGTGTCGTTGTCCTTGAGCGCCACATCGCGCCCCGGAATGTTTTCGCTGGCCGGGCCGTAGACTTTCGCACCGCTCAGCGCTTTCAGGCGTTCGACGCCGCCGACGTGATCATGATGGTGGTGGGTGATCAGGATGTCGCTCAACACCCAGTCCGGGTGCGCTGCAAGCCACGCCTGTACCGGTGCGGCATCGCCCGGATCGACCACCGCGCAGCGCTGGGTGCGGTGATCCTGTAACAACCAGATGTAGTTGTCGGTGAACGCGGGCAGGGCACTGATCTGTATCATCGTCGGAATTCGCCAAGCGGAAAACATTGGCGCATCTTAGTAGTTCCTGGCGCTTTGGAGAATGCGATGAGTGATAAAGCGTTCGCACAGGCTGATCCTGACTGGCTGGCCCTGATCGGTGCAGCCCGTGAATGGCTGTCCGGCCCGCTCGGGCAATTTCTGCTCGATGAAGAGCGGCGCATGCTCGAAGATGAGTTGGGCCGTTTTTTTGGCGGTTATCTGGTGCATTACGGCCCCTCCGCCGAAACCCCGCCGGCGGCGCCGCAAGTGCAGCGCAATGTGCGCCTCGGTGCGCCGTTGCCGGGCGTCGAGATTGTCTGCGAAGAGCAGGCCTGGCCACTGAGCGAGCATGCCGCCGATGTGGTGGTGATGCAGCACGGCCTGGATTTCTGCCTGTCGCCCCACGGGTTGCTGCGTGAAGCAGCGAGCAGCGTGCGCCCCGGCGGGCATTTGCTGATCATCGGCATCAACCCGTGGAGCACCTGGGGTCTGCGCCATGTGTTCGCCCATGACGCCTTGCGTCAGGCGCGCTGCATCTCGCCGTCCCGGGTCGCTGACTGGCTCAATCTGCTGGGCTTTGCGCTGGAGAAACGCCGCTTCGGGTGCTATCGTCCGCCGCTCGCGTCACCCAAGTGGCAGGCCCGTCTGGCCGGCTGGGAACGCAAGGCCGGTGACTGGCAGCTGTCGGGCGGTGGCTTCTATTTATTGGTCGCGCGCAAGATCGTCGTGGGGCTCAGGCCGTTGCGTCAGGAACGCCGCGAGCCGATGGGCAAGCTGATTCCGCTGCCGATGGCCAAGGTCAACCGCCGCCGCATCGAACCGTAAACCTTCTTTTATTTGTGGCCGGGCTTGTCCCGGCCTCGGTCATTGTCGATCCGTGATCGGCAAGACAGGCATTTTTCTGGATAGAGTGGCATGAGCGAAAGCGTTGAAAGCGTCGACACTGTAGAACTGTTCACCGACGGCGCCTGCAAGGGCAACCCCGGCCCGGGCGGCTGGGGCGCCTTGCTGGTGTGCAAGGGCGTCGAAAAGGAGTTGTGGGGCGGCGAAGCCAACACCACCAACAACCGCATGGAACTGCTCGGCGCGATCCGTGGCCTCGAAGCCTTGAAGCGTCCGTGCGAAGTGCTGCTGGTGACTGACTCGCAGTATGTGATGAAGGGCATCAACGAGTGGATGGCTAACTGGAAAAAACGTGGCTGGAAAACCGCCGCGAAAGAACCGGTAAAGAACGCTGATCTGTGGAAAGAGCTGGATGAGCAGGTCAACCGCCACAAAGTCACCTGGAAATGGGTGCGTGGGCACATTGGCCATCACGGTAACGAGCGGGCTGACCAGTTGGCTAACCGTGGTGTCGACGAAGTGCGCGGCTACAAGCAAAGCTGATTTCGCTTCTGAACCGTGGTGCGGCCATTCGCGAGCAGGCTCGCTCCCACACTGGATCGTGCTCACAACACATCCAATGTGGGAGCGAGCCTGCTCGCGAATGGGGCGCCACGGTCTGACTGAAACACCCCGCCGAGCGTGTTAACATCCGCGTTTTCTGCAAGATCGACCCGTTGAGAGCTGAACACTGATGGCCACCAGATCCGTTGTACTCGATACCGAAACCACCGGCATGCCGGTGACCGATGGTCACCGGATCATTGAAATCGGCTGTGTCGAACTGATCGGCCGACGCCTGACGGGCCGGCATTTTCACGTTTATCTGCAGCCGGATCGCGAGAGTGATGAAGGCGCGATCGGCGTTCACGGCATCACCAACGAGTTCCTGGTTGGCAAGCCGCGTTTTGCCGAAGTCGCCGATGAGTTTTTCGAGTTCATCAAAGGCGCGCAGCTGATCATCCACAACGCGGCGTTCGACGTTGGCTTCATCAACAACGAATTCGCCTTGATGGGCCAGCAGGATCGCGCTGACATCACGCAGCACTGCTCGATCCTCGACACTCTGATGATGGCTCGGGAACGTCACCCGGGGCAGCGCAACAGCCTCGATGCATTGTGCAAACGTTATGGCGTCGACAACTCCGGCCGTGAATTGCACGGCGCTTTGCTCGACTCGGAGATTCTCGCCGACGTCTACCTGACCATGACCGGTGGCCAGACCAGTCTGTCGCTGGCGGGTAATGCGTCTGACGGCAATGGCACCGGCGATGGTGCGGACACCTCGGCGACCGAGATTCGTCGTTTGCCGGCGGATCGCCAACCAGCGCGAATCATTCGTGCGACGGAGGAGGAGCTGGCGGCGCATCTGGTGCGGCTGGAAATTATTGCCAAGTCTGCCGGTGGCCCGGCGCTGTGGACACAGATCGCCGAAGCCGACGCACAGGCTTGAGAGACCAAAAGATCGCAGCCCAGGCTGCGATCTTTGCTTTTGGCGGCATGAAGCCAACTGGCCACCCTCGCCACTTTCGTTGCAACCCTCTACCCTGAGTGCATTGGCCGATTCAATTCTGCCGCCTCGGGACACTGAGCCTCATGTACAAAGATTTGAAGTTTCCGGTGTTGATCGTCCATCGCGACATCAAGGCCGACACGGTCGCCGGTGACCGTATCCGTGGCATCGCCCGGGAGTTGGAGCAGGAAGGTTTCAATATCGTTTCCGCCATCGACTACACCGAGGGGCGGTTGGTGGCATCGACCCACCATGGCCTCGCGTGCATGCTGATTGCCGCCGAGGACGCCAGCACTAACTCGCATCTGTTGCAGAACATGGCCGAACTGATCGGTCTGGCGCGGGCGCGTGCGCCGGATCTGCCGATCTTTGCCCTCGGCGAGCAAGTTACCTTGGAAAATGCCCCGGCCGATGCCATGGCTGAGCTCAACCAACTGCGCGGCATTCTCTATCTGTTCGAAGACACCGTGCCGTTTCTGGCGCGGCAAGTGGCGCGGGCGGCGCGCAAGTACCTGGATGGCTTGCTGCCACCGTTTTTCAAGGCGCTGGTGCAGCACACCGCCGATTCCAATTATTCCTGGCACACCCCCGGGCATGGCGGCGGCGTGGCGTATCACAAGAGTCCGGTGGGGCAGGCGTTCCATCAGTTCTTCGGGGAAAACACGCTGCGTTCGGACCTGTCGGTGTCGGTGCCAGAGCTTGGTTCGCTGCTTGATCACACCGGGCCGCTCGCTGAAGCCGAAGCGCGTGCAGCGCGCAATTTCGGCGCCGATCACACCTTTTTCGTGATCAATGGCACCTCGACCGCCAACAAGATTGTTTGGCACTCGATGGTCGCTCGCGATGATCTGGTGCTGGTCGATCGCAACTGCCACAAGTCGGTGTTGCACGCGATCATCATGACCGGCGCGATCCCGCTGTATCTGTGCCCGGAGCGCAACGAGTTGGGGATTATCGGGCCGATTCCGCTGAGCGAATTCAGCCGCGAATCGATTCAGGCCAAGATCGATGCCAGCCCGCTGACCAAGGGCCGCGCAGCGAAAGTCAAACTCGCCGTGGTCACCAACTCGACCTACGACGGCCTCTGCTACAACGCCGAGCTGATCAAGCAAAGCCTTGGCAATAGCGTCGAAGTGCTGCATTTCGATGAGGCCTGGTACGCCTATGCGGCGTTTCATGAGTTCTTCGCCGGGCGCTACGGCATGGCCACCTCGCGCAGTGACGACAGTCCGCTGGTGTTCACTACCCATTCCACGCACAAACTGCTCGCTGCCTTCAGTCAGGCGTCGATGATTCATGTGCAGGACGGGGGCGCGCGGCAACTCGACCGCGACCGTTTCAATGAAGCGTTCATGATGCACATCTCGACCTCGCCGCAGTACAGCATCATCGCCTCGCTGGACGTGGCGTCGGCGATGATGGAGGGCCCGGCCGGGCGTTCGCTGTTGCAGGAAACCTTTGACGAAGCCCTGAGCTTTCGCCGCGCGCTGGCCAATCTGCGTCAGCACATCGCCGCCGATGACTGGTGGTTTTCGATCTGGCAGCCGCCGGGTGTCGAAGGCATTGATCGCGTAAAGACTGAGGACTGGCTGCTGCAACCGAATGCCGATTGGCATGGTTTCGGCGAAGTCAGTGACGATTACGTGTTGCTCGATCCGATCAAGGTCACCCTTGTCATGCCTGGGCTCAATGCCGGTGGCGCGCTGAGCGAGAAGGGCATCCCGGCGGCGGTGGTCAGCAAGTTTCTCTGGGAGCGCGGCCTGGTGGTGGAGAAGACCGGACTGTATTCGTTCCTGGTGCTGTTCTCGATGGGCATCACCAAAGGCAAGTGGAGCACGCTGCTCACCGAACTGCTGGAGTTCAAGCGCAGCTACGATGCGAATGTGCGCCTCGACACCTGCCTGCCGTGTGTGGCCCAGCAAGACGCCGCGCGTTATCGCGGCATGGGCCTGCGCGATTTGTGCGATCAATTGCACGCCTGCTACCGCAGCAACGCCACGGCCAAACACCTCAAGCGCATGTACACCGTGCTGCCGGAAATTGCCATGAAACCGGCGCACGCCTACGATCATCTGGTGCGCGGCGAAGTCGAAGCGGTGCCGATCGATGAGCTGGAAGGCAGGGTTGCGGCGGTCATGCTCGTACCGTATCCGCCGGGCATTCCGCTGATCATGCCCGGCGAACGCTTTACCGAATCGACCCGCTCGATTATTGATTACCTGAAATTTGCTCGCACGTTCGATAGCAGCTTCCCCGGTTTTGTCGCGGATGTGCATGGATTGCAGCACGAAGATGAAGGCAATGGGCGGCAATACACCGTCGATTGCGTCAAGGAATGAGGACTTTTCCCAGTATGCAACCGGTCATGAATCCAAAATACCCAGGGCTGTCGGTGCGCGTCGCCGATGAAGGCTTTGCGCCGTATATCTGGGGCAGCGACTTCAGCTTCGAAGTCGCCGCCTATGGTGCCGCCGTGATCGGCCAGCCGGTCGAACAATGGCGGGTGACGCCGATCGTGCCGTACCGCAAGTGCTACGGCATCGATCCGGAGGAGTTCAGCGCTTTCCACAACGCGCCGGATAGCGCGATTTTCATGGCCTATCTCGACGATGAGCCGGTCGGCCATCTGGTGATCAGCACCAACTGGAACGGCTTCGCGCATATCGATGAGCTGGCGGTGCATGCGCCGGCGCGCCGCCATGGTGTGGCCAAGGCCTTGCTGGATGTCGCGCAGTTTTGGAGTCGCAAGAAAAAGCTGCCGGGGATCATGCTGGAAACCCAGAACAACAACCTCGGCGCCTGTCGGCTGTATGAGCGTTGCGGCTATGTGATCGGTGGTGTCGACCAGTTGCGCTATCGCGGCATTGATCCGAACACCGCCGAAGTGGCGCTGTTCTGGTACCGATTGTTCGATAACCCGCTGGAGAATCCCGTCAGCTCGCCAGCATCGCCTCGGCTTGTTCCGTGATGATCGCCAGTAACGTCTGAATCGCTGCCGACGGCGTGACGTGCTTGAACGTCAGGGCGTAAAGGCTGATCGGCACGGCCGGCGACAGCGGGCAGACATCCAGCCCGGCCGGGCGCGCGCCCAGTGCAGTGAACGGGTCGACGATGGCCAGGCCCTCACCGGCCTCGACCATACTGCGCATCATCTGATGGGTTTGCACCCGCGTCTGCACACTCGGCGCCGGGCGCAGCGCCTGGAGTTTGTTTTCCAGTGCCGCGCTCAACGGGTCCTGACCTTCGAGGCCGATCATGGCCTGACCGGCCAGATCCTGCAGGGAAATGTATTTCTGTTTCGGCTGCAACCAGCCATGGGGCGCGAGCAGTTGCAGCTTGCCCTGGGCCAATGGCCGGCAATCGATGTCGGGATGTTCGGGGTCATGCAGGCTTAAACCGAGATCGCTCTCGCGCAGCAACAGGCTGCGGACAATGTCGCGAGTCGGCGCGCTGAGCAGGCTGCACGGTGCGTCGGGCAGACGACGACGCAGGGCGGCGAGACTTTGTGGCAGTAATTGTTGTGCCAGCGGCGGGGTGCCGATGATGCGCAAAGGTGGGGCGAGGTATTGCTTGAGGCTGCTGGCCAGCCGTTGTACCGGCTCCAGCGCTTCATAAACGTGGGCGATTTCGACCTGCAACGCCCGCGCTTCGGGTGTCGATTGCAGGCGCCCGCGCACGCTGGCGAACAGCATGAACCCCAACTGACTCTCGGCTTCGCGCAAACGCTCTTCGACCTCGGCCACCGGCAACTGCAACCATTCGGCGGCGGTACCCAGGTGACCGGTCTGCAAGAGCGCCTGAATCACTTCGATATGACGTAAACGCATGCGTGAAGTCCATGTTCAGCAGGTGGGGTCAGTGGCTGAATCCTACCCCAAGTCTGCGCATATGACTTCTGCTCATAACGGCGAGTTATGAAGCGACGGTTGGCTCGGGTTCACGCGTCAGGGTGATACCTGACTGGACCAGGAGAAACTCGTTCTCGCTGACCTTGTTGACGCGATCGCCAATCGCCAGTTTGTAAATCGGCTCCGAGCCAGTGGAACCGTCTGCCGACGGGTTGGATTCCTGGAACTCATGCACGGAATAAACGCGGCCTTCCGCATCTCTTGCATGGAACTGACCGACGAGTACTGCTGCCATCTGCTTAGAACCTCTGGAGATAAAACGCTTGATTTGCGGCTTGGTAGACCGCCATCAAGGCCTGTAAGTTTTCCTACAGGAAAAAAATAATCAGCACGCAGGAATTTGCCCTTGTGTGCTGGTGGAATCGTCACCGAATCATCTATAACTACTGGCTCCTCCCACGGACCATCGAGAGTCTTCCATGAGCAATGTCTACAACGTCGCCGTAGTGGTCGGTAGCCTGCGCAAAGCATCGATCAATCGCAAAGTCGCCCTGGCACTGGCAGAACTGGCCCCGGCGAACCTCAAGCTTGAGATTGTCGAAATTGGCGATCTGCCACTGTATAACGAAGACATCGACGGTGATTCACCGCCGGCAGCCTACAGCACTTTCAGGCAAAAAGTGGCGTCATCCGACGCGGTGCTGTTTGTTACGCCCGAATACAACCGTTCGGTGCCGGCGCCGCTGAAAAATGCCATCGACGTTGGCTCGCGGCCTTATGGCAAAGCTGTCTGGAGTGGCAAGCCGGGGGCGGTGATCAGTGTTTCGCCCGGTGCCATTGGTGGTTTCGGGGCGAATCAGCATCTGCGCCAGTCGTTCGTGTTTCTCAACGTGCCGTGCATGCAGCAGCCGGAAGCGTATCTGGGCGGCGCGGGCTCGGCGTTTGATGAGGCGGGCAAGTTGAGCGAGTCGGTGAAACCTTTTCTGCAAAGCTTTATCAATGCGTATGGTCAATTCGTAGAGCAACACAAAAAGTAACTTCACCGAATACCCTGTGGGAGCGAGCCTGCTCGCGAAGGCGTCGTCAGCCTTTGCATCAATGGCGACTGACAGTACGCTTTCGCGAGCAGGCTCGCTCCCACAGGTTATCTTTCTGGCTCGGCACTCGTCGTGGCCTTTTTACCTCACTCTTTGAAGGCTGTTGCGGATGCTCGCTGCGTCACTGATTTTCCTGCTGACCATTACCCTTGTCATCTGGCAACCCAAAGGCCTCGGCGTCGGCTGGAGTGCGACGCTTGGCGCGGTGCTGGCGCTGATCTTCGGCGTCGTCCACCTCAGCGACATTCCGCTGGTCTGGCAAATCATCTGGAACGCCACCGGCACTTTTGTCGCGCTGATCATCATCAGCCTGCTGCTCGACGAAGCCGGGTTCTTCAACTGGGCTGCATTGCACGTGGCGCGTTGGGGGCGGGGCAGTGGGCGCAAGCTGTTTGCTTTCATGGTGCTGCTCGGCGCGCTGGTGTCGGCGTTGTTTGCCAATGACGGTGCGGCGCTGATTCTCACACCGATCGTGATTTCGATGTTGCTGGCGCTACGGTTCTCTCCGGCGGCGACCCTGGCCTTTGTCATGGGCGCGGGTTTTATTGCGGACACGGCGAGCCTGCCACTGGTGGTGTCGAACCTGGTCAACATTGTCTCGGCGGACTTCTTTCACATCGGCTTCAACCGCTACGCAGTGGTGATGGTGCCGGTGAACTTCGTCAGCGTCGCGGCGACGCTGGGCATGTTGCTGTGGTTTTTCCGCCGCGACATTCCAGCGTCCTACGACCCTGAGCAACTCGAACATCCCGAAACCGCGATTCACGACAAGGCCACGTTCTACGCCGGTTGGGCGGTGTTGTTGATTCTGCTGATCGGTTGCTTTGCGCTGGAGCCGCTGGGCATTCCGATCAGTGCGATTTCCGCCGTGTGCGCCGCGCTGTTGTTGGGCATCGCCGCTCGCGGCCACAAGATTTCCACGCGCAAGGTGATGAAAGAAGCGCCGTGGCAGATCGTGATTTTCTCGCTGGGCATGTACCTGGTGGTCTATGGCCTGCGCAATGCCGGGCTGACCGGGTATCTGGCCGGTTGGCTGGATGTCTTCGCCGGTCACGGCGTGTGGGGCGCTGCGATGGGCACCGGGGTGCTGACGGCGTTGCTGTCGTCGATCATGAATAACTTGCCGACGGTGTTGATTGGCTTGTTGTCGATCGATGCCAGTCAGGCCAGCGGAGTGGTCAAGGAGGCGATGATCTATGCCAACGTGATTGGCAGTGACCTGGGGCCGAAGATCACCCCGATTGGCAGCCTGGCGACGTTGTTGTGGCTGCATGTGCTCGAGCGTAAGGGGATTCACATTGGCTGGGGTTATTACTTCCGGGTCGGGATTGTGTTGACGGTGCCGGTGTTGTTGCTGACGTTGGCGGCTTTGGCTGTGCGGCTTTCGCTTTAGACCGAGTCGGCGCTATTCGCGAGCAGGCTCGCTCCCACAGGGGAATGTGTTGCCTCTCCCAATATTTGAAATGCGGTCCAAATGTGGGAGCGGGCCTGCTCGCGAAGAGGCCGGGTCAGGCGCTAAAAACTTCATGCCTGGCCGGGTACATTCGGCCAAAGGTCCGAAACCAGAAACAACCGCTCAGCCTCTTCCCATTCCCCTCGCGCATTCTCGATCAGGCGCACCATCAACTGCGCCGGGGCCAGCGGCTCCAGGTCTTCCAGCCACATCCGTAAATGCTCCAAAGTCCACGTCTGATCCGCCGGATAATGCGCCGGCGCCAGCCAGGCGTGGCGGGGCAGGGGTTGCCAGCGTCCGGCTGGACGTTGCGCGGCAAACGCCGGCCAGTCCTTCTGATGCAACCAACTGCCGCGCAAATGCTGCGGATGCGCACCGTTCGGTGATTCAGCCTGCCCGGGCCACGGATACAGCAAATAACCACCGAGCCACAGCTGTGCGCTGAACACCTCGATATCCAGCGCCGCCAGCACTTCGCGGCTTTCCGGGCGCGCGGAAATCGGCAACTGATGTTCGGCCAGATGCGCCAGCTTGCGGTCCAGCCGATCATGACAACCCGGCCCCAGCCATTGCGCCGGATCACGACCGTCACCATTTTGCGGCCCAAGGTAAAGTTTGATCGCCAGTTCCAGGTGATGCACGCCATCGCGATCACGCAGCAGCATGTCCAGCTCACCGAGGGTGTGGCCCTCACGGCGGATCGGCAGGTTGGCGGCAATCAGTTCGATCCCCGGCGCATGCTCCACGGCAAATTGCCACAAGCGCTCGTAATACAAGCCCAGCCGCCGCGTACGTGCCTGTGACAACCAATGCAGCAAGCCATAGCTGTCGCGGTCGAGCTGACGCAACCAGTGCTCCAGACGTTCAGGGTCATGCACCCAATCGCTGCCCGCCAGCGGATGGCGCTGCGGCCACGGTGTGGTGGCAAGCATCGGCGGGGCGAGGATCACCCACGCCAGATCGCGCACTTCCGGATGGCGTAATTGGTGGGGCAACTGCAGCAGGTCAGGAAATAGGATCATCTTGCGAGCATAGCCGTAAACACGAGCACACCCTTGAGGCTGAAAGGATTTTGTCTAACCGGCGCTTTCGCCCATAATCGGGTTTTTCGCGTTTTCGATTGTCCGCAGAGGTCCCATGGAGCAATTTCGTAATATCGGCATCATCGGTCGCCTGGGCAGTTCCCAGGTGCTGGATACCGTCCGCCGACTGAAACGGTTTCTGCTCGATCGTCACCTGCATGTGATCCTCGAAGACACCATCGCCGAAGTCCTGCCGGGCCACGGCCTGCAAACCTCGTCGCGCAAGATGCTCGGCGAAGTCTGCGACATGGTCATCGTCGTCGGCGGTGACGGCAGCCTGCTCGGCGCCGCGCGGGCGCTGGCCAAACACAATATTCCGGTGCTGGGGATCAACCGTGGCAGCCTCGGTTTCCTCACCGATATTCGCCCGGACGAGCTGGAAGTCGAAGTCGCCAAGGTGCTCGACGGCCACTATCTGGTGGAAAACCGCTTCCTGCTGCAAGCCGAAGTACGCCGCCACGCCGAGGCCATTGGTCAGGGCGATGCGCTCAACGATGTCGTGCTGCACCCGGGCAAATCGACGCGGATGATCGAGTTCGAGCTGTACATCGACGGCCAGTTTGTCTGCAGTCAGAAGGCCGACGGCCTGATCGTCGCCACGCCGACCGGTTCCACCGCGTACGCGCTGTCTGCCGGCGGGCCGATCATGCATCCCAAACTCGATGCCATTGTGATCGTGCCGATGTACCCCCATATGTTGTCGAGCCGGCCAATTGTGGTCGATGGCAACAGTGAGCTGAAAATCGTCGTGTCGAAAAACATGCAGATTTACCCGCAAGTCTCCTGTGACGGGCAGAACCATTTCACCTGCGCGCCGGGCGACACCATCACCGTCAGCAAGAAAGCGCAGAAGCTGCGGCTTATTCATCCGCTCGATCACAACTACTACGAAGTCTGCCGCACCAAGCTCGGCTGGGGCAGCAAGCTGGGCGGTGGAGGCGACTGATGCTCGATCCCGCGCGCAGTTATGACCTGATTGGTGACGTGCACGGATGCGCCCTGACCCTCGAACACTTGCTTGACCGTCTCGGTTATCACAAGCAGGGCGGGGTCTGGCGGCATCCATCGCGCATGGCCGTGTTCGTCGGCGACATCATCGACCGTGGCCCGCGCATTCGCGAGGCGCTGCACATCGTCCACGACATGGTCGAGGCCGGTCAGGCCTTGTGCATCATGGGCAACCACGAATTCAACGCGCTGGGCTGGAGCACGCCGGCGCTACCGGGCAGCGGCAAGCAATTCGTGCGCGAACACACGCCGCGCCACGCACGCCTGCTGCACGAAACCCTGACCCAATTCGAAGACCAGCCCGGCGACTGGCATGATTTCCAGCGCTGGTTTTACGAGCTGCCGCTGTTTGTCGATGCCGGGCGCTTCCGGGTCGTGCATGCCTGTTGGGATGCCGGCCTGATCGAGCCATTGCGCGCGCTGTTCCCCAATGGCTGTATCGACGAACACTTCCTGCAGGCCTCGGCCGTACCGGACAGCTTCGCCTGCACCGTGTTCGACCGTCTGCTGCGCGGCACCGACATGCGCCTGCCGGATGGCCTGACCATGACCAGCGGCGATGGTCTGGTGCGCTCGTTCTTCCGCACCAAGTTCTGGGAAGACGATCCGAAAACCTACGGCGATATCGTCTTCCAGCCGGATGCACTGCCAGATCCGGTGGCGCAGAAGCCGCTGACCTCCAGCGAAAAAAACAACCTGCTGCGCTACGGCGTCGACGAGCCGTTGCTGTTCGTCGGCCACTACTGGCGCAGCGGCAAACCGGCGCCGATCCGCCCGAACCTCGCGTGTCTGGATTACAGCGCGGTGCTCTACGGCAAACTGGTCGCCTATCGTCTGGATCAGGAAACGCGTCTGGATCCGCATAAATTTGTCTGGGTCGATGTCGAGCGGCCGGAGGTGCTGCAATGAGTGCGGTAGCGGTATTGCGTCTGCCGTTGGCGGTGGACTTGAGCGGTTTCGTCAAACTGCTGCAACGCATGCAGGTCCCGCATCGCGTCAGCGAGGAGGCGGGCGAGCAAGTGTTGTGGGCGCCGGCGGAAATCAGCGAAGACGTGCGCTCCTTGTACGAGCGCTTTCCGGCGGGCGATCCCGATCAGCAAATGGACATTCCCGTCGCGCCGACCGTCAAGCGGCCGAGCTTCACCGAGCAACTGAAATACGCCAAGGCCACCGGGTTCATCCTGTTGCTGTGCCTGATCGTTGGCGGGCTGACGTACCTCGGTGAGAACCTGCAAACCCTGCGCTGGCTGACTTTCCTCGATTTTCAGGTAGTCGGCGAGTACATCCATTTCACGCCGTTGGCCGACAGCCTGGCGGCGGGGCAGTGGTGGCGGCTGGTCACGCCGATGCTGATCCACTTCGGTATCCTGCACCTGGCCATGAACGGCATGTGGTATTGGGAGCTGGGGCGGCGCATCGAGTCGCGTCAGGGCAGTATCAACCTGATCGGCCTGACGCTGCTGTTCAGCCTGGTGTCCAACTACGCGCAATTTGCCTGGAGCGGCCCGACCTTGTTCGGTGGGCTGTCCGGCGTACTTTACGGCTTGCTCGGGCATTGCTGGATCTTCCAGCTGCTGGCGCCGAACCCGGCCTATCGCCTGCCGCGCGGCGTGCTGGTGATGATGCTGGTGTGGTTGCTGGTGTGCATGTCCGGGCTGATCTCGATGATCGGCTTCGGCGAAATCGCCAACGCCGCCCACGTCGGCGGGTTACTCATCGGATGCTTCACCGGTTTGTTGGGCGGTTTGTATAACCGCCGTAAACTGGCCGCCTAAAATTTTCAGTGAATAAAGAGCACGGAGACCCTGATGTCCTCTTTTAACGACATGATCAACAACATTACCCCGGACATCTACGAGAGCCTGAAGCTGGCCGTGGAAATCGGCAAATGGTCCGACGGTGGCAAACTCACCGCCGAACAGCGCGAGCTGTCGTTGCAGGCGATGATCGCCTGGGAAATCCAGAACCTGCCTGAAGACCAGCGCACCGGTTACATGGGCCCGCAGGAATGTGCCTCGAAGTCGATTGAAGTGCCGAACATCCTGTTCAAGTCGGATGCCATCCATTGATCGAGATTGGCCGCGGTGCAATCAGCAAAATGTCGGCGCGCCTGGACGGGCCGAACGTGCAGTACGCGTTTCGTCTGGATGACGTCGAAGTGCCGGTCAACCCGTTGATCGGCACCACGGTGCGTCTGGAATACCTGGGGGCGATCCACTGCACTCATTGCGGGCGCAAGACCAAAACCAGTTTCAGCCAGGGTTACTGCTACCCGTGCATGACTAAACTGGCGCAGTGCGATCTGTGCATCATGAGCCCGGAGCGTTGCCACTATGACGCCGGCACCTGTCGCGATCCAGCGTGGGGCGAGCAGTTCTGCATGACCGATCATGTGGTTTACCTGTCCAATTCGTCGGGCATCAAGGTTGGCATCACTCGTGCTACGCAACTGCCGACTCGCTGGATTGATCAGGGCGCATGTCAGGCATTGCCGATCATGCGCGTCTCGACACGGCAGCAATCGGGCTTCGTTGAAGACCTGTTCCGCAGTCAGGTGGCTGACAAGACCAACTGGCGCGCGTTGCTCAAGGGTGATGCGGCGGCGGTCGATCTGGCGCAGGTACGTGACCAGTTATTCGAAAGCTGCGCCGAAGGCCTGCAAGGTTTGCAAGAGCGCTTCGGTCTACAGGCGATTCAGACCATTGCCGATGTCGAACCGCTGGAAATCCGCTACCCGGTCGAGCAATACCCGGCGAAAATCGTCAGCTTCAACCTGGACAAGAACCCGATTGCCGAAGGCACGTTGTTGGGGATCAAGGGTCAGTACCTGATCTTCGACACCGGCGTGATCAATATTCGCAAGTACACGGCTTATCAGCTCGCCGTGCATCAATAAGGACTCCAGCATGCGCACCGAACAACCGAAGATGATTTACCTGAAGGACTATCAGGCGCCCGAGTACCTGATCGATGAAACACACCTGACCTTCGAGTTGTTCGAGGATCACAGCCTGGTGCACGCGCAGTTGGTCATGCGCCGCAACCCGGCGCGTGGCCCGGGCCTGCCGCCGCTGGTGCTCGATGGTCAGCAGCTGGAATTGTTGTCTGTGAGTCTGGCCGATCAGGCGCTGTCTGACGGCCAATACCAGCTCACGGAAAACCACCTGACCCTGCAACCGACCAGCGAGACCTTCACGCTCGACACCAGCGTCAAGATCCACCCGGAAACCAACACCGCGCTGGAAGGCCTGTACAAATCCGGCACGATGTTCTGCACCCAGTGCGAGGCCGAAGGTTTCCGCAAGATCACCTATTACCTCGACCGCCCGGACGTGATGAGCAAGTTCACCACCACCGTGGTCGCCGAGCAGCACAGCTACCCGGTACTGCTTTCCAACGGCAACCCGATCGCCTCGGGCCCGGGCGAAGACGGCCGGCATTGGGCAACCTGGGAAGACCCGTTCATGAAACCGGCGTACCTGTTTGCGCTGGTGGCCGGTGATTTGTGGTGCGTTGAAGACACCTTCACCACCATGACCCAGCGCAACGTCGCGCTGCGCATCTACGTCGAGCCGGAAAACATCGACAAGTGCCAGCACGCGATGAACAGCCTGAAGAAGTCGATGCGCTGGGACGAAGAGGTCTACGGTCGCGAGTACGATCTGGACATCTTCATGATCGTCGCCGTCAACGACTTCAACATGGGCGCGATGGAGAACAAAGGCCTCAACATCTTCAACTCCAGTGCCGTGCTCGCTCGCGCCGAAACCGCGACCGACGCCGCGCATCAGCGCGTTGAAGCAATCGTCGCCCACGAATACTTCCACAACTGGTCGGGCAACCGCGTGACCTGCCGCGACTGGTTCCAGCTGTCGCTGAAAGAAGGCTTCACGGTGTTCCGTGATTCCGGCTTCTCAGCCGACATGAACTCGGCCACGGTCAAGCGCATTCAGGACGTGGCGTACCTGCGCACCCACCAGTTCGCCGAAGATGCTGGCCCGATGGCTCACGCCGTGCGCCCGGACAGCTTCATCGAAATCTCCAACTTCTACACCCTGACCGTTTATGAGAAGGGTTCGGAAGTGGTTGGCATGATCCACACCTTGCTCGGCGCCGAAGGCTTCCGTAAGGGCAGCGATCTGTACTTCGAGCGCCATGACGGTCAAGCGGTGACCTGCGACGATTTCATCAAAGCGATGGAAGATGCCAACGGCGTCGACCTGACCCAGTTCAAGCGCTGGTACAGCCAGGCCGGCACGCCGCGTCTGGCAGTGAGCGAGTCTTACGACGCCGCCGCAAAAACCTACAGCCTGACTTTCCGCCAGAGCTGTCCGGAAACCCCGGATAAAGTTGAAAAACTGCCGTTCGTGATTCCGGTCGAACTCGGCCTGCTCGATAGCCGAGGCAACGAAATTGCCCTGCGTCTGAGCGGTGAAGAGTCGGCGCAAGGCACTACTCGCGTGATCTCGGTGACTGAAGCCGCGCAGACTTTCACCTTCGTTGATATCGCTGCACAGCCGCTGCCATCGCTGCTGCGCGGCTTCTCGGCGCCGGTGAAACTGAGCTTCCCGTACAACCGCGATCAATTGATGTTCCTGATGCAGCACGACAGCGACGGCTTCAATCGTTGGGATGCCGGTCAGCAATTGTCGGTGCAGGTCCTGCAAGAGTTGATCGGCCAGCAGCAGAAGGGCGAGAGTCTGAAGCTTGATCCGCGTCTGGTGTCGGCGCTGAAAACCGTGCTGTCCGATGAGTCGCTGGATCAGGCGATGGTTGCGGAAATGCTCTCGCTGCCGGGTGAGGCCTATCTGACCGAGATCAGCGAAGTGGCGGACGTCGACGCGATCCATATCGCCCGTGAGTTCGCTCGCCAGCAATTGGCCGAAGGGTTGTTCGAGGCGCTGTGGCTGCGTTATCAGGCCAACCGTGACCTGTCGAAGAACACCCCGTACGTGGCCGAAGCCGAGCACTTTGCCCGTCGCGCGCTGCAGAACATTGCGCTGTCGTACCTGATGCTCAGCGGCAAGCCGGAAGTATTGGCGGCGGCGCTGGAGCAGTTCGAAGCGGCCGACAACATGACCGAGCGCCTGACCGCGTTGGCGGTGTTGGTCAACTCGCCGTTCGAAGAGCAGAAAGCGCTGGCGCTGGCCAGTTTCGCCGAGCACTTCAAGGACAACCCGCTGGTCATGGATCAGTGGTTCAGCGTGCAGGCCGGCAGCACTTTGCCTGGCGGACTGGAGCGGGTGAAAGCGTTGATGCAGCACCCGGCGTTCAACATCAAGAACCCGAACAAGGTGCGTGCGCTGGTCGGCGCGTTTGCCGGGCAGAACCTGATCAACTTCCACGCGGCCGATGGCTCGGGTTATCGCTTCCTCGCGGATCTGGTGATCGAGCTGAACGGCTTCAACCCGCAGATTGCTTCTCGGCAATTGGCGCCGCTGACTCGCTGGCGCAAATACGACAGCGCTCGTCAGGCGTTGATGAAGGCCGAGCTGGAGCGGATTCGGGCGTCGGGGCAGTTGTCGAGTGATGTGTATGAGGTGGTGAGCAAGAGCTTGGCTTGATGGTGGACTGGAGTCGGTGTTCCAGCTGTGGACCGACCCTCACCCTAACCCTCTCCCAGTGGGAGAGGGGACTGACCGAGGTGTCTTTGCGCTATACGCCGACCTGAAAGTCCGGAGTCGAACTCAGGTTTTGAACGGCCCCCGATCTGCTCCCTTTCCCCCTCGCCCCCTTGGGGGAGAGGGCTGGGGTGAGGGGGTAAGATTTATGCATCAACACAACACCCCAAGCCATACGCACAAAAAAACGCCGCATTAATCAATGCGGCGTTTTTGTTGGCTGAAAGTTACTTCAGGTCGAAACGATCCAGGTTGGTGACCTTCGTCCACGCCGCAACAAAGTCCTTAACGAACTGCTCCTTCGCATCCGAACTCGCATACACCTCAGCCAGCGCCCTCAACTGCGCATTGGAACCAAACACCAGATCCACCCGCGTCGCCGTCCACTTCACACTGCCGGTTTTACGGTCGCGCCCCTCGCACTCATCCGCATCCCTTGAAGTTGGCTTCCACTCCACGCCCATGTCCAGCAGGTTGGTGAAGAAGTCGTTTGTCAGCGCTTCAGTTTGCGATGTGAACACGCCATGCCGGGTTTGCCCGACGTTGGTATTCAACACCCGCAAACCACCCAGCAGCACAGTCATTTCCGGTGCGGTGAGGGTCAGCAGTTGTGCCTTGTCGATCAGCAGTGCTTCGGCCGAAACGGTGTACTTGCCTTTGCTGTAGTTGCGGAAGCCATCGGCAATCGGTTCAAGGAAGCCAAACGAGTCGACATCGGTTTGCTCTTGGCTGGCATCCGTACGTCCCGGGGTGAACGGCACCGTGACCGAATGGCCGGCATTTTTCGCTGCTTGTTCGACCCCGGCATTCCCTGCCAACACGATCAGGTCCGCGAGCGAGACTTTCTTGCCGGCAGCGCCGCCATTGAACTCGTTCCGAATGCCCTCAAGGGTTTGCAGCACTTTGGCCAGTTGCTCGGGCTGGTTGGCTTGCCAGAACTTCTGCGGTGCCAGACGCAGGCGGCCGCCGTTGGCGCCGCCGCGTTTATCCGAACCGCGGAATGTCGAGGCAGCGGCCCAAGTGGTCGAGACCAGTTGCGACACCGAAAGCCCCGACGCGAGGATTTTGCTTTTCAGCGCGGCAGCGTCGCTGTCGTCGATCAGTGGGTGCGTGGCATCCGGAATCGGGTCTTGCCACAGCAGTTCTTCGTTCGGCAGTTCCGGGCCCAGGTAACGAGACAACGGACCCATGTCGCGGTGGATCAGTTTGTACCAGGCACGGGCAAACGCATCGGCCAGTTGATCGGGATTGGCGAGGAAGCGCCGCGAGATCTGCTCGTAGGCCGGATCGAAACGCAGCGCCAGGTCGGAGGTAAGCATGGTCGGCGAAAGCTTTTTGCTCGGGTCATGGGCATGCGGAACGGTGCCGGCACCGGCACCGTTTTTCGGAATCCACTGATGCGCGCCGGCCGGGCTTTTGCTCAGCTCCCACTCGAAGCCGAACAGGTTTTCCAGGTAGTTGTTGCTCCACTTTGTCGGCGTGGTGGTCCAGGTCACTTCGAGGCCACTGGTAATGGTGTCGCCACCCTTGCCGGTGCCGAACGCGTTGCGCCAGCCGAGGCCCTGTTCTTCGAGGCCGGCCGCTTCCGGCTCAGGCCCGACGTTATCGGCAGGGCCGGCGCCGTGGGTTTTCCCGAAGGCGTGACCGCCGGCGATCAACGCCACGGTTTCTTCATCGTTCATGGCCATACGGCCAAAGGTTTCGCGGATATCGTGGGCCGACGCGACCGGGTCAGGATTGCCTTCAGGCCCTTCGGGGTTTACGTAAATCAGGCCCATCTGCACGGCGGCGAGCGGGTTTTCCAGATTACGTTCGCCCTGATCGGTGCGGCTCTCTTCTTTGCCGTGCAGATCCGGCTCGGCGACCAGCGTGCCGTCACCGGGCTCCTGCATGGCGGACTTGTCTTTGCCGTATCGGCTGTCGCCGCCCAGCCATTCGTGTTCCGAACCCCAATAGACGTCTTCGTCCGGTTCCCACACATCGGGACGGCCACCGGAGAAACCAAAGGTTTTGAAGCCCATGGATTCCAGAGCGACGTTCCCGGTGAGAACGATCAGGTCGGCCCAGGAAATGTTGCGGCCATATTTCTGCTTGATCGGCCATAACAGGCGGCGGGCCTTGTCGAGGCTGACGTTGTCCGGCCAGCTGTTCAGCGGCGCAAAACGTTGTTGCCCGGAGCCGGCGCCACCTCGACCATCGGCGGTGCGATAGGTACCGGCGCTGTGCCAGGCCATGCGGATGAAGAGGGGGCCGTAATGGCCGAAGTCGGCCGGCCACCAGTCCTGGGAGTCGGTCATCAGCGCATTGAGGTCTTGTTTCAGGGCTTGAAAGTCGAGGCTCTTGAAGGCTTTGGCGTAGTCGAAGTCCTTGCCCAACGGATCGGACTTGGGCGAGTGCTGACTCAGGATTTTCAGGTTCAGTTGATTCGGCCACCAGTCACGGTTCGTCGTACCACCACCGGCGGCGTGGTTGAACGGGCATTTCGATTCGTTTGCCATGTTCGGGTCCTTATCAGGTCTGCTACGGCCGGCTCGTGCCGACTTCGGACTAGTAAGGCTAGACCCGACTTGGAGAGTCAGCTAATAGGCCGACTATTGGAAGCTGATAGGCAAAGTCTTTCGCAAGGCCGCTGCATTCGTCATGAGCAAGCAAATCTTTATTTCAAAAGCGTCTAAACAACTGTCATTTATGACAGTTGTTGTGGAAGTTTGAGCAGCTTACTTTTCAGTCAGGCGGATGTTCCCTCCGTCTTATTGCAGGCTATTGAAAGGAGAAGATCATGCAGATTGAAATCAGCTCTCTTTTGCACAGAAAAAAAGCGGAGAAGGGAAGCTTTGATGCGAGCGTTGACAAACAACCGTTCCTTAAAAGCGATACGGTCTTGTTTCAACAGGGTGTCACAGATTTTTTCATTATCGGGATGGCTGATAACAATGAAAATCTTGTCGGCTTTTCTGTTCCGGTTTCCTTGGAGGGCAGTGGACCTCATGTCGTGAAGTACTATACCGGGACGCTTGAGTGGCAAGTCACGATCAAGGGTGTTGTGCATGCCGTTGAGGCAGGTTCGGTAACTGTCACCTTCAAAAATGATCGTAACAGTGTCGAAGGGGCCGTCGATTTTTTACTACCCGGTGGACGGAAAGTGAGCGGGACCTTCGATATTGCGAAGGGTTAAGTCGAGAAAAAATGCAGGCGCACTCTGAAAGCGCCTGCATGAAGCAATGATTTTAGAAAAATGCTAAAACTGCTGCTTAACTGGATTGGGCTGTCGTGTCTTCCGGAACCTCCTCCAGCAGATCTTCCTGCCCCGGCAATTCAGTAATCACACTGAAGTCCGTCACTTCAACCGCACCCAACCCATACCCCAGCAAATGGAAAGAAAACGCTTTGCGCTCTTGCGGGTTGTCGAAGCTGAAGTTCATTTCCAGCGGCTGCTCGGCGGTTGCCACCATCTCCTGTGGAAGACCGATCCCAACCCGGGGAGCCAACAAATAGGCCGACTATGATGATTGGCAGTATCTATACAGGATTAGCTGTTTTTATGTTTATTTATTTCGAATTAGTATTAAAAACTGTAATTTATACCAGTTGAAAGGCAGGTCGCGAAAATTTAATGTTCAAACGTAGTAGGCGATAAATATGAATCAGTGTGCATAAGGAGATTGACATGTTGAATGAGCGTATAAGTGCTTTGCTGGCAGGGCGAGGAAGCAGTAAGGGCTTCTTTTTTGGGGCTTTTAGCGATGGTCGAGTTATAGATTTTTGTAAAGTTGATTATTGGGATGAATCGGAAATTTTTGGTTTTAACGATGACGAAAACTATGCATATATGTCGCTCCCTTCTTCATTGGGTGGTGATGGTCCGCATGAGGTGGAATCGCCTACAAGTCATAATTACTGGAGGCTCAAAGTTGAAGGTCATCCTTATTTTTTTAAAGGCTCAGCAACTTTCACCTATAGAAATGACCGCAATATCATATACGGAGCGTTTGATTGTGAATTGATAGACGGGAGTGGAGTTCGGCTAGTTGGTGGCTTCTATATTACGAATGATTGACTAAAAATAATCCAGGTGCCCTGTGGCGCCTGGATTTATTGATTTTTAGGCAGTATCAAAATATATCAACTGGCCTGCTCATTATCATCCTGCGGCACGTCGTCAAGGATATCTTCCTGCCCCGGCAATTCAGTAATCACACTGAAGTCCGTCACTTCAACCGCACCCAATCCATACCCCAGCAAATGGAAAGAAAACGCTTTGCGCTCTTGCGGGTTGTCGAAGCTGAAGTTCATTTCCAGCGGCTGCTCGGCGGTTGCCACCATCTCCTGCGGCAAGCCGATCTGCACGTCCTGTTCAAACTCCTTGGCCTTGAGCTGAATATACGCCGCCTGCTGCGGATCGACCGAGCGCACGGTCAGACGCACGCGTGTGTGCGAGCCTTTGGGCATTTCCAGGTATTGCGCGCCAATCAGATTGTCGGCCCAGTCATCCTTGATCTGCGCTTGCAGCGGGATGACGTTGGTGCTGCCGAACTGGTAGCGATGATTGAGCGGCGTACGCAGCAGCGACAGGTCGAGGGCGTTGGCGCGGGCGGCGATCTGTCGGGCCGGGTGGCCGCTGTAGTTGCCTTTGTACGTCGCGCTTTCGGCGATGAACCCGGCGCTTTCGTAGTAGCGGCAGCGACGCGGCATATCGCACTCGGAAAAGATCCCCTGACCGTTGTGATAGCGCAGCTTGCCGTTGGTGAATGACATGATTTCGCGGCCGCTGTCGTAGTCGCGAAACAGCGAGCGGCCGCTCAGCGCGGAAGGCACCGGCAAGTCAAAGTAATCGAGAATCGAGGTGCTCAGATCGACGTGGCCATACACGCCTTTGTTCAGCCGCGGTAGTTGTGCCTGCTCCGGTGCCAGGGTCAGGTTGAAGCCCCACGAAGAAGCCAGGCGGACACCGTCGATGCCGTGGGATTCGTCCGAGGTGATCACCACCAGCGTGTCTTTCAGGACGTCTTGGCGTTCGAGGCCGCTGAGGAACTGCTCCAGCGCATCGTCGAGATAACCGACGGCGGCCTGTTTCGGCGTTTCGTAGCGCTCCAGGTATTCTTCTGGGGCAGAGTAGGGCTGATGCGTGCCCACGGTCAGCAATGTCAGCATCCAGGGTTTTTTCTGCTTTTTCAGTTGGCCGACATAGTCCAGCGCACCTTCGAAAAACGCCTTGTCATCCTTGCCCCACGGGAATTCCAGGTAGTTCCTGTTGGTAAACCATTCCAGACCGTGCGTCGCATCGAAACCGATGTGCGGCATGATCTTGTCTTTGGCCATGAAACGCAGGCCGGCACCTTGCAAATAGTGAGTGCTGAAGCCGTGATCACGCAGTTGCGCCGGCAGGCAGGCCTGATTGCGCTCGTTGAGGGTGAGCATTTCCACGCCTTTGGGCGTGCCGTTGTTGAGTTTGTCGTAATCGCCGCAGAGCATCGCGTACAGACCGCGAATGGTCTGGTGTGTGTGCAGCACGTAATCCGGAGTGTTCATGCCGCGCTCGGCCCAGCGGCTGAGGTTGGGCATCAGGTCTTCCTGATAATGGCTGCCGATCGCCTCACGGTTGGCGCGGATGTAAGCACCGGGAATACCTTCCAGCGCGATGATCAGCACATTGCGCGCTTGCCCCGGCGCGGCCAGCAATTTCTGCCCGTTGAGGTCGACATCGGTGAGCCCGACCATGGCCGGTGCGGGTTCTTCGACATCACCGTCCAGCCATTCTTCGGCCTGAATCTGCAGGTCAGCGGCCTCGCTGGCCAGCAACTGGTGCGGCAGGTTGTACTGGCGCCATGGATCCGCTTCGCTCGGCCACAGATTCTGCGCACCCCAGTGCGCGGCGAACAATACCAGCGGCGCGCTCCAGGCTGCGCGGGGCAGTGGCGGGCGTGGCATGCCACGGCCGGCAAACTGGGTCAGTAACCAGAACAGCAGGGCCAGCAGCAAAGTGATGCCCAGTGCAGGATGGGCCAGGCCGCCGCCGGTGGAGTTCTCCACGAACTGCGGATCGATCAGGTAATGAATGTCGGAAGGTGTCGGCAGCCGGCCGACGGCGCTGACCAACTCAGCCGTCGCCACTGCCAACAATCCCCAGGACAGCAGCACCGGCAAGGCCAGCCACCCTGCTCGACGATGCAGCAACACCACCAACAGGCTGCCAATCGCCAGATCCGATAAATAACCCAACGGCGCCGACCAGCCCAGCGCCGCACGCAGGCACACCGGCACCACCAGCACCAGAACAATCAGGGAAAAGAGGCGGGCATGCGGCTGCCGCAACCGGTTAAAAAGAGCACTCACAAAAAAAGACCTTCCAGCCATTAAATCGTCATAAAAGTGTGGGCGATGATACCAAGGGTGGGCTGTCTGATCGCCCTTTTAAACCCTCAGCTGATGCGCTGGCGTGCGGGCTAATCAAGGTGATAGTGCGTCTGCAGGCCTGACCGGCCCTCGTGTTGCATGGCAATTGGCGATATTGCTGCCGACGGATTTATTGTTTCAGGCTGTTTAAGGTGCCTAACCATCACCGGCATCCAATGTAGGAGCTACGCAACGCTGCGATCGTTTTAAACCTCACAATCAAAAGCCTGCAGCCTGATTTCGCTCAACAACCCGTGCTATCGATATGCGATAAAGATATTTAATTTCTGTTTTTTATAGCGATAAAGTCAGGCCTTTCAGCACACCACCCCAATGCTGCGAGGTTGTCATGGCCACACCGTTCAAACGTTCCGCACTGACTCTGTTGGCCGCTTCTCTCGCGGCGAGTGCCTTGTTCAGCACCGGCGCTCAGGCCGAAGGCAAGATCAGCATCGCCCAGCAATTCGGTATCGGTTACCTGATCCTCGATGTGGTGCGCGATCAGAACCTCATCGAAAAACACGGCAAGGAGCAGGGCCTCGACATCAAGGTCGACTGGAACAGCATCTCCGGCGCCACGGCGATGAACGAAGCGCTACTCACCGGCTCGCTCGACGTGGTTTCCGCCGGTGTACCGCCAATGCTCACCGTATGGGATCGCACCAAGGGCAAACAGAACGTCAAAGCCATCGCCGCACTGGGCTCGATGCCCAACTATTTGCTGACCAACAACCCGAACATCAAGTCCCTCAAGGACTTCACTGACAAGGACCGGATTGCCGTGCCGGCCGCCGGTGTCGGCTTCCAGTCGCGCACCTTGCAGATCGAAACCGCCAAGCAGTTCGGTGACGCGCAGTTCAAGAAATTCGACGACATTTCAGTCAGCCTGCCGCATCCCGATGCGACGGCCGCGCTGATCGCCGGCGGCTCGGAAATCAACTCGCACTTCTCCAGCCCGCCGTTCCAGTACCAGGCCCTGCAAAATCCCAACGTGCACAAAGTGTTGAGTTCCTACGACGTGCTTGGCGGGCAGGCGACGTTCAACGTGCTCTACACCACGGAAAAATTCCACGACGAAAACCCGAAAACCTACAAGGCGTTCTACGACGCTTTGGCCGAGGCCGAGAAAATCATCAAGGCTGACAAACCGGCGGCGGCTCAGGCTTACATTCGTGTAGAGCAGTCGAAACTGCCGCTGGCCCTGGTCGAGCAAATCGTCAAAGACCCGGAAATCGATTTCACCGTGGTGCCGCAGCGCACCTTCATCTATGCCGAGAAATTGCAGGAACTGGGCGTGCTGAAGAACAAGGCCGACAGCTGGAAGGATTATTTCTTTGAAGAGGCGCATGGTGGCGCGGGGAGTTGATAACGCGTCGTCAAGGAGGGAGAGCCGTGGGTTGTTTCTGGACAGCGTAATAGCCACTCAGTAGCATTCGACTCCAACGGATTATCCCTTCGCACGTCGTTCGACGTGGAACGCTAAAGGAATCGGCATGCGCGACACCCTCATTGACCAAAAACGAACGGTCGTGACCCAGGTCAACGGCGAGATTCGCTATGAAACCCAGATCAGTTTCAGCTCGATGTCGCTCGTCGATGGCGACATTCGGGTGCATCGTGCTGAAGGCAATCAGCTAGACATTCCGGTGGCCGGGGCGGACTTCGCTTGGCGCATTGATCTGGATGGGGTGCACAGAGTACCGGTGACGCAGGCAGCGGTTGAACCGGTTGAACCGGTGCCTGCCGATGACAGCTTGAAGTTATTCACCTCGAAAACCGTGTGGATCACCCTCGGGTTGTGGTTCTTCGTCAGTTCGGTGTTCGGTTGGCTGGGGATTGTGGCGGCAGGCGGATATCTCGGTTACCAGTGGCGTGAGGTGGAAAAGCGCAAGAAACAGTTGGCCAAGGCGATCGTCGTTGAAGCCGTGCCTCATTCCGGCTCGGGGATGTCACGGGAAAGTGTGCGCAAGGCATTGGCCCGCAAGCGTTAATTCGGCACACATCAAAAACAAAAAAGGGGCGGCCTGATCATCAATCAGGCCGCCCCTTTTTTATTGCCGCTCAGTCAGATCAGTGCATTTTGCTGTGATCGTGACCTTCCATGTTGGTCAGCGCGCGAACCGGCGCTTTAACCTCGAGGATTTCTTTATCACCCTTGGCGTTTTCCACGATCAGGGTCAGCGGCACAGTTTCGCCCTCCTTCAGCTGAGCGGTCAGGCCCATCAGCATCACGTGGTAGCCGTTTGGATCAAGCTTGACGGCTTTGCCGGCCGGCAACTCGACGAACTTCACCGGGCCCATGCTCATGACGTCGTTCTTCATGGTCATTTCATGGATCTGCACGTCTTTGGCCGCCGGCGTCGCGACGCTCAACAACTTGCTGTCGCTGTCGGCGGTGAGGGTCATGAACGCGCCGCTGGCGGACTGGGTCGGCACGGTGGCACGGACCCAGGCATCGTCGACTTTGGTCGCTGCGGTCGCCTGAAATGCCAGACCCAGCAGAGAAAAACCGATGACAGCACGTTTGAGGTGGTTCAGAACAGGTTGCATCAGCAAACCTCCATAACAGTAAGCAAATCTTCCGTACATTGTTCTGCCGAAAGCGAGGTGGACAGACCCAGGCGCAAGCCGCCGTTGGAGTCGTAAACGTAACTGGTGGCAGTGTGCGAGATGGTATAGGTGTCACCGGCCGGGACTTTCTCGTAGAACACGTCGAATTCCTTGGCCGTGGCTGCCGTTTCCTCGAGCGTGCCGTACAGCGCAACGAACGTCGGGTCGAAGGCTTTCATGTAGGCGTCGAGGATTTCCGGGGTGTCGCGCTCGGGGTCGAGGGTGATGAAAATCACCTGCAAACGGTCGCCATCGGCGCCCATCAGCTTCTTGATTTTCGCCGCGCGGGCGAGGGTGGTCGGGCAGACTGCCGGGCACTGGGTGAAGCCGAAAAAGACCATCGGCATCATGCCGCGAAAGCTCGACAGCGTCATGGTTTCGCCATCGGTGTTCTTCAGTTTGAAGGTGCGCCCCATGATCTTGTTACTCAGATCCTTGCCGTACTTGTACGACAGTTGGCCACGGGTGTCGCAGCCGGCGAGCAGGCCTAGCCCGAGCACGCCCATTCCCGCAAGCACCTTGCGGCGAGTCAACAAAGCCGTCATCTAATACCGCCTTTTGCAGCCCGTCAGTCAGCAGGACTGGCGGGGGGGTAACCGTAAAAGCGGCGCATGATACCAAACTGAAGGCAGAGGCCGGCCACGGATCGCCGCACGGCGCAGGATCGAGCGACAAAAGGTGTAAGAAAAAGTGACCACAGCTTACTGCACGCGTGATTCAGCGGCGCTCCAGCCCCCGCCCAGCGCGGTGTAAAGGTTGACCTCGGCGACCAGTTGCGCGAGGCGATCGGTGATCAGGCCTTGCTGCGAACTGAACAGCGAACGCTGCGCATCGAGAAACGTCAGGCTGCTGTCGACGCCATTCTGATAGCGGTTCTGCGCCAGGTTGTAATACGTCTGCGTGGCTGCGACGAGATCGCGCTGCGCCTGCAATTGTTGCTGATAGGTGCTGCGCGCGGCGAGGCCGTCGGCGACTTCCTGAAACGCGGTTTGAATCGACTTTTCGTATTCGGCCACCGCCACATCTTTCTGTAATTTCGAATAATCCAGGCTGGCGCGCAGGCTGCCGGCGTTGAAAATCGGCAGGTTGATCTGCGGCTGAAAGGTCCAGGCGCCAGAGCCGCCGCCGAACAATCCGGACAGATCGCGACTTGACGTGCCGGCATTCGCCGTCAGGCTGACACTGGGGAAAAACGCCGCCCGCGCCGCACCGATATTGGCGTTGGCCGCTTTCAGTTTGTACTCCGCCTGAAGGATGTCCGGCCGACGCTGCAGCAGATCCGAGGGCAATCCGGCGGGCAGTTGTTGCACCAGATCGCTGGCCAGCGGACGGGCGGGCAGGGTCACTGGCACCGGCGCGCCAACCAGCAAGGTCAGGCTGTTCAAGTCCTGAGCGACCTGGCGCTGGTAGCGCGCCAGATTGGCTCGAGAGCTGTCGACGCTGGTCTTCGCTTGCGCCTGCTCCAGCGCCGACGATTTGCCGGCCTCGCGATTACGGGTGGTCAGGTGCAGGCTCTGTTCGTCGGCGGCGAGGGTGTCGCGGGTCAGCTCCAGCAGCTCCTGATCGGCGCGCCAGGTCAGGTAGGCGTTGGCGACGTTGGCCACCAGACTCAGCTCGGCACTGCGCCGCGCTTCTTCAGTCGAGAGCCAGGTCTGCAAGGCCTCCTCGCTGAGGCTGCGCACGCGACCGAAGAAGTCCAGCTCATAAGCGCTGATGCCGAGGTTGACCGAGTACGTCGAATTGATCAGCGCTTTGCCCTGGGTCACGCTCGGCGGCATCCGCTGGCGTAACTCGTTGGCGTTGGCCGACACCGACGGCAGCAGGTCGGCGCGCTGAATGCGGTATTGCGCCTGGAACGCTTCGACGTTGAGTGCCGCCACGCGCAGGTCGCGGTTATTGACCAGCGCGCTTTCGATCAACTGTTGCAGCGCCGGATCAGTGAACAGCGTGCGCCAGTCCTCGCTGCTCGTGGCTGGCTGCGTGGCTGTCGGATACTGCGCGGCAATGGGTGAAGCGGGGCGCTGGTACTCGGGAATCAATGAACAACCGCCCATCAGCATCGCCATGGACAGCAGGGAAAGTCGCAACGTCAACATCGAACTGCCTCATGCATTAGAAGAGCGTTGTGCTCAGGCTCCGGCCATCCATTTCGCCAGACCGTGACGACCACTGACCCCGAGTTTGGCCGTGGCGCGTTTGAGATACGTCTCGATCGAGCTGTTTTTGACCCGCAGCTGTTCCGCCATTTGCGGCACGGTGCCGCCGGTCAGCAGGCCCAGGCAGACTTCTTTTTCGCGCGCCGACAGGGCGATGTCGCTGATCGCCAAGCGTTCGTCGAACACCTGCGCCAACGGTGCCTGGTCCAGTTCGGCCAAGGGCTGGCGCGGTTGTCTGGCGAGGATTTGCCGGCTGATCTGCGCGTGGCGTTCGATCAGTGGCAGCAAGGTGTCGGACAGGCGCTTGAGAAACGACAGCTCGGGCAGGGAAAACACCCGTTGAGTGCTCGGTCGGTAAAAAGAAATGACGCAGCGGCGATTGGACGTACGCGACACCAGATTGCATTGATGAGCGCTGTGTTGCGAGTGACGAGGTTGTAGCGAGGCCCTGAGTTGAATCAACAGCGAATCATTCATCTCGATCATTTTTTGCAGCAACGGATGATCATCGGGACTCTCCAGCGGGTCGGCTGGCGCGCACGTCTGCGCCAGACCGGCGCTGCCCAACGGTTTGATATCGACCACGCTCGCCTGACGCTCATCCAGCGTCCACTCACTGAGATCTACCCGGTTGACCGGCACCAGCGTGTCGACCAACTGGAACATGTTCGTGGCGAAGTGATCATCGCCGGTGCTTGCTATCAACTCACCCAGTTGCCAGTAGAAATGCGGGCTTTCCATATTACGAATGCTGCCGGTCAGATTCATATCCTTCATCCCTGGTTCAGAGCCATCACTGAATCGTCTGCCGTCTCTGTAAAAGCCGCCCACGCAGTCATTTCTCCTTGAACATGATCTGGAGCGGGATTTAAGCCTATGGATTTGTCCTACGTCTGTAGGGGAAAACAGGGACACAAAGTGCCACTATTTCTGAATATTGGCGCCGGGGTTCTGACGCTGTTGAACACCGGCGTAACGTCGAGAGTGACTGTTCAGTCACGCTCAAGCCCCGGAAAACCTGGCGAAGGGGAATTCTGATCGGCAGCGCTCGGGCAAATGGCGGCGCTGCTATGTGGTTTTTTTCCTACAAGCTTTTCAGTATTTCCTCTCCGAACTTTTCGACAGTGCCTACGATAAACACGCCCGCAAGGTCAGACCGGCGCGTACGAGCCTGGTGGTTGTCCGGGTTTCAGGTGTCATGTCGGCGCCGGGGCCGATGCTTGAATACCGGCAAAATTTCATGAGAAGGATCTTATGCAGCCTACTTCTGCCAACGTGGCGGACGATCTGTCCGTGCCTGTCGAGACATTCGCGCTGACGGCCGCTCAGCGGGATATCTGGCTGGACCAACTGAGCCGTGGAGATTCACCGCTGTACAACATTGGCGGTTACGTCGAACTGACCGGGCCGCTGGATCCGGCATTGCTGCAATCGGCGCTTGAATCTCTGGTGGAAGCGAATGATGCCTTGCGCATTGTTCTGCGATCGGACGTTGGTCACGACGGGCTGCCGTTGCAAGGGTTTGCCCAGGCGTTGCCGGTGGCCATGCCGCTGCTAGATGTCAGCGGAAAATCCGATCCGCAGTCGGCGGCCCAAGCGCTGGTCGAAGCGCAGATGACGCAGGCTTTCGTGTTGAGCGGGCAGGCGTTGTTCCGCTTCAGTCTGATTCGCCTCGATCGTCATCGCCACTGGCTGGCGGCCCAGGCCCATCACTTGATCATCGATGGCTGGGCGTTCGCCCTGCTGTTCAAGTCGCTGGGCGAGATCTACAGCGCGTTGTGCCGTGGTGAGCGCCCGCGTATGGCGACACCGTCCTATGTCGGTTTTATCGAAGATGACGGGCGCTACCATCAGTCACCGCGCTATGAGCGCGACCAACGCTACTGGCTGGACAAGTACCGCAGTATTCCCGAACCCTTGTTGACCCCTCGTCATCGCGAACCCCTCGACGCTGAAGCGGCGCCGGCTCGTATCCACATCGAGGCATTTCCAGCGCTGTTGCACGAGCGCATGAAAGACACCGCGCGGCCACTTGGCGGCTCGGCGTTTCACGTCTTGCTCGCGGCGCTGCATGTGTATTTCAGTCGCACTGCCCAACGTGACGAGTGGGTGGTCGGTTTGCCGATTCTCAATCGTTCCGGTGCCCGTTTCAAAAGCACCTTGGGCTTATTCACTCAGGTCAGTGCGATGCGCATGGGCTTTGGTCGAGCATTGTCATTTGCCCAATTGATCAAGGCGATCGGCGATGGCCTGAAGCAGGATTTTCGTCATCAGCGCTACCCGCTGAGCGAGATGAACCGCGCGTTGGGCCTGTTGCGTGAGGACCGTGCGCAACTGTTCGAATTGTCGCTGTCCTACGAGCAGGACGACCATGACTACCGTTACGGTGAGGCGTCGGGACACTCGGTCAAGGTCTCCAGCCAGCACGAGGCGACACCGCTGGCCATTCACCTGCGCAGCAACCGTTACAACGACAAGGCCTGGTTGCATCTGGTGTACTCGCCGGCCTATTTCACGGCTGACGAGATCACGGCGTTGACCGAGCGCTTGTTGCTGATACTGGAGCAAGGGCTGGAATGTCCGGCACTGGCGATCGCCGATTTCAACCTTAATAGCCCGGCAGAACTGGCCCGGCTCAATCAGTGGAACGACACTCGCGTCAGTTATCCGCAAGGGCAACTGATTCATCAGCGATTCGAATCGCGAGTGACCGAACAACCGGACACCGTGGTCGCGACGTATCAGGGACGAACCCTTGGTTATGCCGAACTGAACCGGCAAGCCAATGCGTTGGCCCATCATCTGCTGGGCCTTGGTGTGCGGCCGGATGACCGGGTGGCAATCGTCGCGCGCAGGGGCCTGGAGACATTGGTCGGGCTGCTGGCGGTGCTCAAGGCTGGCGCCGCTTATGTGCCGATCGATCCGGCGCATCCGCCCGAGCGCCTGAGTTATCTGCTCAGCGACAGCGCTCCGGTGGCGTTGCTGACGCAAAGCGATCTGCGTGATCGCTTGCCCGCCACAGCGCTGCCGGTGATCGAGCTTGATCGCCGAGAATGGTCGCTCGACAACGTGACCGATCCCGACGTGCCGGAGTTGAACACCAGCCACCTCGCCTATGTGATTTACACCTCCGGCTCAACCGGTTTGCCCAAGGGCGTGATGGTCGAGCACCGCACGCTGGGCAATCTGCTCGACTGGCACTGCGAGGCATTCGGTCTCGGCCCCGGGCAGCACACTTCGAGTCTCGCCGGTTTCGGTTTCGACGCGATGGCGTGGGAGGTCTGGCCGGCGCTGTGTGCCGGGGCAACGCTGCATTTGTCGCCCGCAAGTGAAGGCAGTGAAGACATCGACGCGCTGCTCGCCTGGTGGCGTGCGCAGCCGCTGGACGTCAGCTTTCTGCCAACGCCGATTGCCGAATATGCCTTCAGCCAACAACTCGATCACCCGACCTTGCGCACCTTGCTGATCGGCGGTGATCGTCTGCGCCAGTTCAACCGCGCGCCGGGTTTTGCGGTGGTCAACAACTACGGGCCGACCGAAGCCACGGTGGTCGCCACCTCGGGGTTGATCACGCCGGGTCAGGCGTTGCACATCGGCAAGCCGGTGAGCAATGCCACCGCGTATTTGCTCGATGATCAGCAGCGCCCGGTGCCGATCGGCATCATCGGTGAGCTGTATGTCGGCGGCGCCGGGGTTGCCCGGGGTTACCTGAATCGTCCGGATCTGACGGCCGAACGCTTCCTCAACGATCCGTTCAGTGCACAGCCGGATGCGCGTATGTATCGCACCGGCGATCTCGCCCGGTGGCGCGCCGACGGCAATCTTGAGTACATCGGGCGCAATGATGACCAAGTGAAAGTTCGCGGTGTGCGTGTCGAACCGGGCGAAATCGAAGCCGCGCTCGCCAGCCATGATGCGGTGCAGGAAGCGGTGGTGCTGGTGCGCGACGGCCAACTGTTGGCGTGGTTCACCGAGCGTGAAACGTTGGACATCCTGCAACTGCACGCGCACCTGACAGCGCGGTTGCCGGCCGCCCTGTTGCCCGCCGCTTACGTCCGTCTGGCGAGTTTGCCGCTGACGGCCAACGGCAAGCTCGATCGCCAGGCCTTGCCGGCACCGGGGCTGGAAGCGCTGATTCGGCGGCAATACGAGGCGCCCCAAGGTGACGTCGAAATCGCTTTGGCGCAGATCTGGGCCGAGGTCTTGCAGGTTGAACGGGTAGGGCGTCACGACCACTTTTTCGAACTCGGCGGCCATTCGTTGTTGGCCGTCGGCCTGATCGAACGCATGCGTCAGATCGGCATGAGCAGCGACGTTCGCGTGCTGTTCAGCCAGCCGACACTGGCGGCGCTGGCAGCGGCGGAGGGCAGCGGTCGTGAAGTCGAAGTGCCGGCCAACCGCATTGCCGCCGATTGCACGCACATCACGCCTGACCTGTTGCCGCTGGTGCAACTGGATCAGGCGATGATCGAACGCATCATCGCGACAGTGCCCGGCGGTGCTGCCAATGTGCAGGACATCTACCCGTTGGCGCCGTTGCAGGAAGGCATTCTCTATCACCACCTCACCGCTGCGCAGGGCGATCCGTATCTGCTGCAATCACTGCTGGCATTCGACAGCCTCGAGCGGGTCGAGGCCTTCGCCGCTGCGCTGCGTCAGGTCATTGCACGGCATGACATCCTGCGTACCGCGGTGGTCTGGGAAGGGTTGGCCTCACCGGTACAGGTGGTGTGGCGCGAAGCGATTGTGCCGGTGCAGGAAGTCGAACTGGATCCTGCTCACGGCGCGATCATCGATCAATTGCACGCGCGCTTCGATGCGCGGCGTTATCGCCTCGACATCAGTCAGGCGCCGCTGCTGCGCCTGATGGTTGCCCGGGACCCGGCGCATAACCGGGTAGTCGGTATCTTGCTGTTCCATCACTTGGCGATGGATCACATTGCGCTGGAGGTCATGCGCGAAGAAATCCACGCTTATCTGTCCGGGAGCGCCGAACCGCTGGCGGCACCTGTGCCATACCGCAACTATGTGGCGCAGACGCGACTGGGTGTCAGCGAGCAGGAGCATGAAGCGTTTTTCCGCCAGATGCTCGCCGACATCGATGAGCCGACCTTGCCGTTCGCTTTGCAAAACGTCCAGGGCGACGGCAGCAACATCGAAGAAGCCGAGCAGGCGCTGGCGAGCGATCTCTATCAGCGCTTGCAGCAGCAGGCGCGTCTGGCCGGCGTCAGCGTCGCCAGCCTGATCCACCTCGCCTGGGCGCAAGTGCTGGCGGCGACATCCGGCCAGCCAAGCGTGGTGTTCGGTACGGTGCTGATGGGGCGTATGCAGGGCGGCGCGGGTGCCGACCGGGCGCTGGGGGTGTTCATCAACACCTTGCCGCTGCGGGTCGATGTCGGCGAGGGCGCGCGCGCAGCGGTGAAATCCACCCATGCGCGCCTGACCGCGTTGCTCGCCCATGAACACGCTTCTTTGGCGCTGGCCCAGCGTTGCAGCGGCGTTGCTGCGCCAGCGCCGCTGTTCAGCGCCTTGCTCAACTATCGGCACAGCGATGATGTCGAGCAAAAAACCTCCCGGCAAACCTGGCAAGGCATCGAAACCCTGGCCAACGAGGAACGCACCAATTACCCGTTTACCCTGAGCGTCGATGACCTTGGCACGGGCTTGCGCCTGACCACCCGAACCTTGTCGAGCATTGGTGCGCAGCGGGTTTGCGCATACGTGCAAGCAGCCCTGAATGGCTTGGTCACGGCGCTGGAGACCGAGCCCCAGCGGCCGCTGAATAGCCTGCTGCTGTTACCGCAGGAAGAACTGCAACGAATGCTGATCGAGTTCAACGATACGGCAGTCGACTGCCCGATGGACCAGCCACTTCAGGCGCTGTTCGAACAACAGGTGCAGCGCAAACCGAATGCCATTGCCGTGCAATTCGCCGAACAACGCCTGACCTATCGCGAGTTGAACGAGCAGGCCAATCGCTTGGCTCATCATCTGCGCGGGCTGGGCGTTCGGCCGGATTCGCGGGTCGCGATCTGCGTCGAGCGTGGGCCTGAATTGGTGATCGGCCTGCTGGGCATTCTCAAGGCGGGCGGTGCTTATGTGCCGCTCGATCCCGATTACCCGCTGCAACGCCTGAATTACATGTTGCAGGACAGCGAACCGGTCGCGCTGCTGGTGCATGCCGCGACGCGCGATCTGCTCGGCAAACCCGGCGTGCCGCTGATCGATCTCGACCTCGGCGTCTGGCAGGACCAGCCGCACGACAACCCGCAGGTGCCGGGTCTCGGCGCGACGAATCTGGCCTATATGATCTACACCTCTGGCTCCACCGGCACGCCGAAGGGCGTGATGATCGAGCACCGCAGCGCCTGCAACATGGTGCACTGGGGCTCGGAGTTGGCGCCGCCCGGCGAACACGGGGCGTTGCTGCAAAAGGCGCCGTACAGTTTCGACAGTTCGGTGTGGGAGATCTTCTGGCCGCTGTGCTCAGGCATGCGCCTGGTGCTGGCGCGGGCCGATGGCAACCGTGATTCTGCCTATGTCACACAAGTGATCCGCGAACAGAACATCACTGTGGTGAAGTTCGTGCCGGCCTTGTTGCAGCAGTTCATCGAACAGGACGATGTCAGCCAGTGCACCAGCCTCACCGACGTGCTCAACGGTGGCGGCGAATTGACCGTTGCGCTGGCTCGGCAAGTGCGCGAGCGCCTGCCGTGGGTGCGTCTGCACAACGTCTATGGGCCGACCGAAACTACGGTCGACAGCAGCGGCTGGACGCTGCAACCCGGCGAGCCGGTGCCGCAGACGCTGGTGCCGATCGGCAAGGCGCTGAGCAACACGCGCCTGTATGTGCTCGATGCCTGCGATCAGCCAGTGCCGCTTGGCGTGAGCGGGCATTTGCACATTGGCGGGGTGGGCGTGGCGCGCGGCTATCTGGGCTTGCCACAACTGCAGGCCGAACGCTTTATCGACAGTCCGTTCGTGGCCGGTGATCGCTTGTATCGCACCGGTGATCTGGTGCGGTACGGCGCTGCCGGCAATCTCGAGTTTCTCGGTCGCAATGACTTTCAGGTCAAGCTGCGCGGGGTGCGCCTTGAGCTTGGCGAAATTGAAGCGCGCCTGCTGGAACACCCGGCCATTCGCGAGGCGGTGGTGCTGGTGCGCGATGAGCGACTGGTGGCGTATTACAGCGTGCGTGCCGAGTCGTGTGAACCGACGCTTGAGGCTCTGCGTACGCACGTGTTAGCGCAGTTGCCGGAATTCATGGTGCCTGGCGCTTACGTGATGCTGGCGGCGCTGCCCTTGACGCCCAACGACAAAATCGACCGCAAGGCGTTGCCGGAGCCGGGGGCGGAAGCGCTGCTCAGCCGGCCTTACGAGGCGCCCGAAGGCGACGTGGAAACGGCCTTGGCGCAGATCTGGGCGCAGGTGCTCAAGGTCGAGCAGGTGGGCCGGCACGACAACTTCTTCGAGCTGGGCGGGCATTCGCTGTTGGCGGTGAGTCTGGTGGCGCGCATGCGTCTGGCCGGGCTGCATGTCGACGCGCGCACGCTGTTCAGCCAGCCGACACTGGCCGCGCTGGCGGCACAGACCTCGCGGCAGGCCAAGCACGTCGAGATCGCCCAGACCACCATCCCGAGCCTCAACCGCAAACGCCGGCTCTGACTACCGGACACAAAACCTGTGGGAGCGAGCCTGCTCGCGAAGGCGTTGGTTCAGTCAATGTTGATGGTGACTGACACACCGCTTTCGCGAGCAGGCTCGCTCCCACAGGGGACTTGCGGTGCTCACGCCGGCGGCTTGTCCCCGCTTCCCATGTCAGACACCCACGCCCCGATGTTTTAGTTTTTCCAGGCTGCGCGCCGCGTGCACGGACTCGCTGCTGCGCGCTCCTTTTTTCCGTATTTACAGCAGGTTACCCCATGCATTTCAGCGAACTGATGGCTGCCATTTCCACCCGTGCGATCCGCCTTCAACAGGAAGATGAAGACCTGGTCATTCTGGGCAGCGACGACGCGCTGGATGACGCGTTGTGGGACAGCCTCGCGGCGCACAAGGCGCAATTGCTGGAATTGGTTGCCGAACACGGCGGCGACTGGCTGAGCCCGGCCTTTCGCATCACCCCGGACATGCTGCCGCTGGTGAATCTGCAGCAGGATGCCCTCGACCGCATCGTTGCCACGTTGCCGGGCGGCGCCGCCAACGTGCAGGACATTTATCCGTTGTCCGCGTTGCAGGAGGGCATGCTCTATCACCACCTCTCGGCCGCTGCCGGTGACCCTTACATCTCGCAGGCGCGCTTCGTGTTCGACAGCCAGCAACGGCTGAACGCCTTCGCCGGCGCGCTGCGCTGGGTGGTCAAACGTCACGACATTCTGCGCACCTCATTCGTCTGGGAATACCTCGACGAAGCGGTGCAAGTGGTCTGGCGCGAGGCGCCGCTGGTGTGTGAAGAAGTCAGTGTCGACAGCGGCGTCGATGTGCTCACGCAACTGCTCGAACGCCACGACCCGCAGCACTTCCGTCTCGACATGCAGCAAGCGCCGTTGCTGCGTCTGGTCTATGCGCAAGATCCTGCTCAGGGTCGCGTCGTTGCGCTGTTGCTGTTTCATCACATGATCATGGATCACGTGGCGCTGGATGTGCTGCGCCGGGAAATTCAGGCCTGCCTGCTCGGCCAGACTGCGCAAGTGCCAGCGGCGGTGCCGTATCGCGATCACTTGGCCAAGGCGCGCGGTGCCGGCAATGAACCGGCGCAGGAAGCGTTTTTCCGCGACATGCTCGCCGACATCGACGAGCCGACGCTGCCGTGTGGTTTGCAGGATGTGCAGGGCGATGGCCACGCCATCGAGGAAGCCGCGTTGATGCTCGACAGTCGCTTGAGCCGGCAGTTACGCGAGCAGGCGCGGCAGTTGGGCGTGAGTGTTGCGAGTCTGACGCACCTGGCGCTGGCGCGGGTACTGGGGCAATTGTCGGGGCGCACGGCGGTGGTGTTCGGCACCGTATTGCTGGGGCGGATGGACGCGGGCGAGGGCGGTGAGCAGGCGTTGGGGATGTTCATCAACACCTTGCCGCTGCGCGTTGATGTCGGCGCGCAAAGTGTGCGTGCAGGCGTGCGGGCGACCCATCAGCGCCTGACTGCGTTGCTGGCGCATGAGCAGGCCTCGCTGGCATTGGCGCAACGCTGCAGCGCCGTTGCGGTGCCGACACCGCTGTTCAGCGCGATCCTCAACTACCGACACAGCAGCGTCGAAGAAGTCGCGGACGTGGTCGATATTGCCCCCGGTGTGCAGGTGCTCGGCGCCCGCGAGCGCACCAATTATCCGTTGACCATCAACATCGATGACCTCTGTGCGGACTTGCGCATTACCGCGCTGGCGGATCCGGCATTGGGCGCCGAGCGCATGGCGGCTTATCTGAATACGGCGCTGGAGAGTCTGGCGGCGGCCCTGCAATCCAGCGCCGATGTGGCGCTGCAAGCGCTGAACATCCTCCCCGCCAGCGAACGCGAACACCTGCTGCATGGCAGCAATTCGCCGCTGGCGCAATTCCCTGTAACCGCGCTGGTCCACCAGCAATTCGAAGCCCATGCGCAGGCCCGGCCTGACGCCACGGCGTTGATTTTCGAGGGGCAGACACTCAGTTACGGTGAACTCAACCGCCGTGCCAACCAACTCGCCCACTATCTGCTGGCGTTGAACATTCGCCCCGATGATCGCGTCGCGATCTGCGTCGAACGCGGCCCGCACATGATCATCGGCCTGCTCGGTGTGCTCAAGGCTGGCGCCGGTTACGTGCCCATAGATCCGGCCTATCCGCTGGACCGAATCAGCTTCACCTTGCAGGACAGCGCACCGGTGGCGGTGCTGATGCAGGCGGCGACGCGCGATCGTGTGGCCGATCTCGATGTACCGCAGATCGACCTCGACAGTGGCCACCTCAAGGCCGAACTCGACAGCAATCCGCAGATCCCCGAACTGACCCCGGCGCATCTGGCGTACGTTATCTACACCTCCGGCTCCACCGGTTTGCCCAAAGGCGTGATGGTCGAGCACCGCAACGTGGCGCGGCTGTTTTCTGCCACCGATGGCTGGTTCCAGTTCAACCAGCAAGACATCGGCGTGCTGTTCCATTCCTTCGCTTTCGACTTCTCGGTCTGGGAAATCTGGGCCGCGCTGGCATTCGGCGGGCAATTGCTGTTGATCCCGCAAGCCGTCAGCCGCTCGCCGGACGACTGCTATGCATTGCTCTGCGAAACCGGCGTGACCGTGCTCAACCAGACGCCGAGCGCGTTCCGTCAACTGATCGCCGCGCAGGGCCGCAGTCAGCTTCAACACTCGTTGCGCGAAGTGATTTTTGGCGGCGAAGCGCTGGAGCCGGGCCTGCTCAAACCGTGGTATGCGCGGGTCGGCAATGCCGGAACGCGGCTGGTGAACATGTACGGCATCACCGAAACCACGGTGCACGTGACTTATCGACCACTGCAAGCTGCCGACGCGCAATTGGTCGGCGTCAGCCCGATTGGTGTGCGCATTCCCGACCTGCAACTGTATGTCCTCGATGCTCAGCGTGAACCGGTTCCGGTCGGCGTGATTGGCGAGTTGTATGTGGGTGGCGCCGGCGTGGCGCGTGGATATCTGAATCGCGAAGCACTGACCGCCGAGCGCTTTATCAATGATCCGTTCGGCGAACACGCCGAGGCACGGTTGTATAAAACCGGTGACCTCGCGCGCTGGGCAACTGACGGCAGCCTTGAATACCTGGGCCGTAATGACGACCAAGTGAAAATTCGCGGTTTCCGTATCGAACTGGGCGAAATCGAAGCACGCCTGTCTGCCTGCGCAGGTGTGCGTGAAGCCGTGGTGATCGCTCGCGAAGACAGCCCTGGCGAGCAGCGTCTGGTCGCGTACTGGCTGGCCGACGAAGGCGCCGCGCCGGATGTGGCGCAATTGCGTGATCAACTGCTGGTTTCGCTGGCTGAGTACATGGTGCCGAGCGCCTTCGTGCGTCTCGAGACTTTCCCGCTGACCGCCAATGGCAAGCTCGACCGCAAAGCCTTGCCGGCACCGGACAGCGAAGCGTTTGCCCGACGGGGTTTCCAAGCGCCGGTCGGTGCCGTGGAAAATCTGATTGCCGAACTCTGGCAGACGTTACTCGGTGTCGAGCAGGTCGGTCGCCACGACAATTTCTTCGAACTCGGCGGCCATTCGCTGCTGGCGGTGAAGCTGATCGAACGCATGCGCCAACAGGATCTGCATTGCGACGTACGCGTGTTGTTCGGTCAACCGAGCGTAGCAGCGCTGGCGGCGACCTTGAGCAGCGAACGCGGCATCCTCGTTCCCGTCAACCAGATCGAACCGGGTTGCACGCGCATTACTCCGGCGATGCTGCCGCTAGCCAATCTCGATCAGGCCGCGATCGATCGTGTCGTTGCAACTGTGCCGGGCGGCATCGCCAATGTGCAGGACATCTATGGGTTGGCGCCGTTGCAGGCGGGGATTCTCTATCACCATCTGGCGACCAGCGCCGGCGATCCGTATGTGTTGCAGGCGCAATTTGCCTTCGACGGTCTGGCGCAGATCAAAACCTTCGTTCGCGCCTTGAACGGCGTGATCAAACGCCATGACATTCTGCGCACCGGCATTGTCTGGGAAGGGCTGGAAGAGGCGGTACAAGTGGTCTGGCGTGAGGCACCACTGGCGCTGGAACGCGTTGATGCCGATGAACTCGACGGCGACGTGCTGGAGCAGATGCAGGCGCGTTTCGATCCACGCCACTATCGTCTGGACCTCAATCGCGCGCCGCTCATGCGCTTTGTCTACACCGAAGATCAGCCGCACAACCGTTGGATCGGCATCCTCCTGATGCACCATATCGTCCTCGACCACACCGCACTGGAAGTGCTGGTCGCGGAAATGAACGACGTCATGCTCGGCCGCAGCATTGATTTGCCGCCGCCGGTGCAATACCGCCACTTTGTCGCGCAGGCGCGGCTCGGCGTCGATGATCAGGCGCATGAGGCGTTCTTCCGCGAGATGCTTGGCGATATCGACGAGCCGACCGTGGCCTTCGGTTTGCAGGACGTGCACGGCGACGGCAGCGACATCCTCGACAGCCATTCAGACCTCGATGCCGGCCTCGGCCAACGTCTGCGCGAGCAGGCACGGCGACTGGGTGTCAGCGTGGCCAGTCTGGTGCATCAGGCCTGGGGTCAGGTGTTGGCGCATGTTTCCGGCCAGCAAGACGTAGTGTTCGGCACTGTTTTGCTTGGGCGCATGCAAGGTGGAGAGGGCGCTGATCGGGCGCTGGGCATGTTCATCAACACCTTGCCGTTGCGCGTCAGTGTCGGGGCGGACTCGGTAGAAAGCGGCGTGCGGAGTACCCATGCACGTTTGGCGCAATTGCTCGGCCATGAGCAAGCCTCGCTGGCACTGGCTCAGCGTTGCAGTGGTGTCGCCGGGTCGCAGGCGCTGTTCAGCACCTTGCTCAACTACCGCCACAGTGCGGCGGATTCGGCCGCTGTAGCGTGGGATGGCGTGCAGATTCTCAGCTCGCGCGAGCGCAGTAACTATCCGTTGGTGGTCAGTGTCGACGATCTCGGCGAAGGTTTCCGCTTGAGCGTGCAGGCCGTGCCGCAGGTGGACGGTGCGCGGGTCTGCGATTTCTTGCAAACCGCGTTGCACAGCCTGGTCACGGCGCTGGAGTACACACCGCAGGCGCCGTTGCAGCAGCTGTCGATCGTGTCGCCGGGCGAGCGGCAACGGGTGCTGGTCGGCTTCAATATCAGCGGTCGTGAATACCCGCCCGCGCAAACAGTGCCGCGCCTTTTCGAGGCGCAAGTCTTGGCACATCCCGAGGCGCTGGCGGTGGTGCAGGGCGAGCAACGGCTCAGCTACCAAGAACTGAATCAGCGCGCCAATCGCCTCGCGCATCACTTGATCGGCCTCGGCGTACAAGCCGATGACCGTGTCGCAATGTGCCTGCGTCGCGGCCCGGACATGCTCGTCGCACTGCTGGCGATTCTCAAGGCCGGCGCGGGTTACGTGCCGATTGATGCGGATTATCCCGCAGAACGAATTGCCTACCTGTTGCAGGACAGCGACCCGATCGCGGTGCTGGCGCAGGCGTCGACGCGCGAACTGCTCGGCGCTGTACCGGTGATTGATTTGGACGCCAGCGACTGGCGGCACCTGCCTGACGACAATCCGCAACGGCCGGGACTGACCCCGGAAAGTCTGGCCTACGTGATCTACACCTCGGGCTCCACCGGGCAGCCGAAAGGCGTGATGGTCGAGCACCGGACCCTGGAAAACCTCGTGCACTGGCACGCCGAAGCCTTCGATCTGCACGCCGGCAGCCACACCGCCAGCGTCGCCGGTTGCGGTTTCGATGCCATGGCCTGGGAAGTCTGGCCCGCGCTGTGCGTCGGCGCGACTGTGCATCTGCCACCGTCCTCGATCAAAAATGAACACCTCGATGAACTGCTCGAGTGGTGGCGCTCACAGCCGTTGCAGGTGAGTTTTCTGCCGACCCCGGTCGCCGAATACGCATTCAGTCGCGAGCTGGGCCATCCGACTTTGCGCACGCTGCTGATCGGCGGCGACAAGTTGCGCCAGTTCCCGCGTGAGCAGACGTTCGCCGTGATTAACAACTACGGCCCGACCGAAGCCACGGTGGTGGCGACGTCCGGGCGCATCGAGCCTGGGCGGGTTCTGCACATTGGCCGGCCGATTGCCAATGCGCGGATTTATCTGCTGGACCGTCAGCAACAACCGGTGCCGACCGGTGTGCAAGGCGAGTTGTATGTCGGTGGCGCCGGGGTTGCGCGCGGATATCTGAATCGTCCGGAGCTGACCGCTGCGCAGTTCCTCGACGACCCGTTCAGCGACGAGCCGCACGCCCGCATGTACCGCACCGGTGACCTTGCGCGCTGGCTGGACGACGGCAATATCGAATACCTGGGCCGCAATGACGATCAGGTGAAACTGCGCGGCGTGCGTATAGAACTCGGGGAAATCGAAGCGGCGCTGAGTGCTCACGACGCGGTTCGCGAATGCGTGGTGCTGGTGCGTGACGGGCGTCTGGTCGCCTGGTTCACCGAAATCAAATCGGTCGAAATCGGCGACTTGCACCAGCATCTGCAAGCCCGACTGCCGGACACGTTGGTGCCGGCTGCATACGTACGCCTGGCCAGCCTGCCGCTGACCGCCCACGGCAAACTCGACCGCAAGACCTTGCCCGAGCCGGATCAGGATGCGTGGCTCAGCCGTAAATACGAAGCACCACAAGGCCCGGTCGAAACGGCGTTGGCGCAGATCTGGGCCGACGTACTCAACATCGAACAGATCGGCCGCCACGACAACTTCTTCGAACTCGGCGGCCATTCGCTGTTGGCGGTGAGCCTGATCGAACGCATGCGTCAGGCCGGTCTGAACGCCGATGTGCGCGTGCTGTTCAACCAGCCGAACCTGGCCGCGCTGGCGCGGGCCTTGGGCAGTGGCCGGGAAATCGCAGTGCCGGCCAATCTGATTGCGGCCGATTGCACGTACATCACGCCCGACATGCTGCCCCTGACGACGCTGGATCAGGCCAGCATTGATCGTATTGTTGCGACGGTGCCGGGCGGCGCCGCCAATGTGCAGGATATCTACCCGCTGGCACCGTTGCAGGAGGGCATTCTTTATCACCATCTGAGTGCCGAACAGGGCGATCCGTACTTGCTGCAATCGCGTCTGGCTTTCGACAGTCTCGAACGTTTACAGACCTTCGCCGCACACTTGCAGCAGGTCATCGCCCGTCACGACATTCTGCGCACCAGCGTGGTCTGGGAAGGCTTGCCCAGCCCGCAGCAAGTGGTCTGGCGCGAGGCGCAGATGGTCGTGCAGCAAGTGTCGCTTGATGCACAGGACGGCGATATTCTCGAGCAGTTGCACGCGCGTTTCGATGCCCGGCATTTCCGCCTCGACCTGAATCAGGCACCGCTGATCCGCATGGTCTACGCCGAGGATCCGGCACAACAGCAAGTCGTCGCCATCGTGCTGTTCCATCACTCGATTCTCGACCACACCGCCATGGACGTGATCGGTCGGGAAATGCACGCGTTGATGTTCGATCAACTCGACACGCTGACGCCACCGATGCCGTACCGCAATTACGTGGCGCAGGCCCGCTTGGGTGCCGATGAGCAGGAACATGAAGCGTTCTTCCGCGAGATGCTCGGCGATATCGACGAGCCGACCTTGCCCTTCGGTCTGCAGGATGTCCAAGGCGACGGACGTGGCATCGAAGAAGCGCTGCAACCGGTGGATGCCGCTCTCAATTTGCGCCTGCGTGAACAGGCGCGGCAGTTGGGTGTTAGCCCCGCGAGCCTGATGCACATGGCCTGGGCGCAGGTGCTGGGCGTGGTCTCCGGCCGCCGTGACGTGGTCTTCGGCACGGTGTTGATGGGGCGGATGCAGGGCGGCGAGGGTGCCGACCGCACGCTCGGGGTATTCATCAACACCTTGCCGCTGCGCGTCGATCTCGCTGAAGGCGTGCGCGCCGGGGTGAAAACTACTCATGCGCGGCTGACAGCGCTTTTGGGTCATGAGCACGCATCGCTGGCGCTGGCCCAGCGGTGCAGTGGCATGGTCGGTTCCGCGCCGCTGTTCAGCGCGTTGCTCAACTACCGGCACAGCGCCGCCGAACAGCAGCCGCACGACGGCCAGGGGATCTGGCAGGGCGTGCACATGCTTGGCGGTGAGGAGCGCAGCAACTATCCGCTGACCTTGTCGGTGGATGATCTGGGCGAAGGTTTTGCCCTGGATGTGCTGGCGGTTGCAGAGATCGGCGCGCAACGGATTTGCAGTTACATGCACACCGCGCTCGAACATCTGGTGACGGCACTGGAACAGGCGCCGCAACGTCCGCTCAACAGTTTGCCGGTGCTCTCGGTGGCGGAGTACGAGCACTTGCTGGTCGGCTTCAACCAGCATTCAGCAAACTATCCGCGTGGCGCGACGATTCAGCGCTTGGTCGAGGCTCAGGCCGAGCAGCAGCCGCAGGCACTGGCCGTGGTGCAGGGCACGCAGCAGCTGACCTACGCCCAGCTCAATCAGCGCGCCAATCGCCTGGCCCATCACTTGCTCGGGCTCGGCGTGCAGCCCGACGACCGCATCGCCGTGTGCCTGCGTCGTGGTCCGGACATGCTCGTGGCGTTGCTGGCGATCCTCAAGGCCGGCGCCGGTTATGTGCCGGTCGACCCGGCGTATCCGGCGGAACGCATCGCCTATCTGTTGCAGGACAGCGCGCCGATGGCGGTGCTGGCCCAGGCTGCGACGGCTGATCTGCTTGGCGCCGTGCCGCTGATTGATCTGGACCATCCCACCTGGCAGCACTTGTCCGAGAGTAATCCGCAATTACCGACGCTGACCCCGGCGCATCTTGCCTACGTGATCTACACCTCCGGCTCCACCGGCCAGCCGAAAGGCGTGATGGTCGAACACGCAACGCTGGAGAACCTGGTGCACTGGCACTGCGAGGCCTTTGACCTGCGCGCCGGCAGCCACACGTCGAGCGTCGCCGGTTTCGGCTTCGACGCCATGGCGTGGGAGGTCTGGCCGGCGCTGTGCGTGGGCGCGACCCTGCATCTGCCGCCGGAGTCGGTGAGCAACGAGCACCTCGATGAGTTGCTGGAATGGTGGCGCGCGCAGCCATTGCAGGTGAGTTTCCTGCCGACGCCGGTGGCCGAATATGCCTTCAGTCGCGACCTCGGCCACCCGACCTTGCGCACGCTGTTGATCGGTGGCGACAAGCTGCGCCAGTTCCCCCGCGAGCAGACCTTCGCGGTGATCAACAACTATGGCCCGACCGAAGCCACGGTGGTTGCCACCTCCGGCGCGGTCGAGGCCGGGCAGGTGCTGCATATCGGTCGGCCGATGGCCAACGCGAAGATTTACTTGCTCGACGACCAGCAGCGTCCAGTCCCGGTCGGCGTTGCGGGAGAGTTGTATGTCGGCGGTGCCGGTGTGGCGCGTGGTTATCTGCATCGGCCCGAGCTGACTGCCGAACGCTTCCTCGACGACCCGTTCAGCGACGAACCGCAGGCGCGCATGTACCGCACCGGTGACCTTGCACGCTGGCTCGCCGACGGCAGCGTCGAATACCTGGGGCGCAACGACGATCAGGTCAAACTGCGCGGCGTGCGCATCGAACTGGGGGAAATCGAAGCGGCATTGAGCGCTCACGCGGCCGTGCAGGATTGCGTGGTGCTGGTGCGCGACGGCCAGTTGCTGGCGTGGTTTACCGAACGCCTGAACGTCGAGATCGAGGACTTGCGCAGTCATCTGCAAGCGCAGTTGCCGCAAGCTCTGGTGCCTGCCGCTTACGTGCGCCTGCAAGCTCTGCCGCTGACCGCCAATGGCAAACGCGACCGCAAGGCGTTGCCGGAGCCGGATCAAACGGCGTGGCTGAGCCGCGAATATGCCGCACCGCAAGGCTCGGTGGAAATCGCGCTGGCGCAGATCTGGTCTGACGTTCTTAACGTTGAACAGGTCGGTCGTCACGACAACTTCTTCGAACTGGGCGGGCATTCATTGCTGGCGGTGACGCTGATCGAACGCATGCGTCAGGTCGATCTGAGCACCGACGTGCGTGTGTTGTTCAGCCAGCCGACGTTGGCTGCTCTTGCGGCGGCGGTAGGCAGTGGTCGCGAGGTCCGCGTGCCGGACAATCTGATTCCCGCCGATTGCACGCACATCACTGCGGACATGCTGACGCTGGTGCAGCTGGATCAGGCCAGTATCGAACGCATCGTCACTACGGTGCCGGGCGGCGCGGCCAACGTGCAGGATATTTATCCGCTGGCGCCGTTGCAGGAAGGGATTTTGTATCACCACCTTAGCGCGGCGCAGGGCGATCCGTATCTGCTGCAATCGTGTCTGGCGTTCGACAGTATTGAGCGTTTTCAAGCGTTCGCGGCGGCGTTGCGTGAGGTCATGACGCGCCACGACATCTTGCGCACGTCCATCGTCTGGCAAGGGCTCGCGACGCCGGTGCAAGTGGTCTGGCGCCGCGCTGAGCTGCCGGTCCAGGTCGTGGCGCTGGAGCCCGCGCAGGGTGAAGCCATCGACCAGTTGCGCGCGCGCTTCGATGCGCGGCACTGGCGAATGGCCTTGGATCAGGCACCGCTGCTGCGTCTGGTGTATGCCCTCGACGCGGACCATCAGCGCGTCGTCGCCATGCTGTTGTTCCACCACATCGCCATGGACCACACCGCGTTGGCGGTGGTCAGCGAAGAAATGCAGGCGATTCTGCGCGGCGATGAACGATTGCCGGTCGCCGCTGTGCCGTACCGCAATTATGTTGCGCAGACTCGTCTTGGTGTCAGCGAACAAGAGCACGAAGCATTCTTCCGCGAGATGCTCGGCGACATCGACGAACCGACTCTGCCGTTCGGCCTACACGATGTGCATGGCGACGGTAATGACATCGAGGAGGTCTGCCAGCCGCTGCCCGCCGTGGTAGCGCAGCGGCTGCGCAGTCAGGCGCGCTTGCTCGGTGTCAGTGTCGCCAGTCTGTTTCATCTCGCCTGGGCGCGGGTGCTGGCGGCAACGTCCGGTCAGGAACGCGTGGTCTTTGGCACCGTGCTGCTTGGCCGCATGCAGGGCGGCGCGGGCGCGGATCGCGGGTTGGGCATGTTCATCAACACCTTGCCATTGCGTGTGGATGTTGACGAAAGCAACGTGCGCGCCGGGGTCAAGGCCACGCATGCGCGGCTCAGTGCGCTGTTGGCGCACGAACATGCTTCGCTGGCGCTGGCCCAGCGTTGCAGCGGTGTTGCGGCGCCGTCGCCACTGTTCAGCGCAATGCTCAACTACCGGCACAGCGACAGTGAAGCCCGTCAAAACGCCAAGCGTGAATCCTGGCAGGGCATCGAATCCCTGGCCGGCGAGGAGCGCACCAATTACCCGTTGACCCTCAACGTCGACGATCTCGGCAGCGGCTTCCAACTGACGGTGATGACCCCGTCGCGCATCGGCGCAGCACGCATCAGCCAGTTCATGCAGAACGCGCTGGTTGCGCTGGCTGAGGCGTTGGAGCAGACACCACAGCAACCGTTGAATCGTTTGACGGTGTTGCCGGACGAGGAGCGGCAGGCGTTGTTGTTTGGCCTCAACGACACCGACGTCGATTACGATTTGCAGCACACGCTGCACGGCTTGTTCGAGGTGCAGGTGCGGCGTACGCCAGAGGCTGTGGCCGTCGTCGCCGGTGAGCAGGCATTGAGCTACGCGCAGCTGAACGAGCGCGCCAACCGCCTGGCAGGGCACTTAATCAGCCTCGGCGTGCAAGTGGATTCACGGGTGGCGATCTGCGTCGAACGCAGCCTGGAAATGGTTATCGGCCTGCTGGCCATCAACAAGGCCGGCGCCGCGTATGTGCCGCTGGACCCGGCCTATCCGCCGGAGCGCTTGGCCTACATGCTCGAGGACAGCGCGCCGGCCGTGGTGCTGGTGCACGGGGCGACCCGCGCGTTGCTGGGTGAGATCTCGGCAGCGATGGTCGATCTCGACCAGATCACTTGGCAATCCTTGTCTGCCGACAATCCGCAAATCCCGGCGTTGACGCCACAACACAGCGCGTACGTGATCTACACCTCCGGTTCGACTGGCCAGCCGAAAGGCGTGGTCAACGAACATGCCGGTGTGGTCAACCGCTTGCTGTGGATGCAGGACGCCTATCAGCTGACGGCAGCCGATTCGGTATTGCAGAAAACCCCATTCAGCTTTGACGTGTCGGTGTGGGAGTTCTTCTGGCCGCTGATGACCGGCGCGCGACTGGTCATGGCGCAGCCCGGCGGGCACAAAGATCCGCAGTATCTGAGCGAAGTGATCGAGCGCGAACACATCACCACGCTGCACTTTGTGCCATCGATGCTCGACGTGTTCCTCGCCAACAGCGACACCACGCGCTGCGACAGCGTGCGGCAGGTGATGTGCAGCGGCGAGGCGTTGCCGGGCAGTCTGGTGCGGCGCTTCAAGCTGCAATTGCCGGGTAGCGGTTTGCATAACCTCTACGGTCCGACCGAAGCGGCCGTCGACGTCACCGCTTGGGATTGCGCCGGCTCCATCGAGCAGACTCCGGACAACACGCCAATCGGCAAACCGATCGCCAACACCCGGATGTACATCCTCGATGCGCAACAACAGCCGGTGCCGCAAGGCGTGATCGGCGAGTTGTACATCGCTGGCGTGCAGGTGGCGCGCGGTTATCTGAACCGACCTGAGCTGAGTGCCGAGCGCTTCCTCAACGATCCGTTCCAGCCTGGCGGGCGCATGTACCGTACTGGTGACGTTGCGCGGTATCGGCCGGACGGCAACATCGAGTATTTGGGGCGTAACGATGATCAGGTGAAGATCCGCGGTCTGCGTATTGAACTGGGCGAAATTCAGGCACGCCTGGCCCAGATCGAAGGTGTGCAGGAAGCCGTGGTGCTGGCCCGTGAAGACGTGCCGGGCGACAAACGTCTGGTCGCGTATTACACCGGTGAGCGTTTGGACATCGACTTGCTGCGCAGTCATTTGCTCGAACACTTGCCGGACTACATGGTGCCTGTCGTGTTCGTGCATCTCGCCGCTTGCCGCTAAGTCCCAACGGCAAACTCGACCGCAAAGCTCTGCCGGCGCCGGATCAGCAATCGCTGAAAGCACGCGAATACGAAGCCCCGGTCGGCGACGTCGAAATCACCCTCGCACGGCTCTGGGCCGAGCTGCTCAACGTCGAACGGGTAGGGCGCCACGATCACTTCTTTGAATTGGGTGGTCACTCATTACTGGCGGTCAGTCTGATCGGCCGGTTACGTCAGGAAGGCATGGAAGCCGATGTCAGGGCGTTGTTCGAACAACCGACCCTGGCGGGCTACGCCGCAATTACGGAAAGAATGGAGATCGTCCTGTGAATGTGCTCGAACTGTTGGCAACCCTGAAGACAAAAGACATTCAGTTGGCGGTGACCGATGAGCAATTGCGTGTCAACGGCAACAAGCAGGCGTTGAGCGATCCGGCGCTGCTGGCCGCGCTGCGCGAGCACAAACCGGCGCTGATTGAACTGATCAAGGCCGGCCAATACTCGGCCAGCCGCGTCGGCCAGATCGATGTGCCGGCCAACGGCATTCTTCCCGGCAGCACGCACATCACGCCAGCGATGGTGACCCTCGCTGAAGTGGATCAGCCGATCCTTGACCGTTTGATCGCCGAGGTCCCGGGGGGCGCCGCCAACGTGCAGGACATCTACCCACTGGCGCCGTTGCAGGAAGGCATTCTCTATCACCACGCGAGCAACGAGCAGGGCGATCCCTACGTCATGCAATCGTACTTCGCGTTCAACAGCCGTGAGCGTCTGCAGGATTTCGCCCAGGCGTTGCAAAAGGTCATTGATCGCCACGACATCCTGCGCACTGCCGTGCATTGGGAGGGGCTCGACGTGCCGCTGCAAGTGGTCTGGCGTCAGGCGCAGCTGCCGATGGAAGAAGTTGTGGTGCACGACGGCGAAAGCGCTGTGCTGCAGCAATTGCACGAGCGTTTCGATGCGCGGCATTTCCGTCTCGACGTCCGGTGCGCGCCGATGATGCGTCTGGCCTACGCATGGGACGAGGCCGGTCAGCGCGTGGTCGCGACGTTGTTGTTCCATCACATGGCGCTGGACCACTCGGCGCTGGACGTAGTGCGTCACGAACTGCTCGCCTGCCTCACCGGCGAGGATCAATCGCTCGGCCGGCCGGTGCCGTTTCGCAATTACGTGGCGCAGGCGCGGCTGGGCATCAGCGAAGCCGAACACGAGAGGTTTTTCCGCGACATGCTCGCCGACATTGCCGAGCCAACGCTGCCCTACGGTTTGCAGGACGTGCAGGGTGACGGCCTCGGTATTGCCGAGCTGAGCCAGCCGATCAATGCGCTGCTCGGTCAGCGTCTGCGCACACAGGCGCGGCAGCTCGGCGTGAGTGCCGCGAGCCTGTTCCATCTGGGCTGGGCGCAGGTACTGGCCGTGCTCACTGGCAAGTCAAACGTAGTATTCGGCACGGTGCTGATGGGCCGCATGCAAGGCGCCGAAGCTACTGAACGGGCGCTGGGGATTTTCATTAACACCTTGCCGCTGCGCGTCGATGTCGATGCACAGGGCGTGCGCGCCGCGGTGGAGGCGACGCACAAACGCCTGACCACGCTGATGCGTCACGAACACGCGCCGCTGGCACTGGCCCAGCGTTGCAGCGGCGTGGTCGCGCCGACGCCGTTGTTCAGTGCCTTGCTCAATTACCGTCACAGTCACACGGCGGCGACGGCGAGTGCCGAGACCCTGGCCGCTTGGGAAGGCATCAGCACGATCAGCTCCGAAGAACGCACCAACTATCCGCTGACCCTGAGCGTCGACGATTTCGGCGATGCCTTCAGCCTGACGTTGCTGGCCACCACCGAGGTCGATCCACAGCGCATCTGCGCTTACCTGCAGTGCGCCCTCGATAGTTTGGTGTTGGCACTGGAGCAGGCGCCGGACACCGCGCTCAACCAATTGCCGATTCTCCCGACGGCCGAACGCGAGCAGCTGCTGTTGGCGTTCAATGCCACTCACGCCGACTACCCGGCAACGTTGACCATTGCCCGGCGTTTCGAGGTGCAAGTGGCGCAGCGGCCCGAAGCCGTAGCCGCGCAATACCTCGGTGAGCAACTGAGTTATGCCGAGCTCAACCGGCATGCCAACGCGCTGGCCCATCATTTGATTGCGCTGGGAGTGAAGCCTGACGATCGCGTCGCCATCGTCGCCCGCCGTGGCCTCGATACGTTGGTCGGGCTGGTCGCCATTTTGAAGGCGGGCGCCGGTTATGTACCGGTCGACCCGGCGCACCCGGCCGAGCGTCTGCACTATTTGCTCAGCGACAGCGCCCCCGTTGCCGTGCTGACCCAAAACAATCTGCGGGATCGCCTGCCGGTGCTGGCGGTGCCGGTGATCGATCTCGACCCGCGCACCTGGCCACTGAGCGAGACCTTTGATCCGCAGGTGCCGGGCCTGACCGCTGCACACCTGGCCTACGTGATCTACACCTCCGGTTCCACCGGCCTGCCCAAAGGCGTGATGGTCGAACACCGCACTTTGTCGAATCTGGTCGACTGGCATTGCTCAGCGTTTGATCTGTGCGCCGGGCGCCACACTTCAAGCCTTGCCGGGTTCGGTTTCGACGCCATGGCCTGGGAAGTCTGGCCGGCGTTGTGTGCCGGCGCGACCTTGCACCTGGCACCGACTCACGAAGGCACCGAGGATATCGATGCGCTGCTCGACTGGTGGCGCGCGCAGCCATTGGACGTCAGTTTTCTGCCGACGCCCGTCGCCGAATACGCCTTCAGCCAGAACCTCGAACACCCGACGTTGCGTACGCTGCTGATCGGTGGCGACCGCTTGCGCCAGTTCAGCCGCAACCAGCAATTCGATGTGATCAACAACTACGGCCCGACCGAAGCCACCGTGGTCGCCACCTCTGGACGCATCGAGGCGGGCGATGCCTTGCACATCGGCAAACCGGTGACCAACGCCACGGTGTACCTGCTGGATGAACAGCAGCGGCCGGTGCCGATTGGCGTCATGGGCGAGTTGTACGTTGGCGGTGTCGGGGGCGCTCGCGGCTATTTGAATCGCGCCGACTTGAGCGCCGAGCGCTTCCTCCATGACCCGTTCAGCGCCTTGCCGAATGAGCGCATGTATCGCACCGGCGATCTCGCACGCTGGCGCGCCGACGGCACGATCGAGTACCTGGGGCGTAACGACGATCAGGTGAAAATCCGTGGCGTGCGCATCGAACTCGGCGAAATTGAAACCCGCCTCAACCAGTTGCCCGGCATTCAGGAAGCCGTGTTACTGGCCCGCGAAGACGAACCCGGCCAACCGCGCCTGGTGGCGTATTTCACCGAGCAGAGTCAGGTTGAACCGTTGGCGGTGGCCGAGTTGCGCGCGCACCTGTTGACCCAGTTACCGGATTACATGGTGCCGGTGGCCTTCGTCAGACTCGACGCACTGCCGTTGACCGCCAATGGCAAGGTCGACCGCAAAGCCTTGCCGAAACCTGAGCGTGCAGCGTTGTTCACCCGCGAATACGAGGCCCCGCACAACGAACTGGAAAGCGCCTTGGCGCAGATCTGGGCGCAAGTGCTGCAAGTCGAGCGAGTTGGGCGTCAGGATCATTTCTTCGAACTCGGCGGCCATTCACTGTTGGCCATGCGCATGGTTTCTCAGGTTCGCCAGCGCCTTGGTGTGGAACTGGCGCTGGGCGATCTGTTTGCCAATGCCGAGCTGGCCGCGGTTGCCGAGGCGGTGGCGCAGGCCGGGCGCAGCACGCAACCGGAGATTGTCGCGGTGGCCCGAGACGGCGCCTTGCCGCTGTCGTTCGCCCAGCAGCGCTTGTGGTTTCTGGCGCAAATGGAAGGCGCCAACACCGCGTACAACATTCCCATCGGCCTGCGCCTGCGTGGGCAATTGAATGAGCATGCGCTGCAACAAGCCTTGGCGCGCATCGTCGCCCGTCACGAAACCCTGCGCAGCCGTTTCGCTCAGTACAACGACGAAGCGCAAGTGCTGATCACCCCGGTCGACAGCGGTCTGCTGCTGCGCGTTGAAGACCTGCGCCAGCACCCGCAACCCGATGAAACCTTGCAGGCGCTGATTCAAGGCGAAGCCTCGGGGCCGTTCGATTTACAGGACGATGCGCTGATTCGCGGTCGGTTGGTGCGCCTCGCCGACGATCATCACGTACTGTTGCTGACCCTGCACCACATCATCTCCGATGGTTGGTCAATGGGTGTTCTGACCCGCGAACTGATGGCGTTGTATCAGGCCTTCAGCCATGGCCAGCCGGATCCACTGCCGGCGCTGGCGCTGCAATACACCGATTACGCGGTGTGGCAGCGGCGCTGGCTCAGTGGCGAGGTGCTGCAGCGCCAAAGTGAATACTGGCAACGGACTTTGGCCGGCGCTCCGGCGCTGTTGACGCTGCCGACTGACCGCGTGCGCCCGGCACAGCAGGATTACGCCGGCAGCACCGTCGAGGTGGTGCTCGACGAACGCTTGAGCGCCGGACTCAAGGCCTTGGCTCAGCGTCACGGCGTGACGATGTACATGCTCATGCTCAGTGCCTGGGCGAGTCTGTTGAGTCGGTTGTCCGGGCAATCGGAAGTGGTCATCGGCTCACCGGTGGCCAACCGCACGCGGGCCGAGATCGAAGGCCTGATCGGTATGTTCGTCAACACCCTGGCCTTGCGTATCGATACCTCGGGTGAGTTGAGCAGCGAAGCGTTGCTGGCGCGGGTCAAGGCGCGGACGCTGGACGCGCAGGCGCACCAGGATCTGCCGTTCGAACAAGTGGTGGAAATCACCAAACCGGCGCGCAGCATGGCGCACAGCCCGTTGTTCCAGGCGATGTTCAGTTGGGACAGCGGCCATGGCGCCAGTCTGAGTCTGGGTGAGCTGACGCTGGAAAGCGTCGCCGAGCCGAGCCACTTTGCCAAATTCGATCTGTCACTGACGCTGGCAGAGGCGCCGGACGGGATTCGCGGTGTGCTGGAGTACGCCGTTGCCTTGTTCGATGAATCGACTATTCAACGTTACGTCGGCTACTTCCAGCGCCTGTTGCAGGCCATGGTCAGCAACGATCAAGCGGTGCTTGCACACGTGGCGTTGTTGGCGGACGACGAGCGTCAGCACCTGCTGGTCGATCTGAACGCCACCGCCGTCGCCCACGATCTTGAACAGACCGTTCACGGTCGCTTCGAAGCGCAGGTGTTGCGCACACCCGACGCTGACGCCGTGGTCGCCGGTGAATTGCGTTTGAGCTACGCCGAGTTGAACCGCCGCGCCAACCAACTCGCCCATCACCTGCGCCAGTGCGGCGTGGGCAGCGATTCGCGGGTGGCGATCTGCGTCGAGCGCGGGCCGCAGTTGCTGGTCGGTCTGCTGGCGATTCTCAAGGCTGGCGGCGCTTATGTGCCGCTCGACCCGGGCTATCCCGCCGAACGTCTGGCCTACATGCTTGAGGACAGCGCGCCCGTGGCGGTACTGGTGCATGCGCCGACGCGTGCGCTGATCGGCGAGTGGGCCGGCGTGCGGGTCGATTTCGACCAGTGCAACTGGCAAGACCTTGCGCAGAGCAATCCGCAGGTGCCGGACTTGAGCGCGGCGAATCTGGCCTATGTGATTTACACCTCCGGCTCCACCGGCACGCCGAAAGGCGTGATGGTCGAGCACCGAAATCTGGGCAATTTGCTGCACTGGAGCGCCAGCCTGTGTCCGCTGCCGACTGGCGCTGCGCTGTTGCAGAAAACTCCCTTGAGTTTCGACGCCTCGGTGTGGGAGCTGTTCTGGCCGTGGAGCTGCGGTATGCGGCTGGTCCTCGCCGGCCCGGACGATCATCGTGATCCGGCCGCGCTGGTGCAGCTGATTCGTGAGCAACAGGTCAACGTCGTGCAGTTTGTGCCGGCACTGTTGCAGCAATTCCTTGAAGTGGCAGAGGTTGGCGAGTGCAGCAGCCTCAGCGATGTGTTCTGTGGTGGCGGTGAGCTGACCGCCGCGTTGGTGCGCAGCGTCCGCGAGCGTCTGCCGCAGGTGCGCCTGCACAACGTGTACGGCCCGACCGAAGCCACTGTCGACAGCACCGTGTGGACGCTGGAACCGGATTCGCCGGTGCCGGACGGCACGCCGCCGATTGGCAAACCGCTGTGCAATACCTGCGTGTATATCCTCGATGCTCAGCAGCAACCGACGCCATTGGGTGTGGTCGGCGAGATGTATTTGGGTGGCGTGCAGGTGGCGCGAGGGTATCTGAATCGACCTGAGCTGACAGCCGAACGCTTCCTCGACGATCCTTTCAGTGATCAGCCCGGCGCGCGTTTATACCGCACCGGCGACGTCGCACGGTATCTGGCCGATGGCAACATCGAGTACCTGGGGCGCAACGACGATCAGGTCAAGATCCGTGGTCTGCGCATTGAACTGGGTGAGATCCAGGCGCATCTGGCGCGCGTCGACGGCGTGCGTGAAGCTGCCGTGCTCGCTCGTGAAGACGTGCCGGGCGATCAGCGCTTGGTGGCGTACTACAGCGGCGAACCACTGGACATCGATCAGTTGCGCAGCCAACTGCTCAAACACTTGCCGGATTACATGGTGCCTGCCGTGTTTGTGCATCTGCCGGCCTTGCCACTGAGCCCCAACGGCAAACTGGATCGTCAGGCCTTGCCGGCCCCTGACCAGTCGGCGCTGCTGACCCGCGAGTACGAAGCCCCGGTCGGTGAAGTCGAAACCGTCATTGCCGGTATCTGGGCCGAGTTGCTGAAAGTCGAGCGAGTAGGGCGCTTTGATCACTTCTTCGAGCTGGGCGGCCATTCGTTGCTGGCGGTCAATCTGGTTGCGCGCATGCGCCGCGCCGGGCTGTCGGCGGACATTCGCGTGCTGTTCGGCCAACCGACGCTGGCCGCACTGGCGGCGGCAGTAGGCGGGGAACCCGAAGCAGCGGTGCCGGCAAATCTGATTCCAGCCGATTGCCCGCGCATCACGCCCGAACTGCTGCCGCTGGTAGCGCTGGATCAAGCGACGATCGACCGCATCGTCGCGAGTGTCCCCGGCGGTGCGCGCAACGTTCAGGACATCTACCCGCTGGCGCCGCTGCAGACCGGCATCCTGTTCCATCATCTGTCGGCCGCGCAGGGCGATCCGTACGTGCTGCAGGCGCAGTTTGCCTTTGCCGACGAGCAGCGTTTGCAGGTATTCACCGCTGCACTGCAACGGGTGATCGAGCGCCATGACATTCTGCGCACCTCGTTGTTCTGGGAGGGTCTGGAAGAGCCGGTGCAAGTGGTCTGGCGTCAGGCTTCGCTGAGCTGCGAGGCTTTGGCACTTGAGGCCGAAGCGGGTGATGCTCTGAGCCTGTTGCGTAACCGCTTCACCATCGATAACTACCGCATGCCCGTCACCGAGGCGCCGCTGATGCGCGTGGTGTACAGCCGCGATGTGTCCAATCAACGCGTGGTTGCGTTGTTGCTGTTCCATCATTTGGTCATGGATCACGTGGCGCTTGAGGTGTTGCAGCACGAGATGCAGGCGTTTCTGCTGGGCAACGACGGGCTGCTGAGCGAACCGGTGCCGTATCGTAATTACGTCGCGCACACCCGTTCCGGCCTGACCGCGCAAGCGCACGCCAGTTTCTTCGGCGAGATGCTCGGCGCTGTTGATGAACCGACGTTGCCCTACGGACAGCATCTGGCCGACGACGGCCCCGCACAAGAGGCGCAACTGGACCTGAAAAGCGCGCTGAGCCACAGCGTGCGTCAGCAGGCCCGGCGTTTGGGTGTCAGCGCCGCCAGCCTGATGCACCTCGCCTGGGCGCAGGTGCTGGGGCAGCTGTCCGGGCGCGACGCGGTGGTGTTTGGCACGGTATTGCTCGGCCGATTACAGGGCGGTGAAGGATCGGAGCGGGCACTCGGTGTGTTCATCAACACCTTGCCGTTGTGCATTGAACTCAATGCACACAGCGTCAAAGGGGCGGCGCTGGCCACCCATGAACGCCTGAGTCAGCTACTCGCGCATGAGCATGCGCAACTGGCGCAGGTGCAACAGTGCAGCGCGATGCCGTCGGGCACGCCGCTGTTCAGCACATTGCTCAATTATCGTCACAGCGCCCCGGTCGGGCCGATATCCGCCGAGGTGCAAGCCGCATGGCAGGGCATGCAATTGCTGAAGGCCGAGGAGCACAGCAACTATCGCCTGACCCTCAGCGGTGATGATCTCGGTGAAGATTTCAGTCTGAAAGTATTGGCCGGGGCCGGCATTGATGCGCAGCGTATCGGCGGGTACATGCAGGCTGCGTTGAGCGTGTTGCTTGAGGCGTTGGAGCACACGCCGCATGTGGGTTTTGATCGGTTGTCGATCCTGCCGGTGCACGAACGTGAACAGTTGCTGGCGGGCTTCAACGCGACCGGGGCTGACTACCCACGGGGGCTGACGATTGCGCAACGCTTCGAGGCGCAGGTCGCCGCGCGTCCGCAAGCCGTGGCCGCGCTGTTTGGCGGACAGCCACTGACGTACTTGCAGCTCAATCGTCAGGCCAATGCGTTGGCGCATCACTTGATCGCCATCGGGGTGAAAACCGATGACCGCGTGGCCATCGTTGCCCGTCGGGGTCTGGACACGTTGGTCGGGCTGGTCGCCATACTCAAGGCGGGCGCCGGCTATGTGCCGATTGATCCGGCGCATCCCGCCGAGCGGATCCGTTATTTGCTGAGCGACAGCGCACCGGTCGCCGTGCTCACTCAAAGCGATCTGCACGAGAAACTGCCGGCGCTGACCGTGCCAGTGATTGATGTCGACCTGTGCGCATGGCCGGCGCAGGCGCAGCACAACCCTGCGGTGCCGGGCCTGAGCGCTGCGCATCTGGCGTACGTGATCTACACCTCGGGTTCGACCGGTCTGCCCAAAGGGGTCATGGTCGAGCATCAGACGTTATCCAATCTGGTCGACTGGCACTGCGAAGCGTTCGATCTGCGCGCTGACAGCCACACCTCAAGCCTCGCCGGGTTTGGCTTCGATGCGATGGCGTGGGAAGTCTGGCCGGCGCTGTGTGTGGGCGCGACCTTGCACTTGGCGCCGGTGCACGAAGGCAGTGAAGACATCGACGCGCTGCTCGATTGGTGGCGCGGGCAACCACTGGATGTGAGCTTCCTGCCGACGCCGATTGCCGAATACGCATTCAGCCAGAACCTCGACCATCCGACCTTGCGCGCCCTGTTGATCGGTGGCGACCGCTTGCGTCAGTTCAACTTCGACCAGCGCTTCGCCGTGATCAACAACTACGGCCCTACCGAGGCCACCGTGGTTGCCACTTCGGGCCGCATTGAAGTCGGCGCAGCATTGCACATCGGCAAACCAGTGGCTAACGCCTTTATTTACTTGCTCGACGAGCAGCAACGTCCGGTGCCAATGGGCGTCATGGGCGAGTTGTATGTAGGCGGGGCGGCGGTGGCCCGGGGTTATCTGAACCGCGCCGAGCTGACCGCCGAGCGCTTCCTGCGCGACCCGTTCAGCCGCACGCCGAATGCGCGCATGTACCGCACCGGTGACCTTGCCCGCTGGCGCGAAGACGGCTCGCTCGACTATCTGGGGCGTAACGACGACCAGGTAAAAATCCGTGGCATGCGCATTGAGTTGGGTGAAATCGAGACTCGCCTCAATCAGCTCCCCGGTATCAACGAGGCGGTGCTACTGGCCCGTGAGGACCAACCCGGTCAACCGCAACTGGTGGCGTATTTCACCGAACGGGCGGGGGCCGAGCCACTGGCGGTGGCTGAATTGCGCGCGCAGTTGCTCATGCAGTTGCCGGATTACATGGTGCCCGCCGCGTTCGTCCGGCTCGAGGCTTTACCGCTGACCGCCAATGGCAAGGTCGACCGCAAGGCGTTGCCGAAACCGGATCTGGCCGCGCTGCCGACTCGCGAATACGTGGCGCCGCAAGGTGAGCTGGAAACCGCATTGGCGCAGATCTGGGCCGAAGTGCTGCAAGTCGGGCAGGTCGGGCGTCATGACCACTTCTTCGAACTGGGCGGTCATTCGCTGTTGGCGATGCGCATGGTTTCGCTGATCCGTCAGCGCCTCGGCGTCGAACTGGCGCTGAGTGATCTGTTTGCCGATGCGCAATTGAGCGCGGTTGCTGAAGTATTGAGCCGCGCCGGGCGCAGCGCGCTAGCGGACATTGTGCCGGCACCGCGTGATCAACCGCTGCCGATGTCCTTCGCCCAGCAACGTCTGTGGTTCCTCGCGCAAATGGCGGGTGGCAACTCGGCGTACAACATTCCTCTCGGTTTGCGCCTGCGCGGTCACCTCGACGTCGACGCCCTGCAATCGGCGCTGGCACGGATTGTCGCTCGTCACGAAACCCTGCGCAGCCGTTTCATTCGCCTCGACGACACTGCGCAGGTGTCGATTGCTCCGGTCGACAGCGGTTTGCTCTTGCGCGTGGACGACCTGCGCCAAGGCTTGCAAGCCGAGCACACCGTGCAGGGATTGATGGCGCAGGAAGCCTCGACAGCGTTTGATCTGCAGAATGATTCGCTGATTCGTGGGCGACTGGCGCGCTTGGCCGACGATCATCATGTGCTGTTGCTGACTGTGCACCACATCGTCGCCGATGGCTGGTCGATGGGCGTGCTGACCGCTGAGTTGATGGCGTTGTATCAAGCGTTCAGCCAGGGTCAGCCTGATCCGCTGCCGGCCCTGACGCTGCAATATGGCGACTACGCCGTGTGGCAGCGCCGCTGGCTCAGCGGGGAGGTGCTGCAGCAGCAAAGCGATTACTGGCAGCAAACCCTCGACGGTGCGCCGGCCTTGTTGACGCTGCCCACCGATCGCCCGCGACCGGCGCAACAGGATTACACCGGCGGTAACGTCGACGTGCTGCTGGACCCGCGCCTGAGCGCGGGGCTCAAGGCCTTGAGCAAACGTCACGGCGTGACCCTGTTTATGACCATGATGAGCGCCTGGGCGTTGCTGATGAGTCGCCTGTCCGGGCAATCCGATGTGGTGATCGGCGCGCCGGTGGCCAACCGCCGCCGCGCTGAAATCGAAGGCCTGATCGGCATGTTCGTCAATACGCTGGCCTTGCGCATCGACACCTCGGGCGCACCGAGCGTCGAAGCGCTGCTGGCACGGGTCAAGGCGCAGACACTGGCGGCGCAGGCGCATCAGGATCTGCCGTTCGAGCAAGTGGTGGAAATCGCCCGGCCGTTGCGCAGTCTGGCGCACAGCCCGCTGTTCCAGACCACGCTGAACTGGGACAGCAACGTCGGCCCGCAACTGGCGTTGGCTGATCTGACGCTGGAGGGCGTGGCCGGGCCGGGTGATGTCGCCAAGTTTGACCTGACGCTGACACTGGGCGAGGTCAATGGAGCGATTCGCGGCTCGCTGAACTACGCCACGGCGCTGTTCGATGCGCTGACGATCAAGCGTTATATCGGTTACTTCGAACGTCTGCTCGAAGCGATGATTGGCGGTGAGCAAACGGTACTGGAACAGGTGCCGTTGCTGGCGGCCGATGAGCGCCAGCGTTTGCTGTACGACTTCAACGCCACGGTGCGTGACTACCCGCAAACACTGACCGTGCACGGGATTTTCCAGCAGCAGGCGGCGGCACATCCCAAAGCGGTGGCGGCGGTGCATGGCGCGCATTCGCTGAGTTACTTTGAGCTGAATGCCCAAGCCAACCGCCTGGCCCATCACCTGATCGCTCACGGCGTGCAGTCCGGCGATCACGTGGCGATCCTGCTGCCGCGTTCGCTGGAGTTGCTGGTGGCGCAACTGGCCGTTGCCAAATGCGCGGCGGCCTATGTGCCGCTGGACATCAATGCACCGAGCGAGCGCCAGGCGTTCATGGTCGAGGATTGCCAAGCGGTGGCGCTGTTGACCTTGAGCGGCGAAGTCATCGACTACGCCGCACCGCGCATCGATCTGGACACGCTGACCCTCAACGGCCAGCCGACGCACAACCCGAACCTGGTGCAGTCCTCCGAGGCGCTGGCGTTCATCATGTACACCTCGGGTTCCACCGGCACGCCGAAAGGGGTGATGGTGCCGCACCGGGGCATCGGCCGCTTGGTGCTTAATAACGGTTACGCCGATTTCAATGCGCAGGATCGTGTGGTCTTCGCCTCGAACCCGGCGTTCGATGCCAGCACCATGGACATCTGGGGGCCGCTGCTCAATGGCGGTCGCGTGGTGATCATTGACCATCAAACCTTGCTCGATCCGAATGCCTTTGGCCGCGAACTGGGTGCCAGTGGCGCGACGATCCTGTTCGTCACCACCGCGCTGTTCAACCAGTATGTGCAACTGATTGCGCAGGCGCTCAAAGGCTTGCGCATCCTCTTGTGTGGTGGTGAACGTGGTGATCCGGCGGCGTTCCGTCGTCTGTTGGCCGAGGCACCTGCGCTGCGCATCGTGCATTGCTATGGCCCGACCGAAACCACGACGTACGCGACAACCTTTGAAGTGCGCGAAGTGGCGGAAAACGCCGAGAGCGTGCCGATTGGCGGGCCGATCGGCAACACGCAGGTGTACGTGCTCGATGCGTATCAGCAACCGGTGCCGCTGGGCGTCACCGGCGAGCTGTATATCGGCGGGCAGGGCGTGGCGCTGGGTTACCTGAACCGGCCGGACCTGACCGCCGAGAAATTCCTTTGCGATCCGTTCAGCGAGATGCCGGGCGCGTTGCTCTATCGCACTGGCGACCTCGCGCGCTGGCTGGCGCCGGGACAACTCGATTGCATCGGCCGCAACGACGATCAGGTGAAGATTCGCGGTTTCCGCATCGAGCTGGGGGAAATCGAGAATCGTCTGCTGAATTGCCCGGGGATCAAGGAAGCAGTGGTGCTGGCGCGTCGCGACGGTCAGGACGCCACGCGTCTGGTGGCGTACTACACGGCGCACGATGGCGTCTTGGACAGCGCTGAACTGCACGCTCAGTTACACGCACGACTGCCGGAATACATGGTGCCCACCGCGTGGGTGCAACTCGATGTGTTACCACTGAATAACAACGGCAAGGTCGACCGCAAGGCACTGCCGGCACCGACGCAAGAGGCGCTGCTCAGTCGGGTTTACGAGGCGCCGGCCAATCCACTGGAAATCAGCCTGGCACAGGTCTGGGCCGAGGCGTTGCAGATCGAACAGGTCGGCCGCCACGACAACTTCTTCGAACTCGGCGGCCACTCGTTGCTGGCCATGCGCATGCTCTCCCAGGTGCGCGAGCAATTGGACGTGGAGCTGGCGCTGGCCGATCTGTTTGCCAATCCGGAACTGGCGGCGGTCGCCAACGTATTGAGTCAGGCCGAACGCAGCAGCCTGCCGCCGATTCTGCCGGCGCCGCGCGATCAGGCGCTGCCGCTGTCGTTCGCCCAGCAACGCTTGTGGTTCCTCGCGCAGATGGACGGCGGCAACACCGCTTACAACATTCCCTTGGGCCTGCATTTGCGTGGCCGACTCGACGCAGACGCGCTGCACCGGGCATTGGCGCGGATCGTCGCGCGTCACGAAACCCTGCGCAGTCGATTCGCGCAATTGAACGACGAAGCACAGGTGCTGATTGCTCCGGTCGACAGTGGTCTGCCGCTGATCGAGGAAGATTGGCGGCAACAGCCGCAGACCGACGAGGCCTTGCGCACGTTGCTCGACACGGAAGCACGCGGGCCATTCAGTTTGCAGGACGACCCGTTGATTCGTGGACGTTTGCTGCGTCTGGCCGATGATCACCATGTGCTGTTGCTGACGATGCACCACATCATCTCCGACGGTTGGTCGATGGGGGTGTTGACCCGTGAATTGATGGCGCTGTATCAGGCGTTCAGTCGCGGCGAGGACGATCCGCTGCCGCCGCTGGCCCTGCAATACACCGACTACGCGGTATGGCAACGGCGCTGGTTGAGCGGTGAGGTGCTGCAGCGCCAGAGCGATTACTGGCAGCAGACGTTGGCCGGCGCTCCGGCGTTGCTGAGCCTGCCGACCGACCGTCCACGTCCGGCGCAACAGGATCACCACGGCGGCAGTGTCGAGATCGTGCTGGATGCGCAGACCAGTGCCGGTCTCAAGGCATTGTGTCAGCGCCACGCCGTGACGCCGTACATGGTCATCATGAGCGCATGGGCGATGTTGCTCGCGCGCCTGTCCGGGCAGTCCGATGTGGTGATCGGCTCACCCGTGGCCAACCGTACCCGCGCCGAGATCGAAGGCTTGATCGGGATGTTCGTCAACACCCTGGCGCTGCGCATCGATACCTCGGGCGATCTGACCGGTGCAGCGTTGCTGGCGCGGGTCAAGGCGCAGACCCTGGCCGCGCAGGCGCATCAGGATCTGCCGTTCGAACACGTGGTGGAAATCACCCGACCGCTGCGCAGTCTTTCCCACACTCCGTTGTTCCAGACCCTAGTGAGCTGGGACAGCAGCGTGGCGCCCGCCCTGGCACTGGACGGTCTCACGCTGGAAGGCGTGGCCGGGGACAATCACTTTGTGAAGTTCGACCTGTCGCTGAGCCTCGGTGAAAACCCGCAAGGCATCCGTGGCGCGCTGCGCTATGCCACGGCGTTGTTCGATGAGTCGACCGTGCGGCGTTTTGTCGGTTACTTGCAGCGTCTGTTAGCGGCGCTGGTCAGTGATGATCAGGCGCTGTTGGCGCAGGTCAACCTGCTTGCGGCGGAAGAGCAGCAGCGCTTGCTCGGCGACTTCAACGCAACGGAAGTCGATTGCCCGGTCGAGCAACCGATCCAGAGCCTGTTTGAAGCACAGGTGCGTCGTCAGCCGGACGCCATCGCCGTGCAGGCTGGTGAACGCAGCCTGACCTATCGCGAGCTGAATGCCCGCGCCAACCGTCTCGCACATCATTTGCGCGAGCAGGGCGTGGGGCCGGATGCGCGGGTGGCGCTGTGCGTCGAGCGTGGGCTTGATCTGGTGGTGGGGTTGCTCGGCATTCTCAAGGCCGGCGGCGCTTACGTGCCGCTGGATCCGGCTTATCCGGCGGAGCGCCTGGACTTTATGCTCAGGGACTGTGCGCCGGTAGCAGTGCTGGTTCAGACGGCGACTCGATCGCTGTTTGCCGGGACCGACGCAGCTGTCATCGACTTTGACCAATGTACTTGGCACGAGCAAACAGAGAGCAATCCGCAGGTGCCCGGCCTGACCCCTGCGAATCTGGCGTACATGATCTACACCTCGGGTTCGACCGGTACACCGAAAGGCGTAATGCTCGAGCATCGCGGCCTGTGCAATCTGGTGCATTGGGGCTCGCAGATTTGCCCGCCGAGCACGGACGGCGCGTTATTGCAGAAGGCGCCGTTCAGTTTCGATGGTTCGGTGTGGGAGTTCTTCTGGCCGCTGACGGCGGGTGTGCGTCTGGTGCTGGCACGGCCGGGTGGTCATCGTGAACCGGCGTATCTGGCGCAAGTGATTCGTGAGCAGCGCGTTACCGTGGTCAAGTTTGTGCCGGCGCTGTTGCAGCAGTTTCTTGAGCTGCAGGATGTCAGTGAATGCACCAGCCTCACCGATGTGTTCTGCGGTGGCGGCGAACTCACGGCGGCACTGGCCCGCGAAGTGCGCCAGCACCTGCCGTGGGTGCGCCTGCATAACGTGTATGGCCCGACGGAAGCCACGGTCGACAGCACGGCATGGACACTGGAACCGCACATGCCCGTGCCGTCCACTGAATTGCCGATCGGCAAAGCCATCTGCAACACCCGCCTGTATGTGCTCGATGCCCATGACCAACCGGTGCCGCTCGGCGTCATTGGCCAACTGCACATCGGCGGCATCGGCGTGGCGCGCGGTTATAGGGGGCTGCCGCAGATGCAGGCCGAGCGCTTTATCGACAGTGCGTTTGTGGCCGGTGATCGCCTGTACCGCACCGGCGATCTGGTGCGATATCGCGCTGACGGCAACCTCGAATTCCTCGGGCGCGACGACTTCCAGGTCAAGCTGCACGGCTTGCGTCTGGAACTCGGTGAAATCGAAGCGCGGTTGATCCAGCACCCGCAGGTGCGCGAGGTGGTGGTGCTGATGCGCGACGAGCGTCTGGTCGCGTATTTCACTCTGCGCGAGGGCATTGCTGCGCCCGCTATCGACACGTTGCGCGCATTCATCCTCGAGCAGTTGCCCGAGTACATGGTGCCGGGCGCGTTTGTCGCACTCGAGGTTTTGCCCTTGAGTCCCAACGGCAAGATCGACCGTCAGGCGCTGCCGGCGCCGGGCCTCGACGCGGTGCTCAGCCGCCACTACGAAGCGCCGCAAGGCGAGGTCGAAAGCTTGCTCGCCCAGGTGTGGGGCGAGGTGCTCAAGGTCGATCAGGTCGGGCGCCATGACAACTTCTTCGAATTGGGCGGGCATTCGCTGTTGGCGATACGCCTGGTCAACCTGCTGCAACGTTCGGGGCAGGAGGTGACGCTGGCGGAGCTGTTCCAGCGTCCGAGTGTCGAGTCGCTGGCGGCGCTGCTCAGTCAGCGTCATGCCGCGCCCGAGCAACCGGAAGGACTGGTCGTGGTGCGACCGGGCGAGGGCGGCAATGCGCTGTTCCTGATCCATGAATTCAGCGGTCGGGACGTGTATTTTCCGGCATTGGCGATGCACATCGAGGGGCAGTTTCCGATTTACGGTTTGCCCGGTGTGCCGCTGGGGCAGCCGCAACTGCGTACCCTTGAATGCATGGCCGCGCGGATGGTCGGGATCATCCGCTCGGTGCAGCCGCATGGGCCGTATCGTCTGGCCGGGTGGTCGTTTGGCGGCTTGCTGGCGTATGAAATCGCCCAGCAATTGCTCGGTCTCGATGAGACGGTGGCGTTTGTCGGCCTGCTCGATACCTACGCGCCGCATCCGGCCAGCCAGGATAAAACCCGCTGGAGCGGCGAGCATCGCGACAAGCGTCAATTGCTCGAGCACTCCCGCGCACGTTCGCAGATGCGTGGAGAAGAAGGGCTGCCAGCGTTGGCTGACGTAGAAAGGCTGGAGGCTGAAGTCGAACTCATCGCCTTCGATGAACTGTTCCAGCGCTGCTGCGAACAGCAATTGCCTGACCCGGAACTGGCCGCACTGAGCGCAGCGCAGGCCTGGAGTTACTTTGATCGTGAGGCCGCTCATGGCCTGGCGCTGGCGCATTACCGAGTCAGCCCGGCCAGCCAGCCGGTGCACTTGTTCCGCGCTCAGGCATTGATGCCGGGGCAGGCAGAGCCGAGTCCGACCCGTGGTTGGGAGAACAATGTCGGTACAGGTTTGCTGCGCTGCATCGATGTGCCGGGTGATCACCGCAGCATGATGAAAAACCCGGATATCCAGGCGCTCGGCCAGGCCTTGAGTCAGGCCATGGCAGCGGCGCAGGCACCGCAACCTCAGGTCTATCAACCGCTCTTGACGATCCAGAGCGGGCACGCCGGGCATGCACCGATCTTTTGTGTGCCGGGAGCCGGCGACAGTGTCACCGGATTTATTCACCTGACCGAAGCCTTGGGTCCGGAATGGCCAATCTACGGCCTGCAACCGCGCGGGCTCGATGGCAGCGGCGTGCCGCACAGCCAGGTGGAAGCGGCGGCGAGGTGTTATCTGCAAGCCGTCGAGCAGTTGTATCCGCAAGGTGCGGTGCACTTGATCGGCCATTCGTTCGGCGGTTGGGTCGCGCATGCCATGGCCGCGCAGTTGCAGGCGGCCGGGCGTGAGGTGGCGTCGTTGACCCTGATCGACAGCGAATCCCCTGGTGGCAACGGTACGGCCGGCAAGCCATACACCACGACTGCCGCGCTGCAACGCTTGATCGAGACGCTGCAACTGTCCAGCGGCAAGTCGTTGGGCATCGATCCGCTGGCGTTCGCCGAGGCTGACGACACCACGCAAATGCGCCTGTTGCACGAGGGCATGGTGCGCGCCGGTGTGTTGTCTGCGCGTTCGTCAGCGCAGGCGATGCACGGCCCGGTCCGCACCTTCGCCACAGCCTTGCGCACGGTCTATCAACCGCAGCTGGCCTACACCGGCCCGGTGCGGCTGGCGCTGGTCGATGACCCGACGCTGGATGCGTGGGGCAATCAGCGCGAGCAAGCGGCGATGGTCGAAGGCTGGCAGCGTCAGGTGACGGATCTGGCGGTGTGGTACGGCCCGGGCAACCACTTCACGATTCTCAAGGCGCCCAATGTCTTCAGTCTCGCGGCGTGGTGGCATGACGGCCTGAAAGTGCCGGCCGGCCAAGTGGTTTCCTGATTGTTGTTTATCTACCAGAGCCCGGCCGCTGGCCGGGTTCACCCCTGAACGGACTTGTGGTCATTTATGGAAAAGTCGAAGTTGCGCAAAGTCGGTATGGGTCTGGCGTTGGTCGCGGTGGCGGGATTGGCGTTCTACGCGGAGCAGGCACCGGCCGAGGCGCCGCAATACCTGACCGCTCCGGTGGAACGCGGTGATATTGAAAACGCGGTGCTGGCCACCGGGTTGCTCGAAGGCATCAAACAAGTGGACGTCGGCGCGCAAGTGTCCGGGCAATTGAAGTCGCTCAAGGTCAAGGTCGGCGACAAGGTGAAGAAGGGCCAATGGCTGGCGGAAATCGATCCGCTGGTGTTGCAGAACACCCTGCGTCAGGCTCAGGTCGATGAGGAAAACCTGCAAGCGCAGAAACGCGCCACTCAGGCTCAGCTCAGGCAGACCAAAGCGATTTATGAGCGCTACAAGAACCTGCAGGACGACGCATCGATCTCGCGCCAGGATTTTGAAAACGCCGAGTCGAACTACCAGGTACAACAGGCCAACCTGATGTCGCTGGACGCGCAGATCAAAAGTGCGCACATCCAGATCGATACGGCCAAGGTCAATCTGGCGTACACGCGGATTGTCGCGCCGATCGATGGCGATGTGGTCGGCGTGGTCACTCAGGAAGGCCAGACGGTGATCGCCAGCCAACTGGCGCCGGTCCTGCTGAAACTGGCGGATCTGGACACCATGACGGTCAAGGCGCAGGTATCCGAGGCCGATGTGATTCACATTGCCCCGGGGCAGGAGGTGTATTTCACCATTCTCGGTGAGGACAAACGCTACTACGCGAAACTGCGCGGCACGGACCCGGCGCCGCAGAACTTTCTCGAAACGCCGCCCGCCGGCACGCCGAAACAGAGCAGTGCGGTGTTCTACAACGCCTTGTTCGAAGTGCCCAATCCCGATCATCGCTTGCGCATCTCGATGACCGCGCAGGTGCGCATCGTCCTCGACACCGCCAAATCGGTGCTGACGGTGCCGGTCGCGGCGCTTGGCCCGCGCAATGCCGATGGCAGTTTTCCGGTACGGGTGCTCGACGCCAAGGGCCACGCGCAGTCGCGCAATGTGCAGACCGGGATCAACAACAACGTCAAAGTGCAGATCAATGATGGCTTGGCGGAAGGCGATCGCGTGGTCATCGGTGATCCGCTGACCCATGTGGCGGGGGCCTGAGCATGACTGAGCCACTGCTACAACTCACTGGCATCACCCGCAGTTTCACCGCTGGCGACCGCGAATTTCTCGCGCTGAAAAACATCAACCTGACGATCAATGCCGGGGAAATGGTCGCGATTATCGGCGCTTCCGGCTCCGGTAAATCGACCCTGATGAACATCCTCGGTTGCCTCGATTACGCCACTGCCGGCAGCTATAAGATCAACGGCCAGGAAACCCGCGATCTGGACAATCAGGCCCTGGCCGAGCTGCGCCGCGACTACTTCGGTTTCATTTTTCAGCGTTACCACTTGCTGCCGCATTTGAGCGCGATGCACAACGTCGAGATGCCGGCGATCTACGCCGGGACGCCGCAGCTTCAGCGCCACGCCCGTGCCCGTGAACTGTTGGCGCGACTGGGTCTGGAAGGGCATTTGACGCATCGGCCGAGCCAGCTCTCCGGCGGTCAGCAGCAGCGGGTGAGTATCGCCCGCGCCTTGATGAACGGCGGCGAAGTGATCCTCGCCGACGAGCCGACCGGCGCACTCGACACGGCCAGCGGCAAGGAAGTCATGCGTATCCTGCTGGAGCTGCACGCGGCGGGGCATACGGTGATTCTGGTGACCCACGACCCGAAAGTCGCGGCCAACGCCGAGCGCATCATCGAAGTCAGCGACGGCGAAATCCTCAGCGACCGCGCCAACGAACGCGACACCACGCACCTGCTCAGCGAAGAACCGGTGGCACCGAAAGCGGCTGCGTCACGGCGCCTGGTCGCCAGCCTCGGGTTGTTCAAAGAAGCGTTCGCCATGGCCTGGGTGGCGTTGATTTCCCATCGCATGCGCACCTTGCTGACCATGCTCGGCATCGTCATCGGTATCACTTCGGTGGTGTCGATTTCCGCGGTTGGGGAGGGCGCGAAGAACTACGTGCTCAAGGACATCGCCGCGATTGGCAGCAACACCATCGATGTCTATCCCGGCAGCAGTTACGGCGACAAACGTGCCGCCGCCATCGAAACCCTGACGCCGGCCGATGTCACTGCGCTGAATCAGCTGTACTACGTCGACAGCGCCACGCCGATGATCGGCCGCAGCCTGTTGTTGCGTTATCGCAATATCGACCTGGATGCGCAGGTCAACGGCGTCAGCGATCAGTACTTCAAAGTGCGCGGGATCAAGATGGCCGCAGGCATCGCGTTCAGCGAAAACGATGCGCGGCGCCAGGCGCAGGTGGTGGTCATCGATCACAACACCCGTCAGCGTTTGTTCGGGCAGGATGTTGATCCGTTGGGTCAGGTGATTTTGATCGGTAACCTGCCGTGCACGGTGATCGGTGTGGCCGCCGAAGATAAAGGCCTGTTTGCCTCGGGCAAGACCCTCAACGTCTGGGTGCCTTACGAGACCGCAGCCGGTCGGGTGTTGGGTCAGCGTTATCTGGACAGCATCAGCGTGCGCATGAAGGACGGCCAGCCAAGCAAAGTGGTGGAAGAACACGTCACGCAACTGTTGCTGCAACGGCACGGCACCAAGGATTTCTTCACCAACAACCTCGACAGCGTCCTGCAGACCGTGCAGAAAACCAGCCGCTCACTGGCGTTGCTGCTGTCACTGATCGCGGTGATTTCCCTGGTGGTCGGCGGCATCGGGGTGATGAACATCATGCTGGTGTCGGTGACCGAACGGACCCGCGAGATTGGTATTCGCATGGCGGTGGGCGCGCGGCAGTCGGACATTCGTCAGCAGTTTCTGGTGGAGGCGGTGATGGTCTGTTTGTTGGGCGGGGCGATCGGGATTTCCCTGTCGTATGCGATCGGGCATCTGTTTTCGGTGTTTATCAAGGAGTGGGAGATGGTGTTTTCGCTGGCGTCGGTGCTGACGGCGGTGGTGTGCTCGACGTTGATCGGGATTGTGTTCGGGTTTGTGCCGGCGCGGAATGCTTCGCGGCTTGATCCGATTGAGGCGTTGGCGCGGGATTAAAAGCTGACCCTCACCCTAGCCCTCTCCCGGAGGGAGAGGGGACTGACTGCGGTGTTTGCTGGAAATGCACCGACGTGGGATACCGAGTCGAACTCAGGTTTTGAACAGCACAAAAATCGGCTCCCTTTCCCCCTCGCCCCCCTGGGGGAGAGGGCTGGGGTGAGGGGGTAAATCCCACTGACACACCGCAAAACCTCGAACCACCGCCATCCAGAATTTCCATCAATAAACACAACACCGTGAGCGCGTTTAAATTACACGAACCGTTACGTCATACCGCCTACAACACCTTGCGTCGTTACCTACGCGTACGCCAGAATCCGCCGGCTTACGCGGCTATGGGTCGGGATATATCGTTTGCCTGTCACTGCAAATCAGTGATCGGGTTTGGTAGCCCGCTTCGGTACCGCCGTATGGCGCCACCTTATGCAGTCTCTTTTTGCGGCTGCGTTTTATATGGTGGACATGCGTGGGGCTCATTCATGAGCGCCGGGTTTCCGTATCGACCGGTCTACCAACCCGCGCATGGCCGCCACCTTCGTTTGGTAGCGAAAGTGATGGCTCCGGTTAATTTCGATACGAGACTTTATCTATGTTCAAAGCCACACCCAACCCACCAGATACCGATCAAATCCCCTACGACGCCGCGCTCGAACCTCAAAATCAAAGAGGCCACAGAGCGGGCGATCAATTTCTACCTCAACCCTTCCGCACTCAAAACCTCAAAACCCACCCGCAAAACCGGCAAGATCTACCTGATTGACCCCACCGTCGACGACGAAACCCTGCTCGTCGAAGCCTATGAATCGCTGTCCTCGGCCAGTGACCTGGCCCGCGACCTTGCCGACTCGGTCGACAGCCCTCACCGCAAGAAAATGTTGATCCTGCAGCAGGTGATCTTGTTGAGTGAATTGGTGGTGAGTCGCGTCCTCAACAACCAGCGCTTGCCCAACTAATTGCGAAACAGCCGCGTGAGGGAGCCTGCTCCCTCGCTGCGCAGAAGGAGTTTGAGCTTATGTCCAAGACATCTGATCCACCGGTTACTGCAGCCAACATCATGGCCACGCCCTATACGCCCAACGCTATGTTCCGGGTCAACCCGCAAACCGATACCGAATCCCTGCTGGCAAACGCCTGTGAATCGCTGGCCTCGGCCTCGGTCATGTTGTGTGATTTTGCCGGGATGCTGGAGGGGCCGCATCGCCAGACCTTGTTGGGTATTGCGCAAGTGGTGATGCTGGGGGAGTTGGCGGTGAATCAGGCATTGGAGCACGTCGCGGGAGTGCCCTCACCCTAACCCTCTCCCAGAGGGAGAGGGGACTGACCGAGATGTTCTTTCGAGCTACGCCGACCTGAAATATCGCGTCGAACTCAGGTTTTGAAACGGCTCCCAAGTCGAACTCAGTTTCGAACTCAACCGAGATCGGCTCTCTTTCCCCCTCGCCCCCCTTGGGGGGAGAGGGCTGGGGTGAGGGGGGAATCTCACTGACACACCCAAAAAACCGAAACTCTCACTATCCCTGCGTATCAAGCCGCACTCGACGCCAACGCCTCCAACGGCGAATACATCCAGCGCATCAACGAATGCCGCCCACTGATGCCCAACTTGATCGCCGCCCGTTTCAGATAACTCTCCACGGTGTTGACCTTCAGCGCCAACTGCTCGGCCAGTTCCGGCGCCGTGCGGCCGGCGAGCAGGCCGACACACACTTCGGTTTCGCGGTTGGACAGGCTCAGCCCCAGTTGCTCCAGGCGCTCGTCGAAGCGTAGGCGCAAGGTTTCCAGGCCGTTGCCTTCGGCGGCTTCGGACGGGGTTTGCGGATCAGGGGTGGCCGGTTGCAGGGCGTTGATGTGTTTTTCCACCATCGGCAGCAGCACCGGGGAGATGTCCTGCAACAGGCTGCGTTCCTGCGCGGAAAAGCGCTGCGACTCGCCGTTGCGGTACACCGAAATCACGTAGCGATAGCCATCCTTGCGCCGGGTCAGGTGCAGTTGCGAGGCGTCCGCGCTGGTCGCGGCAGGCTGGCTTTGTAACGGATGAGCGGCAGCAATGTTGTGTTCGGAAAATACCGTTTCGGCGAGCAGGGTGGGTTCTTTCATCGGCTCGGGCTCACTGCGGCCCGAGCTGCGGCCGGCCGGTTCGACACGCATCTGCCGGATGTGCGTGGCGTCTACCGCCAGTTGCGTCAGGATCAGGTCATGCAGCATGCGCGGAAAGTGCCGGCTGCCGGTGCTGGCGATGACCTTGCCGATGTGGGGGAACAAGTGTGAATTCATATGCGTGTCATCCCTGAGAGGCGTTAATTCAAAAACGTCTGCAGCGCTGTCGACGATCTCCTTGGTCGACGAAAAACCGCAGACTTGGATCCTATCCTAGTACAACGTTTGAGCGACGGTTTAATGAAGGTGTTATTAGCTAATAACCCTGACTTTGCTGGCTTCAATGTGGGAACGAATAGAACACCGTGACTGAATTGTCCTGTTCAGGTTGACGGTGAAACGCGTTTCAGCCGATTTATCCCTTTTCGATGCGTCAGTAACCTGTACACAACTTGAACGCAACAACAACTTCCAACATTGAAAAGGGACGCACACCATGACCACTCCAACCTACAACCGCCTGAACAAAGACGACGCCATCGTGCTGCTGGTCGACCACCAGACCGGCCTGATTTCCCTGGTCCAGGACTTCTCGCCAAACGAATTCAAGAACAACGTGCTGGCCCTGGCTGATCTGGCGAAGTTCTTCGAACTGCCGACCATTCTCACCACCAGTTTCGAACAAGGCCCGAACGGCCCACTGGTGCCAGAGCTGAAAGAGATGTTCCCGGACGCGCCGTACATCGCTCGTCCAGGTCAGATCAACGCCTGGGACAACGAAGATTTTGTGAAGGCGATCAAGGCTACCGGTCGCAAGCAGATCATCATTGCCGGTGTGGTCACGGATGTCTGCGTAGCGTTCCCGACCTTGTCGGCGCTGGCGGAAGGGTTTGAGGTGTTTGTGGTGACCGATGCTTCCGGCACCTTCAACACCACCGTGCAACAAGCCGCATGGAGCCGCATGACCCAGGCTGGCGCACAGATGATGAACTGGTTCTCGGTGGCCTGTGAGCTGCACCGCGACTGGCGCAACGACATTGAAGGCTTGGGCAATCTGCTGTCGCAGCGCATCCCCAACTACCGCAACCTGATGAACAGCTACTCGGCGCTGACCGCACAGCAGAAGTAAGCCGACGTGCTGTAAACGAAAAGCCTGCCCTGAAAAGCAGGCTTTGTCGTGTCTGCGCTTTAAAGCGCTGGCAGCGTTGCGATGGCGTTACTTCAGGTTATGGCTGAAGAAACTGGTCAATTTGGTGAAGGGAATCAGGTTGACCCGGTCGTACAAGTCGACATGGCCGGCCCCTGGAATGATCAGCAGCTCTTTGGGCTCGGCCGCGCGCTGGTACGCGTCTTCACTGAATTCGCGGGAGTGCGCCTGAGCGCCGGCAATGAACAGCAGCGGGCGCGGGGAGATGCTCTCGATGTCATTGAACGGGTAGAAGTTCATGAACTTCACATTGCTGATCAGCGTCGGCATGGTGGTGGTCTGCGGCGAAGCGCCGGCCGGCGTGACCTGACCACGCGGTGTGCGGTAGAAATCGTAGAACTCGTCACCCACGGCGTTGCCGGTGAGTTTGAGCGGTGTGCCGCCGGTGTAGCGGACCGGGCCGCCCCAGAACTGCGCGTTACGCTGCTGCGCCGCCTGTTCAATGATCGATTGGCGTTGCGCTGGCGTGAGCGAATGCTTGAGGCCGTTACGGTTGGCAGCACCCATGTCGTACATGCTGACGGTGGCAATCGCCTTCAAACGTGGGTCGATCTTGGCGGCGCTGATGGCGAAGCTGCCGCTGCCGCAAATACCGATAACACCTATACGTTCGCGATCGACCAGTGGGCGAGTACCGAGAAAGTCCACCGCCGCGCTGAAGTCTTCGGCATAAACGTCCGGCGCAACCGATTGGCGTGGCAGGCCCTCGCTTTCGCCCCAGAAGGACAAGTCGAACGACAGCGTGACAAAGCCTTGTTCGGCCATTTTGGTCGCGTAGAGATTGGCACTTTGCTCCTTCACTGCGCCCATCGGGTGGCCGACGATGATCGCGGCATTTTTTGACTGTGGGTCGAGGTTCTTCAGGCTGAACAGATTGCCTGCGACCTTCATCCCGTACTGGTTCTTGAAGGTGACCTTTTCCACGGTCACTTTATCGCTGGTGTAGAAGTTGTCTGCGCCGTTCGACATATCGGCTCCCATGGCTGAAAAAGTACTGAAGAGCAGCCCGAAGGCCAAGCAAAAACCTTTCACTGGAATGTCCTTGCGATTGAGGGTTTATTCGTCTGAGCCTGTGCACGAACATTCTCTCGATCAGCTCCTCAGCGCCGAAGTGCATTCCTCTGGATTGCTTGCCTGATCCACTGAATCTGGATTTTTAACGCCACGCGCAGCCACCGCGGCCGCTTGGCGCGGCGCGCAGAGTAGATATGGCGGCGATGAGAGGGCGGGATGGGATATGGATTACGCAGAGGATTCAGTGCTGGCCTCGACCAATCCGCTTTCAGCCTGACGACCGCTGCGCTGGGTTTCCGGAACCCCGACCCCAAGCAACACAACTGCCACTGCCGCAATAGCGGCCAGGGTCAGAAACGCCGCGCTGTAACCAGCCTCCTGCACAACGAACCCGGCGAGGCCGTTGCTCAACGCCGCGCCCAGCCCGAAGGCCGTCGTCAGTGCGCCGAGGCTGACGTTGAAGTGGCCGGTGCCCTGTGTGAGGTCTTTGACCATGATCGGAAACAAGGCGCCAAACAGACCGGCACCGACACCGTCGAGCATCTGCACCGCGACCAGCCAGTAAGCATCGTCCGACAGCGTATAGAGCACGCCGCGCAAGGGCAGGATCATGAATCCAGCCAGCAGCAGCGGCTTGCGTCCCCACAAGTCGGCTTTGGCCCCGACCAGTAATGCCGCCGGCACCATCACCAATTGCGCGGCCACGATGCAGGCGGAGGTCAGCGGGGTGGCCATCTGCAAATTGGCTTGCGCCAGTTTTTGACTCACCAGCGGCAACATCGCCGCATTGGCGAGGTGGAACAGCGCACAGCAAATGGCAAACAGCAACAGCGGCCGGTTGCTCAGCAGCACCGACAAACCGGAAGGCTGGCGATGCCCGGCGTCGGCCGGATCCAGTCCACGGGCCAGGTCATGGTCGATGGCTGCTGGCGAAACGCAGGCGATGGCGATGACACTGGCCAAGGCCATGGCCGCCATCAGATAGAACACCGCCACCGGGCCGAACAGATAAGCGAACACACCGGCGAGGAGGGCGGCGCAGGCATTGCCGGCATGATTGAAGGTTTCATTGCGCCCGGTTCGGCGGGTAAACGCTCGTGGTCCGGTCATGCCCAGGGTAATCGCACAAATGGCCGGGGCGAATATCGACGCGGCCATTGCACTCAGGGTTTGCGTCAACGCCACCCAAGTGAAGGACGTCACGAACGGCAGCAGCAGGCAACTTGCGGTGACCAGCAGCGCCGCGATCGCAATCAGCGCACGTTTGCGCCGGCTGTTGTCGACCCAGGCGCCGGCGGGTGTCTGGGTGATCAGCGCGGCGACTCCGGCGATGGTCATCACCAGGCCAATGCTCGCCGGCTCCCAGTGATGCACCGCCAACAGGTAAATGGCCAGGTAGGGGCCGAGGCCGTCGCGCACGTCGGCGAGGAAAAAATTGAGGCTGTCCAGTGACAGGTTGTTACGGCGATCGAGGTCAGCGGCCACGGCGGTGTCTTCAATGTTAGAGGTTTGCGGATGGATTCAACCTCAGCAAGCCTAATGACCTGCGGCCGTGAATATAAGTTGCAGGCCGCCGCCGTGTCGTTGCGAAACAACGCCAAGGGGCTGAAAACGACGTTCCGTCATACGGTTGCTGCACGTTCGGCGCGCTACTTGTATCCTTGCGCCGGTCGAGGACATACGACCGCTGTTATTGCCTTGAATCGGTAACAGCCGGAACGGGAAACCGGACTTTCCATTAGGTACTTTCGTGAAGCGTGATACCCACCTCGTCATCCTCTTGTTGCTGGTCATCGGCTGCTCCCTGGCGTCGCTGACCATCTGGAAAGTGCTGTCTTCGCGCGATCGCGCGCTGGAAGAGGTCAACGTGCACGGGTTGAACCTGACCCAGGCACTCGAGACCTATTCCGAAGGCATTGTCCGGCAAAGTTCGCTGCTGTTGCTCGGGCTGGTCGAGCGCCTGGAAACCGAGGGCAGTGGCCCCGCGCAGATTCAGCGCCTGAGTGCGCTGGTCAACCGCCAGCAACCGCTGATGCCACAGCTGAGCGGTATCACTATCTATGACCGCGATGGTCATTGGCTGATGTCGTCGAACCGACCGATTCCGGTGGGTGCCAGCAGCGTTGATCGGGCCTATTTTATTCATCATCGCGACGATCCGAGCCGCGAACCCTTTATCGGGCCTCCGATCCGCAGCCGTTCCAATCAGGAATGGGTGATCACCGTCAGCCGCCGTTTCAATGATGATCGCGGCGAGTTTGCCGGGGTCGTGGCCGTGACCCTGGGCGTGGAAAACTTTCTGCGCCTGTTCGGCAAACTCGACATTGGCCAGGACGGGGCCATCGGCCTGTCCTATACCGACGGCACATTGCTGGTTCGCTATCCGTTCCGCGAGCAGGACATGGGCCGCAACTTTTCCAAGTCGCCGATCTACGCCAAGTACCTGGTCGATCAATCGGTCGGTACCGCGTCGTATACCTCCAGCCTGGATGGCGTCGAACGCCTCTACGCCTTCCGCAAAAGCGAGAAGTTGCCGCTGATCACCACGGTCGCCATCGGCAAACGTGAAGCGCTCACGGCGTGGCGAACCGAGGCACTGCTGTCGGCGGTGGTGGTGGCGGGGCTGTTGGGGCTCACCGGTTTGATTGGCTGGTTCTTGATTCTCGACATCCGGCGCCGGACCCAGGTGGAAGGCGAACTGCGCATCGCTCAGCAGCAGTTGCTCGGCTCGAACCGACAGTTGGAGCTGTTGGCCATGAAAGATGCGCTGACTGGTTTGGCGAATCGGCGTTGCTTTGATCAGACCCTCGCCACAGAGGCGCGGCGGGCACAGCGCGACGGCTCGTCGCTGGCCTTGTTGATGATCGATATCGACTATTTCAAGCGCTTCAATGATGCGCTCGGGCACGTGGCCGGCGACGCCTGTCTGCAAGCCGTCGCCAGGGTGCTGGATGAATGTGTGCGGCGACCGTCAGACCTGGTCGCGCGCTACGGCGGCGAAGAGTTCGCGGTCATCATGCCCGCCACCGACATCGACGGTGCCGCCGTGGTGGCGCAGTTGATCATTGAGCGTTTACAGCAAGCAAACATTGTCCACCCCACCAGTCCCGTGGCCCGCGTGAGCCTGAGCATCGGCATCGCCGCTGCACGCGGTTCACGCCTGGATCCTGCGCACGGTTTGATCGAGTCAGCCGATCAGGCGCTGTATCAAGCGAAGACCGCAGGGCGCAACCGGTTCATGGCATCCCGAGCGCAGCGCTTATTCGACGTCGATGGACAGCAGACCACTGACCCGTGACACCAACGTGTCGACGACAAAGGGTTTGGTCAGTACCTGCATGCCCGGGCCGAGTTGACCGCTGCCGATCACCGAGCTTTCCGCGTATCCGGTGATAAACAACGTCTTCAGTTTCGGCCTGATCTGCCTGCCTGCATCGGCCATTTGTCGGCCGTTCATGCCGCCGGGCAAGCCGACATCGGTGATGAGCAAATCGATGTGCGCGCTGGAACGCAGTACTTCCAGCCCTTCAACGCTGTCGGCCGCTTCCAGCAGGTTGTAGCCGAGGTCGTTCAGCACGTCCTTGAGCAGCGTGCGAACGGTGGGTTCGTCGTCGACAATCAGTATTGTCTCGCCGGTCTTTGCCTGAAGGGTTGCCGAGCTTTGCGCGTTATCGTGATTGCGCTGCGTTTCGCCGAGGTAGCGCGGCAGGTAAATGCAGATGATGGTGCCTTGACCCACGGTCGATTGCACCCGCACCTGCCCGCCGGATTGCTTGGTGAAACCGTAGATCATCGACAGCCCCAGCCCCGTGCCCTGACCCAGCGGTTTGGTGGTGAAAAACGGGTCGAAGGCCTTGGCCATCACTTCCGCACTCATACCGGTACCGGTGTCGGCGACCGACAGGCACAGGTATTGCCCTTCGGGCATTTCCCGTACGCGCGCTGATTCAGCATCCAGGGTGCGATTGGCGGTTTCGACGGTGATGCTGCCGCCATCGGGCATCGCGTCGCGAGCGTTGATGCACAGGTTGAGCAGGGCGTTTTCCAGTTGGCTGGCATCGACCAGCGCCGGCCACAAATCGGCAGCGACGACCGTCTTCAGACGAATGCTCGGGCCGACGGTGCGCTGGATCAGTTCGGTCATGCCGGCAATCAGTGCGTTGACTTCAGTTGGCCGTGGATCGAGTGTCTGACGGCGAGAGAAGGCCAGCAGACGGTGGGTCAGGGCGGTGGCGCGTTTGGCGGCGTCCTGGGCGATCAGCATGTATTTGTCGATGTCGTTCAGGCGACCTTGGGCGATGCGTTTGTCCATCAGCTCAAGGGATGCGCAGATACCCGCCAGCAGGTTGTTGAAGTCATGGGCCAGACCTCCGGTGAGTTGCCCGACCGCTTCCATTTTCTGCGATTGCCGCAACTTTTCTTCGGCCTGCATCAGGTCTGCTGTGCGCGCCGAGACCCGTTGTTCCAGTGTGTCGTTGAGCGCCTTCAATGCCGCGGTGACCCGGTCGCGCTCGGCTTCGACGTTGCGCCGGTCTTCGACATCGATGAGCACGCCGGGAAAGCGCAAAGGCGTGCCGTCTTCAGCGCATTCGACGCGGCCGTTGGCTTCGATCCAGGTGTATTTGCCATCCGCGCCGCGCACTCGGTACTGGTGCGAATAGGCCCCGCCGCGGGCTTTGACTTCGTTGATGGCGGCTATCAGTCCCTCCCGGTCGTCCGGGTGAACGGTCATCACCACTTGCTCCAGGCTCAGACCGTCGAGGCCCCACGCCGGGTCGAGGTTGAGAACCCGGGCAAAGGCCTCATCGACGCTGAAGCGATCGCTGGGCAGGTGCCAGTGCCAGGTGCCGATAATGGCGCCAGCGGCAAGTGCCAGTTGCACGCGTTCAACGTTCTCCCTAGCGATCGCCTCGCTGATGCGCAAACGTTCTTGCGCGTCGCGGCGCTCGGTAACATCGCTGAAGAAGATTGCGATCTGCCGATCGGCCGGATCACCGACGCGCACGGCACGCACATCGAACCAGCGTTCGAAGGTATTGGCGTAGTTCTCGAAGTTTGCTGGCTCGCCGGTTTTGGCCACGTGGCCGTACGTCTCGAACCAGAATTTCTCCAGGTTGGGCGCAAACTCGGTGACCCACTTGCCCCGCAGGTTGACCCCGGCCTGACGTTCGAACGCCGGGTTGGCCTCGACAAAGAAATAGTCGATGGGAAGATCGTCGGCGTCGAATTTGACTTTGACGATGGCGAACGCGGCCTCGATGGTTTCCAGAATGGTGCTGAAACGTTCTTCGCTACGACGCAATGCAGTTTCGGCACTGCGCGAGCGGGTCAGGTCGAGCATCGCCCCGATCATGCGTTCGGCCTGGCCATCGGCATTGCGAATCAGGTGCCCGCGATCCAGCACTTCGGCGTACGAACCATCGTGGCAGAGGAAGCGGTACTCAGCGCTCCAGGTCGTCCCGGAGCCGTCAATTGCCGAGCGAATCGAGGTTGTCACGCGTGCGCGATCCTGCGTGTGAATCTGCGCAAACCGCCAGTCACACGTCGGCTCGATGGCTGCTGACGCGTAGCCATACGCCTGTTGCAGCGAGTCGTTCCAGATGACCTGATTGGTTTTCAAATCCCAGTCCCAGACGGCGTCGCAGGTCGCTTTGACGGCCAGACGCAGGCGCGTGACTTCGGACTCAAGCTCCTCGCGAGTAAGCTGTTTCAGGGTATCCACTCCTCATGCCTTTATCGTTGCTCTGCGTTTAATTGGCGTGTTTCAAGCCATCGACTTTGCAAGCTTTGTGAGCCATTGACCCGGAGCGTCATGTTTAAGTTGCACGCGAGCCAAGGGCTCACGCGTTTTCATAGCGATTCGCCGCGATCCAGTCTGTCGAGCAAGCTTTGCCCGCGCAGCCACAATGCCTGCTGCTTTTCCGGCAGCATGCGGTCGAGGTTTTTGTACATCATGCCCATGCGCTGATTGCCGCGCAGAAGGTCGCCGTGGCGCATCAGAAAATGCCAGTACAACGCGTTGAACGGGCACGCGTTGTCTGCCGTGGTTTCGCGCACCGAGTAAGCACAGTCGCGGCAGTAGTCGGACATCCTGTTGATGTACTGGCCGCTGGCACAATAAGGCTTGGAGCCGAGGTAACCGCCATCGGCGTGCATGACCATGCCGAGGGTGTTGGGCAGCTCGACCCAGTCGAACGCGTCCATGTAAATCGCCAGATACCACTCACAGATCTGGCTTGGCGCGATGCCGGCGAGCAGGGCGAAATTGCCGGTCACCATCAGGCGCTGAATGTGATGGGCGTAGGCGTGTTTCAGACTCTGGCCGATGGCCTGGCGCATGCAGTTCATCTTTGTGTCGCCGGTCCAGTAAAACTCTGGCAAGAGTCGCGTGTTACCGAAGGCATTGCCCTCGGCGTATTCCGGCATGTGCAGCCAGTAAACGCCACGGACGTATTCGCGCCAGCCGATCAGTTGGCGGATGAAGCCTTCGGCGGCATTCAGGGCAATGCTGCCGGACCAATAGGCAGACTCCACATCACTGCAGAGTTGACGCAGATCGAGCAAGCCAATGTTCAGTGCAGCGCTGATACGCGCATGGAACAGAAACGGCTCGTTGCTGGCCATGGCGTCCTGATAATCGCCGAAGCCGGCCAGGCCGTAGTCGAGAAAGTACGTCCACAATGCCTGGGCGTCGGCGTGCGTCACCGGATAGTTGAAATCGTCCAGGCTGCCGTAGTGGCTGGCAAAGCGATCCTTGACCAGTGCGAGGACTTCGAGGGTGATTGCATCGTTGGTAAAACCCGTCGGGTAGGGCGCCTTGACGGTTTTCGGCAAGGCTTTGCGATTGTCGGCGTCAAAATTCCACGCGCCGCCGACCGGCGTGCCGTCGCCATTGAGCAGCAGGCGACTTTTTCGGCGCATCTCGCGGTAGAAAAACTCCATGCGCAGTTGCTTTTTGCCTGCGGCCCACGCGCGGAATTCGTCGCGGCTGCACAGAAAACGGTTGTCGGCATGCCAGTGGATCGGCAAGCCACAATCCTTCAACGATTGCTCCAGACGCCAGTCGCCGCATTCGGTCAGGTGCAATTCGTTGGCCTGCAGCAGTGTCTGCCAGCGCTTTAATTCGCCGGGCACCGAGCCGCTGTTGTGCGGGTCGTCGAGGGGCACGTAATGCACGCGGATGCCCTGGTCTTTCAGTGCCTGAGCGAAGTGACGCATGGCGCTGAAAATCAGCGCGATCTTCTGCGGATGATGGGCAACATGGGTGGCTTCCTCCATGACCTCGACCAGCAGCACACTGTCGTGTTCGCCATCCAGACCGGCCAATGAAGCCAGATCAAAAGACAGCTGGTCACCCAGAACCAGGCACAGCCGATGGGTTTTGTTCATTTCATGAGTTCAGCGTAATGAGCAGCAGGCTGCCGAGTGGACGTTTACATGTTAAGTCCAGATAGTTGTACAGATTGTAGTCTGTGTATAGGTTTTTGTGCGGTGAATATTCACATCCCCCCTGTGGGAGCGAGGCTGCTCGCGAAGGCGTCGTCACATTCAACATTGTGAGTGACTGACACGCCGCTTTCGCGAGCAGGCTCGCTCCCACAAGGGCTTGCACTCCGACTCGGATGAACGTTCCCGATATTTCGGGAGCGTTTACTTTGTCTTGAAAGGCTTAGCCGGGATAAACGGGGTAGTCGACATAGCCCTCGGCGCTGCCGCCATACACCGTTGCGGGGTTCAGTGCATTCAGCGGCCAGTCATTGGCGATGCGCGCCGGCAGATCGGGGTTGGCCATGAACGGTCGGCCGAACGCGACCAGGTCGGCCAGCCCGGAGTCGAGCAGTTGCGCCCCGGATTCGGCGGTGTAACGCCCGGCATAAATGATCGCGCCGCTGAAGGTGTCTCGCACGGCCTGACGAAACGTGAGGGGCATCGCCGGCGCGTTGTCCCAGTCGGCTTCGGCTATGGACAGATAGGCGATGCCCACGTCCTGCAGCACTTTGATCGCCTCGATGTAAGTGGTGTGCGGATCCTCTTCGACCATGCCCAAATAGGTCCGCGCTTCATCGGTGGTGGTGAACAGCGGCGCAAACCGCACGCCGACTTTTTCCTTTCCGATGCACTCGGCAACACCGGCGACCACTTCCTTGAGAAAGCGCAATCGGTTGTGCAGCGAGCCACCGTACTGATCCTCGCGCAAATTGCTGTGGGCCGAGATGAACTGGTGCACCAGATAACCGTTGGCGCAGTGCAGTTCGATGCCGTCGAAACCGGCGTCCATGGCATTGCGTGCGGCTTGAATGTACAGCTGAACCAGTTCCTGAACTTCATCGGTGCTCAGCGCGCGAGGTGCCGACGGTGGCACCAGTTCACCGACGCCGGCCGCAGTTTCGATAAACACACTGACCCGGTCGGTAGCCACGGCGGAGGCCGAAACCGGGGCAGCACCGTCGGGTTGCAGCGCGGTGTGCGAGACGCGGCCGACGTGCCACAACTGGGCGAAAATCACCCCGTCCACGGCATGCACGGCGTCGGTGACTTTGCGCCAACCGGCGATTTGCTCAGGCGTATGAATGCCCGGCGTCCACGCATAACCCTGGCCACGGGGTTCGATTTGTGTGCCTTCGGTGACCAGCAAACCGGCGCCGGCGCGCTGTTGGTAATACTCGGCCATCAGCTCATTGGCGATATTGCCCGGCTGGGTGCTGCGCTGGCGGGTGAGGGGCGGCAGGACGATACGGTTTTTCAGGGTGTGGTTGCCGAGTTTGGCGGGTGTGAAGAACGTGCTGCTATTCATGGATTACCTTGTCTTGGCGTTTATTAGACCAGTCGACTATTGATCGGGTGAAAAAATAACGCCGAGCAAGACGCACTCGGCGTTAGGAAGGTTGGAAGCGAGGTTTTAGCCCAACATCTTCAGCAGTTTCTCGGCGACAGCGGCCGAGCTGGCAGGGTTCTGGCCAGTGACCAGTTGCCCGTCGGCGACCACATGAACCTGCCAGTCAGCGACTTTCGAGCAACGACCGCCGAGACGCTGGAACTCGTCCTCAATCAGGAACGGCACCACATCCGTCAGGCCAACTGCTTCTTCTTCGGAGTTGGTGAAACCGGTGACCTGGCGATGCTGCACCAGCGGTTTGCCGTCAGCGGTGAGGACATGACGCAACACACCTGGTGCATGGCAGACAAAGCCGTGTGGCTTGTTAGCGCGGTCAAACGCTTCGATCAACGCGATCGAGTGCTTGTCTTCGGCCAGGTCCCACAGCGGGCCGTGGCCGCCCGGGTAAAACACCGCATCGAAATCATCAGCGCTGACCTCGGCCAAACGGCCGGTGTTGGCCAGTGCCTGCTGCGCGGCGGAATCTTTGCGGAAGCGATCAGTCTCGGCAGTCTGCGCATCGGGCTCATCGCTTTTCGGGTCCAGCGGCGGCTGGCCACCGGCCGGCGAAACCAGCGTGACGTCGGCGCCGGCGTCCTTGAAGGCGTAGTAGGGCGCGGCGAACTCTTCCAGCCAGAAACCGGTTTTCTTGCCGGTGTCGCCGAGTTGATCGTGGGAAGTCAAAACCATCAGGATTTTCATAGAGCACCTTGAGTCGATCAGGTGTCTTCGATTGAGCGAAGGATTCGCCCATCGGCCACACCGGTCAGAAAACGTTTGTCGGGGCGCAGCATAGATTCCAATTAGACCAGTCGTCTAGTAATTTTTTATCCTGCGGTTTTTCATCGACAGGTATGGCAAACTTCCGTTCCTCGAAATATACGACTGGTCTATTGCCTGGTAATGTGCGCCCGATGAAAGCGACCTACGACGACACCCGCCAACACTTGCTCGACACCGGCCACCGGATGATGGCCGAGAAGGGGTTCACCAGTGTCGGCCTCAACGAAATCCTGCAAACCGCCGGTGTGCCCAAGGGTTCGTTCTATCACTACTTCAAATCCAAAGAGTTGTACGGCCAGGCGTTGCTGGCGGATTACTTCGTCGGCTACCTCGCCGACATGGAACGCCGCCTGACGCTGCCGGGGCTGAGCGCCTATGAACGGCTGATGGATTACTGGCAGGGCTGGCAGAACCGTTGCACGCTCGAAGGGCACGGCGATGAGTGTCTGGTAGTCAAGCTCAGCGCCGAAGTCGCCGACCTGTCGGAGTCGATGCGCCTCACCTTGCGCGATGGCGCCGAGCAAGTGGTGGCGCGCATTGCCCTGTGCATCGAGCAGGGTCAGGCTGAGAAATGCCTGCCTGAGGGCGACGCCCGGCATCTGGCGGAAACCCTGTATCAGCTGTGGTTGGGCGCCAGTTTGTTGAACAAATTGCAGCGTACCGGGCAGTCGTTGCAGACCTCGATGGCGATGACGAAACAGCTTTTGCACGTTTGACCAAGGTTTTTGTGCGACGCAATGGGTGACCTACCTGCCGACACTCGGTCGGTTAAATATACGAATGGGAATAAGTGTCAATAACGGAACGCTTGGTATACCATCCGCGGCGCTTTGCTGGCGGTTTTACCCCTCGTTCTGGCCTATTCGTAAGGTTTTCATTTCATGCGTCGTACTCTGCTTTCAATTTGCGTGCTGCAGGCGTTGTCTTCTTCCTCATGGGCCGAACAGGCCGAATCAACATCCTCAGCGCTAGAGCTGGAGGCGACCGACGTGGTCGGTACAGCGGATTACGAACGGGCCGACGGCCCGGTGCAGGGTTATCGCGCTACACGTTCCGCCAGCGCCACGCGCACCGACACCTCAATCCATGAAACTCCGCAATCGATCAGCGTAGTGACCAAGGACGCGGTCGAAGACCTCGGCGCCACGCGTCTGCAAGATGCACTCGACTACGCTGGCGGCGTGGGCCGGGCGAACAATTTCGGCGGGCAGGGGCTGACCACATTCACTGTGCGCGGTTTCACAACTGGGGAGTTCTACCGCAACGGTTTCCCGATCAATCGCGGCTACCCGAACATGCCCGACGCCAACACCATCGAGCGTCTGGAAGTGCTGCGTGGGCCGGCAACAATGCTCTACGGTCGTGGCGATCCCGGCGGCACCTTCAACGTTGTTTCCAAGCAGCCGTTGGCCGAGCGCACGGTCACGCTGGGCAGTCAGTTGAATGATCAAGGCATGAAGCGCGGCACACTGGACGCCTCCGGCCCGCTGGACGAAGAGGGGCGGTTGGCCTATCGACTCAACGTGGTAGGCGAGGGCGGCGATACCTTCCGCGATCACGTCGAGACCGAACGCTACGGCGTCACCCCCGTGCTGAGCTGGCAGGCCAGCGATACCACCCGAGTGATCTTCGAGGGTGATTTCATGCGCAACAATCACCCGCTGGATCGCGGCGTGACGCGTTACGCCAAACAGATCGGCACGGCCTCGCGGGATACGTTCTTCGGCGAGAAAGACGCCGGCAAATTGCACAACGACAACAACATGGCGCAACTGCGTTTCGAACATCTGCTCAATGATGACTGGACGTTGGGCGGTGGTTTCCAATGGCTCGACGGCTCGCTTAAGGGCAATGCGATCGAGGCCAACGGTATTGCCGCCGACGGTCGAACCCTGGGGCGCAATTTCAACTACCGCAAACTGGAGTGGACCGACAAGGACACCCAGCTCAATCTCACCGGGCATTTCAGCACCGGTGGCCTGCAGCACACGTTGCTGACCGGCATCGAGTATGAAGATTACGACTACAAGTCGATCATTCAGCGTTCCAGCGGCGCGGTTGGCGCTTACCCGATCGATATCTTTGATCCGGTCTACGGCCAGCCGCGTCCGGCGCTGACTCGCACGCCGACCCACGACAAGGAAAACCTCAAGACCTATGCCGCGTTCGTGCAGGATCAGGTGGCGTTGACCGAGCGTCTGAAGGTATTGGCCGGGGCGCGTTTCGAGCGTTTCGAGCACGACTATGAAACCTACGTACCGGGCGGTAAAAACTGGCAGGCCAGCGACAACGCGGTGACCCCGCGCCTCGGCGTGACCTACGACCTGACCGAGACTCTGGCGGTCTACGCCGACACCGCACGCTCGTTCAAACCCAACACCGGTGCGAGCCGCGTGGGCGGAGGCTTCGCCCCGGAGAAAGGCAAGTCCTACGAAATGGGCGTCAAGTGGGAAGCGCTGGACCATCAGTTGAGCGTCGACGCAGCGATCTATCAGATCGAAAAACGCAACGTACTGACCACCGACCCGGTGGACTCGACCTTTAGCGTGGCCGCTGGAGAAGTGCGCAGCCGTGGATTCGACCTGAACGTCGCCGGCAACCTGACCCCCGAATGGCGGGTGATCGGCGGCTACGCCTACGTGGATGCCGAAGTGACCAAGGACAACGTGATCCGTTCGGGCACGCGGCTGATGAACATTCCGCAAAACAGCTTCAGCCTGCTCAACGTCTATGAGTTTCAGGACGGCACGCTCAAAGGCCTGGGCCTGGGTACCGGGCTCAAATACGTCGACGAACGCGCCGGGCAAACCGCCAATACTGCGTTCTCGATGGACAGCTACACCGTTGTCGACCTGCTCGGCTTCTATAAGGTCAACGAGAAAGTACGGCTCAATCTTGACGTGAAGAATCTGTTTGACCGGGATTATGAAGAAGGCGCGTTCGGTAATGTTTACGCTTATCCGGGCGCGCCAAGAACGCTGCAGGTCGGGATTTCCTACACCTTGTAAGTCGGTGCACAGCGGCCCCTCACCCCAGCCCTCTCCCGGGGGAGAGGGAGCTAACCGTATGCATCGACCTGAAAGATCTCGTCGATTATGGATTCATCGGTAATGCCTGACGGTGATGGATTCACAGGCGTTATTTCAGGTCGGCGTTCATCGCCAATATCCCCCAATCGGTTCCCTCTCCTGGGGGAGAGGGCTAGGGTGAGGGCAGCTGTTTCGGCACCCCCTACTTAGCCAGTGACACAACCCTGCGGCGTCTTCCCGGCAAACCTTTCCAGCAAACTCGCCACCACCATTTCACCCATGCGCGGTGAACACCTAGGGCTCAAGCATCAAGGGCCGCCAGACGATCGGAGCAACACCAAGTATTGCGTTGTGCTGCTTGGGGTCGGGCGTCTCGTGGTTCGCGGATTCAGTTGAGTGTTTGTTCTCCGTGTCTTGCAGTTCGTCGGTGGGAGGCTTTTCGGTGTCGCAGGCAACGTTATCCATGGGTCTTTCGCCAGATGATTACAGGCAGGCAACTATTTGATCTGCACGATTACTTTGCCTTTTGCACGGCCCTGTTCGACGTAAGACAGGGCTTCGCCCGCTGACTCGAAGGCGAAGATGCGATCCAGCACAGGCCTTATTTCGCCGGCTTCAATCAGGGTGGTGATTTCGTGCAGTTGTGCACCGTTGGCCCGCATGAACAGGAAGCTGTAACGGACATCCCGCTTGCGCGCCTTGCGCCGAATGCTCAGGCTCAACAAGCGCATGACTTGCCGCAGCGGCCACGCCAGGCCCTGCGCCTTGGCGAACTCGGCAGTTGGCGGGCCTGAAATGGAAATCAGCTGACCGCCAGGCTTGAGTACCTTGAGCGAGTTTTCCAGGACGTCGGTGCCGAGGCTGTTCAGCACCACGTCGTAATCGCGCAGTTCCTGCTCGAAGTGCTGCTGTTTGTAATCAATCACCACGTCTGCGCCCAACGCTTTAACCCATTTGACATTCGCGGTGCTGGTGGTGGTCGCGACAACAGCACCTAGGTGCTTGGCCAGTTGAATGGCGATGGTTCCGACACCGCCGGAACCGGCGTGAATCAAGACCTTCTGACCTTTTTGCAAACGGGCGATGTCGACCAGCGCTTGCCAGGCTGTCAGGGCAACCAAGGGAATGCCGGCGGCTTGCTCCATACTGAGGTTGGCGGGTTTCAACGCCACGGCGTTTTGCTCGACGGCGATTCGCTCGGCGAACGTGCTGATTCGCTGTTCGGGCACGCGCGCATACACCGCGTCGCCGGGCTTGAAACCCTTGACCGCTGCGCCAACCTCAATCACCACGCCGGCACAATCGTTGCCCAGCACCAAGGGGAATGAGTACGGCAGAATCAGTTTGAATTCGCCGCTGCGAATCTTCGAATCGAGTACGTTGACGCTGGCAGCATGCACTTCAATCAGCACGTCGTGGGCGCCCGGCAGTGGCTCGGGCACGTCGCCCATACGCCCGTTCTGCTTGCCGTAGCGATCGATAAAATAAGCTTTCATGGTGGGGACGGCTCTCACGGTTCTGGGGGAGGGCAGGGTTGCCTGAGCAGATTGGCTCAACTATCGAGAAACGCCTGCGCCTTGCTGACAAAGTCAGCGTAGTTCTGGAAAATCGCGCCGTGTCCGGCGTCTTCATAAATGATCAATTGCGCGTTGGGAATACGGTTCGCCAGGTCAATTGAGTTGACCGTGGGCACCATGATGTCGCTGTCACCGTTGACCACCAGCGTCGGAATTTGCAGGCTGCCAAGGTTCTGCGGCATCTGTTCTCCCCATGCCTTGATGGCTTTCAACTGCCGTAGAAAAGCGCTGGGTGTCGGGCGCTTGTCGCGATCTTTGCGGCGTTCTTTCAAACGTTGCAGAAAGTCTGTCGCGGCCCGCCGTCCGTTGGCGGTTGTGGTGAAAAACAGATGGAATTTGGGATCGCGCAGGGTCAGCAAGCCCTTGAACATCAGTGGCCAGGAAACCGCACCGACCTTGGCGATACCGACTCCACCAGCAGGTCCGGTGCCGGTCAGAATCAGGCGCCGTACCAAGGCGGGATCTTTGAGCGCAATGTCCTGAGCAACGAATCCGCCGAGGGAAAAACCCAGCAGATCGACGCTGGTGAATTCCAGCGCAGCGATCAGGCTGATGACGTCGTCGGCCATCTGCGCGACGGTCAGGGGCGCGGTGCCGCTTGAGCCACCGACACCGCGATAGTCAATGGCGAGCACGCGCCGGGTTCGCGCCAGACCATCGACGATTCGCGGGTCGAAGTCGTCAAGTGCTGCGCCCCAATGATTGAGCAGGATCAGCGGCACCGCCGATTTCGGGCCGAGGTCTCGATAGGCGAAAGCCGTGCCGCCAACCCTGATCGATTGGTTGGCGGCTTTGACGAAAGGCATTGGCTCCATTGGACTCACGCCAGATAGCGCTGGGCGACTGCCGACTGGCGAATCTGCGCCAGCAGGCCCTGCCGCGCGGTTTGCAAGGCATCCCAGCGCTCACCTTCATGCAGCGGCGGAATGGTCACCGGTTCGCGACGATCGAAACCGACCAGCGCCGCATCGACCAGGTCGGTGACTTCCATGACCTCGCTCAAAGTGTTGATGTCGATGCCCGCGCGGTCCCAGATTTCCGTGCGGGTCGCAGCTGGCAGCACGGCTTGCACGTAGACGCCCAGTGGCGACAGTTCCAGGCTCAGCCCCTGAGACAGAAACAGCACAAACGCCTTGGTCGCGCCGTACACCGACATGCCGAACTCCGGCGCCAGCCCGACCACCGAGCCAATATTGATAATGGCGCCGTCACCGGCCTTCGCCAGACGGGGAGCGATGGCGCTGGCGAGCCGCACCAGTGCCGTGGTGTTGAGGGCGACCAGATTGGCCACTTTGTCGGTGCTCTGCTCGATGAAGTTGCCGGACTGCGCGGCGCCCGCGTTATTGACCAGGATGCCAATGCGCGCATCGTCGCGCAGGCGCGTTTCGACGGTGTGCAGATCGCTGAGTTGGGTCAGGTCGGCCTGCAGCACATCAATGGCAACTCTGTGTTCGCTGCGCAACTTCGCGGCGAGTGTTTCCAGGCGCTGAAGATCGCGGGCGACCAGCACCAGATCATGCCCGCGTTGGGCGAAACGTTCGGCGTAAACCGCGCCGATGCCGGTCGAGGCGCCAGTGATAAGAACAGTAGGGTGGGCGTTCATAGGGTCATCTCTTTTCAAAAAAACGATTAAGGAGAGGCAGTAAATGCGCTGGGGCTCGGCTTACTGGGCAGAAGCGCTCCATTCAGCCAGGGTCGGGTAGTCGATGTAGCCTTCTGCACCACCGCCATACAGGGTGGCTGGGTTGAAACCGGCCAACGGCGCACCGGCCGCCAGGCGCTCGACCAGATCGGGATTGCCAATGAACGGGCGACCGAAGGCGATCAGGTCGGCGTGGTCTTCGGCAATCCGCGCGTTCGCGAGGTCGAGGTCGTAGCCGTTGTTGGCGATGTAGGTGTTTTTGAAACGCTGGCGCAGAGCGCCGAAATCGAACGGCGCGACATCGCGCGGCCCGCCGGTTGCGCCTTCGACCACATGCAGATAAACGATGCCCAGCGCATCGAGTTGCTCGACGATGTAATCGAACTGCCCTTGCGGGTCGCTGCTCGACACCCCGT